>SAMEA3663085__coassemble_15_pt1 | contig 131489 bp, 103 predicted proteins | sample SAMEA3663085__metabat2_low_PE_011 | metagenome-assembled genome bin SAMEA3663085 (sample SAMEA3663085) | pig gut metagenome | biome: pig gut; feature: pig-associated habitat; material: faeces | place: France | collected 2012
CATCATAAACCTCAAAAAAAATGAGGAGTCATACACACTCCTCATTCCTAATTCCACATTCCGAATTCCGAATTTATCTACCGCAGCATTGTTTGTACTTCTTGCCTGAACCACATGGACATGGATCGTTACGACCTACTTTTGCACCAACACGTTTTACTGTAGTTGGAATAACGTTTCCTGCAACATATTTCCAGTCACCATTAATGTTTCTAAATAAAGATATTTCGTGATGAATATCATGCATATTATGAAGTGTATAATCAGCTTCAAATTCTACAATCTGTTCATCATCTTTTTCGCCTTTTTCTGTACGAAGAATCTTTAGGCCATTCCACTGAGACTGTTTTGACCAATCTTCTGTTGCCTTACGATCAACTTCACCAATTCCTTCCCCTTCTTCACAAGAGTTGATGATGTAATCAATTTCATGTTTTACATAAGAAGTGTAGCGAGCCCGCATACAAGCTTCTGCAGTAGGAGCTTTTGTAGTTCCTTTAATAATTGGTTCACAGCATTCGCCGTATTTTTTTCCTGAACCACAAGGACATAAATCATTATTTGTACTCATATAAAATAATTTTATAATATTTTTGATTTATAGTGAAGATGGGGAGGCTTTTTTCTTCCATACACATTTATTTTTTGTTAAAATACACTTATGTCTTCACTTATCACCATTAAAAATTGTCGAATCGAAAACTCAAAGGGAACTATTATCCCTAACATAAATTGGGAAATGAAAACTGGAGAAGCCTGGCTTGTAATTGGTCCTAATGGAGGTGGAAAAGCTGATTTTATGAATGCTCTTTCCCATTATGCCAGTGAAAAATTTGTTCCTAATCAAACTGCTTTAAATGATGCTCTTTTCTCTTCGGTTTTTGGTGATTCTGTTGATATTGTTTCTCTTGAACGGGCTGCAAAACTCATTCAGGAAGAACGAGAAAATGATGAAAGTGAATATGTAGAAGGTGGCGTTGACATTGGACGCACTGGACGCATTTTTCTAGCTGAAGCACTAGTTGAAAATCCTAAAAAAAATCCCAAAGTTTTAGAGCTTGCTGCTTCTGTTGAAAAATACAATGCCATTAAACTTTGTGGAATTGATAAAATTCTAGACCGTGGACTTAAATACATGTCTACAGGTGAAATTCGTCGTACTTTATTAGCCCGATCTTTAATTTCTTCAAAAAAACTGATTATTCTTTCAGATCCTTTTGCAGGTCTTGATATTCAAAGTCGAACAATCCTTTTAGATTTCTTCAACAATATTGCAAAAAGCCAGCTTTCTAAAAATGATTCTAATATGCCATCAATTATTCTTGCCATGGAACGTTGGCATGAAATTCCTGATGCAATTACACATGTTCTGGAATTCAAAGATAAAAAAATCAGTTTCTGTGGAACACGCAAAGAATATGAAAAAAATCTTTCTGCTAATTATTCCAAAGAAAAAAAACAGGAAAAAAAAGAATCTTTTACTTCATCATTAAACCAAACTTTTAAAGAAACTCAGGTACTGCAAAATCAAAATACAGAAATCATATCTAAAGTCCCTCTTGTAGAAATGCACAATGTTAATGTTGGCTGGGGAGACCATAAAGTTCTCCGTGATTTAAATTGGACTTTATATCAGGGTGAACACTGGCTTATTCAAGGACCTAATGGTAGCGGAAAAACCACCTTACTTGAATTAATCACTGGAAACAATATGCAAGTTTTTTCTAATGATATAAAAATTTTCGGAAACCGCCGTGGATCTGGGGAAACAATATGGGATATAAAAAAGCAACTGGGTATTGTTTCTTACAGATTACATGTTGAATACAGAATGGTAGGTGTAACTTCTTTACAGAATGTAATTATTAGTGGTTTTAAAGATTCCATTGGTTTATACGAAACACCAACTGATGTTGAAATTGCAGCTGCAAAACAATGGCTTAAACTTGGTGGCTTTGAAGGTCGTGAAAACGAATCTTTTGGAAACTTAAGCTATGGTGAACAAAGAGCCTTATTAATTCTACGTTCAGCTGTTAAATCGCCAAAAATTATGATTCTTGATGAACCATGCCACGGCTTAGATGAAAATCAGCGTGATAAAGTTTTAAATATCATGGAAACTGTAGGCAAAGGAAATACAACTACAATCCTCCATGTTACTCATGATCCTTCAGAAATAATTGAATGTGAAAAACATGTTCTTCAATTAGTTCCAGACCAAGATCCTATGTACATAATAAAAACTTTATAAAAAACACAAATATTTTTTTATGCACCATTAGGTTACCCTGCAAAAAATCCGATAATATTAATATGAAGAAATTTTTTATTCCGTTTTTTTTATTTATTGGATTTTTATGTTTTGCTCAAACTGAACAACCAGAAGCAAAATATAAATTAAAAGAACCCACAGGAAAACCAGTTACATTCAAAGAAAACTGGGGTTTTGTTTCAAAAGATAGAGTCAAAGAATACAGCAAAGATATGCCTGTCACTGATGTTTGTCTTTTTTCTGCCTCTATCAATAGTTATGGCGAACTGTGCGATATTCCTTCTAGAAAAATAATTGATACTGGAAAAGCCCGTTGTCATCTTGTTATTACGTGTGACTCAAAATCATTATCACATTTTGTATTAGATCCTGAATACCAGCTTAGAAAAAAATTGATTAAAGATATTGTTGACGCAGCAAAGGATTATGATGGTGTAAATATCGATTTTGAACTTATTCCTGCACGAGACAAAGATAATTTTATTACATTCCTGGCAGATTTACGTTACTCTTTAGGTTCTGTAAAATGGTTTTCTGTTTGTGTTCCAGCAAGATTTAAACTCCTAACTGATGATATTTATCCATATGCTAAAATTGCATCTTATTGTGATAGGGTTTTTATTATGGCCTACGATGAACATTGGTCAACCAGCAAACCTGGGCCAATTGCAGATGCTGAATGGTGTCAAAAAATTATTGATTACGCCGTAAAATCTATTCCTGCAAAAAAACTTGTTATGGGAATTCCATTCTATGGTAGAACCTGGCAAGATAAATCTCATGCTGGTGCCTGGTACTTTAGTGGTGCTAACCGTGTTATGAGAGAAAATAATGTGGATAAAATCACTTATGAAAATGATATTCCAACATTCACATATACAACTGAAGTTACAGTAACAGGATATTTTAATGATAATTATTCTGTTTTAAACCTTTGCCGTCTTTATGAGAAAGCAGGAATCCAAAAAGTTGGTTTCTGGAGAATAGGACAAGAAGATCCAACCTTCTGGGAATGGTTTAAAATAAAGAAATAGTCCCATTTATATAACTAATTGTGAAAGTATAAAAATTTCATTAAAATATCATCATTATAAAGAACAAAGGAGCTTATAAATGCTTTTTTCACCAAATGAAATTCAAGAAACAGTAAATATGTTCATGCGCCAGAAGCTGGATATTCGTTGTATTACAATGGGTATTTCCCTTATGGATTGTGCAGACTCAGATGTAGACCGGGCATGTCAGAAAATCTACGACAAAATTATGAAAAAAGCCGGCAACTTAGTAAAAGTTGGTCAGGATATTGAAAAGGAATTTGGTGTTCCTATCATCAACAAACGTATTTCTGTTACACCAATCGCTCTTGTAGCTGGTGCTTCAAATGCAAAAAATTATGTTCCATATATTAAAACATTGGACCGCTGTGCTCACGAATTAGGCGTAAACTTTATTGGTGGATTCAGTGCTTTGGTTCAGAAAGGAATTACTCCTGCAGACCGTATTTTAATTGACTCCATTCCAGAAGCTTTAGCAACAACTGATTTTGTTTGTTCTTCAGTAAACGTTGGTTCAACAAAATCTGGTATCAATATGGATGCTGTTAAGTTGATGGGTGAAACAATCGTAAAAACTGCAGAGGTTTCAAAAACTTGTGAAGTAAACGGATGTGCAAAGCTTGTAGTATTCTGTAACGCTCCAGAAGATAATCCATTTATGGCTGGTGCTTTCCACGGACCTGGTGAAGGTGATTGTGTTATCAACGTTGGTGTTTCTGGTCCTGGTGTAATTTTAGCTGCTGCCCGGGAATATAAAGGCCGTCCTATTAACGAATTAGCTGACGGTATTAAAAAGATGGCATTCAAAATCACTCGAATGGGTCAGTTAGTTGGTTCAGAAGCTGCAAAACGACTTGGTGTAGATTTTGGTATTCTTGACCTTTCCCTTGCTCCTACTCCTGCAGTAGGGGATTCAGTAGCCCGCATTTTGGAAGAAATTGGTCTTGATGGTGCTGGTGCTCCTGGTACAACAGCTGCTTTGGCTATGCTTACAGATATGGTTAAAAAAGGCGGTGTAATGGCTTCTACAAACGTTGGTGGACTTTCTGGTGCCTTCATTCCTGTATCAGAAGATGAAGGTATGATTGAAGCAGCAACAAAAGGTTCTATCTGCCTTGAAAAGCTTGAAGCTATGACAACAGTTTGTTCTGTAGGTCTTGATATGATTGCTATTCCAGGTGACACACCAGCTACAACAATTTCTGGTATACTTGCCGATGAATTTGCAATTGGTATGGTAAATAACAAAACAACAGCCTGCCGTTTAATTCCAGCTCCTGGTAAAAAAGCCGGTGAATGGGTTGAATTTGGTGGATTACTTGGTGGTTGTCCAGTTATGCCAGTAAGTAAATTTGGATGTGCAGATTTCATCAATCGGGGTGGACGCATTCCAGCTCCAATTCACAGTTTCAGAAACTAAATTCTATTATGCTGAGCTTGTTTCAGCATCTTACTATAAAAAAAGGGAATGTGTTGTTAATGCACATTCCCTTTTTTTAAAAATTAATTCACTATTCCAAATTCAATCGCTTTGTAAAAATCAAATGGGTTGTAAACATATACAATGCACTCATAAATAAATAACAACATATAGAAATAATCATATTTGCTTTTACAGAAAGATTATTTCCACATAAGTTTTCAATCCAATCAGGAAAATTAAACATTATAAAAAACAAACCTATTGTCGAAAGGAATTTAACAACTGTTTTATTTTTTTGAGATAAATGGCCTAAAGCGTTTACACAATAAACTAAAAGAATAATGGAAATAACCATTAAAAAAAGCAATATTATTTCAAGTGTAAAAAATAATGCAGGAGACATTCCAATTGCATTAAAACCAGTTTCCTTTACACCATCAATAATTTCAGGAATCCATTTTCTGGCATCATTTCTTATCATTAATAACATTCCAGAAATTCCTGAAGTAATAAAACAAAGTATTACCCAAGTTACGGCAGCAAGAAATCTCCCCCAAATATGTTCTCCCATAGTTACTGGCAAAACCAGATTCAAATAAGCCTCATCTCCCAACATACTTTTCTTGAATCTTCCAGAAAGAATTACCATTGTAACAATAAATACTGCCATAATATACAAACTAAAAATAAAAGACAGAATAATTAAAATAAAAGCTTTCATTGCATTATTTCTTGCCAGCAAAACTCCATCGCTATTATTCATAAACAAATCATTTTCATCTATAGTTCCTTGAATAATAATTTCATTTTCAGTTACAGTTTTTGAATATGAAGACATTGGACTTTGTAATAAACCAATAACCAGCCCCAAAGCAAGCAAAATCAAAAATAAAGGTACAAGTGTCTTTGAAATATGCTTGAATTCGTATTTATAAACTTTACCGATTATTGGAAATGGATTTCTTTTTAACATTTAAACACCTCTCTAAATAAACCATCAATTGTTTTTCCTTCTGCAGCTCTAATTTCTTCAGCATTTCCCTGACGAACTATATGACCTTTTTTAAGGAAAATAACATGATTCAAAATTGATTCAATATCTGTAATAAGATGTGTAGAGATAATGATAGTTGCATCATCCTGATAGTTTGAAAGAATTGTACTAAGAATATAATCTCTTGCAGCTGGATCAACTCCACCAATAGGTTCATCAAGAATATATAAAGGAACTTTTCTGCTCATTGTTGTAATTAACTGAACTTTTTCCTTTGTTCCTTTTGACATTGTTTTTAATTTATCTTTTTCATTGATTTCTAATCGTTTAAGCATATCTTTTGCTTTTGCCATATCAAAATTCGAATAAAAATCTTCCATCATTTTGAATAAATCTGCTACATTCATCCAATCGTTCAAATAAACCTTATCTGGTTGATAAGCAAGAAGATTTTTACTTTTAGCACCAGGTTCCAATCCACAAATTTTTATTTCACCCTTTGTAGGTGTTAATAAGCCTGCCGCAATTTTTAATAAAGTTGTTTTTCCACTTCCATTAGGTCCTAAAAGACCAACAATAGAACCTTTTGGAACATCAAGATTTACATCTTCCAATGCAATCTTTTTTCCATATGTCTTAGTTATTCCTGAACAATATAAAACTGAATCCATGAATCTCTCCTATAAATCAAAATACTTTTCCATATCATACAAACTATAAATTTTTGCTTTAAACATTTCAAGACAAATAAGATAAGAGATTTTTTAGAAAAAAAATGATATTGTTTTAAGAAACAATGGATAAACTTTTTTTAATACAATGTCAAGCTTCCCATATTCCTCTTTTACAAGAATTTTCCCTTCCCTATGAACATACTTGTGTTGAATTATGCTCGTTTTTAAAAAAAGGCCCGGAACATTTTTTTATTTTTACATTATGTGAAAATCCAACCACTTCCAAACACATTCAAGGCTTTTTTCACTTTAATAAAACAATGCACATATGTATTCCTTTTTTTGAATCTTACAAAGATACATATAAAACCCTTTTAAAATCTTTCTTCACATCTGATTATTTTGATTATATTAATCTTCTTGTTGGCGAAAAAACCTCTGCTGATTTTGTTTCATCAATTTTAAATGAATTTTCTATTTTGCCAAAACATACCAATTTATATAAAGTTATGACCCTTACAGATGAACCGGCTTTACCTCCAGAATCACTAAGTGCTGATGACGAAATTAAATGTTGTACAAAACAAAATATAAATGAACTTTTTAATTTGCAAAAATACTATTTAATCAAAGAAGTTGCACTGCCAAATCAAAAAATCACAGATACCGAAGTAAACCTGATGCTTTCAAATATACTAAAAAATCAACTTGTTTTAGCTGTTTCTTCTGGCTTAAATGATGATGAATTCGTTTCCAAAGTAAATACAAATGCAATAGGTTCAAAATGGATACAATTAGGAGGGATTTATACAGATCCTTTTAATAGACGAAATTATTATGCCTGGCATTTAATTTACACAATATGTAAACGCATACAAAAAAATCATAAAAATCCATGTTTATTTGTAAAAAATAATAATACACCAGCTCTTGCTCTTTACAAAAAAATTGGTTTTAAAGAACAAGAAGATTTTACCATTTTATATTTTTAAGAAAATTCTTAAATTATTAAAAAAAGTGTATCTTTTTTTGTAATTATGTCGTTTAATAAGCATAACAAACTTAAACGAGGTAACTATTATGAAAGCAACAATCAAATCAATTAAAAAAGTAGTATGTGTAGCAGCTGTTTTTTCTACACTAGGATTTAGCCTTTTTGCCTCTCCAAAAGCAGACACAACAAATGCAACAGAAACTGTAGCAATTGAAAAATCAACTGTTTCAATTCCTGAAACAGCAGATTTAAGAACTGTTCGTGGAAAAATCAAAGTTTCAAAAAAGAAGGGTGTTGTTTCTTTAACATTTACATCAGTAAGTGATAAAAAATACAGCATAGTTGTAGTAGACCCATTAATCGAAGAAGATTTAATTGATATTAAAAACAAAAAAATCTTCTTATCAGGTTATGTTGATGATGAAAATGGTGTTTTCTATGTAACAAAAATCGGACACCTTCCAGCAACAGAAAATTCTTCTGATGCAAAATAACTAGTGCCCGTCAAACGTTAAAAAAAAGTTGCCTGCGGCAAGTTTTTTAGTTTCTTCCTTCAATTCGGTTCTGTTGATTTATCAACAGGCAAGACTTGCAGGCGCTTATATGATGCAAAAAAAAGAGCGTTCACAATGAACGCTCTTTTTTTCATGCTAAATTAAAAGCTATTTAGTCGCGCCCGATAAATCGGGCGACTGCATTTAGTAAGTAAACACTAAACAAAGCTACACTGTAGCTTTGTTTTTAACGTGTTTTCTATTTTGCAGATTTTATTACAGCCTGAGCGCCTGCAAGACGAGCAGCTGGTACACGGAATGGAGAACATGATACGTAGTTCAAACCGAGCTTGTAACAAAGAGCGATAGAAGCTGGGTCACCACCGTGTTCACCACAGATTCCAAGGTGAAGATCAGCTTTAACTGAACGACCTTTTTCTTCTGCCAAACCGATCATTACACCAACACCATCTTCGTCCAAAGTCTTGAATGGATCCTGGAGGAGAACCTTCTGATCCAAGTAAGAATCGATGAATTTAGAGTAGTCATCACGGCTGAAACCGAATGTTGTCTGTGTAAGGTCGTTTGTACCGAATGAGAAGAAGTCTGCACATTCTGCAATAGCATTAGCAGTAGCTGCAGCACGTGGGAATTCGATCATAGAACCAATCTGGAACTTGATAGCTGTACCGCAGTCTTTGTTTACATTTGCGATAACTGCTTCAGCCTGAGCACGAATCTGTTTCAATTCGTTAGCAGTTGTTACGTTTGGAATCATGATACGAACGTCGTGTTTAAGACCTTCTTTTTCAGCCTGAGCTGTTGCACGAGCAATAGCTTCAACCTGCATTTCATAGATTTCTGGATATGTGATAGCGAGACGACAACCACGGTGACCGAGCATTGGGTTGTGTTCGTTTAATTCAGAGTATTTCTTGTTGATGAAGTCAACTTTTACACCAAGTTTTTTAGCCAAAGCTTTAGCCAAATCTGGAGTTTCTGCCTGAACGAATTCGTTTAATGGTGGGTCCAAGAGACGGATTGTTACAGCACGACCTTCCATAGTTTTGATGATATTGTAGAAGTCTTTCTGCTGAAGTGGGAGAATAGCCTTAAGGTTTTCTTTTCTTTCTTCAGTTGTATCAGAAATAATCATCTTCTGGAATGAAGTAAGTTTTGGTTCTTCGAAGAACATATGTTCTGTACGACAAAGACCAATACCAGCAGCACCAAAGCGGAATGCCTGTGGAGCTTCGTTCTGTTCAGCGTTAGCAAGAACTTCGAAACCTTTTACAGTTTTTCCAGATGGAGTTGTACGTGTTGAGTTAGCACGAACTTCATCAGCCCAACCAAGGAATGTTTCCAAATCGCCTGATACAGCAGCTGGAGATACAGGAATTACTTCACCGTAAACTTTACCTGTTGAACCATCGATAGAGATGAAATCACCTTTCTTGAATGCTTTTCCACCAATTGTTACTTTTCCAGCACCAGTGAATACAACATCAGAACATCCACATACACAAGGTGTACCCATACCACGAGCTACTACAGCAGCGTGTGATGTACGTCCACCAGTAGAAGTCAAGATACCCTGAGCTACATACATTCCGGCAATATCATCTGGAGAAGTTTCTTTACGAACGAGAATAACTTTCTTACCAGCTTTGTCCCATTCTACAGCTTCTTCTGCTGTGAATACAATCTGTCCACATCCAGCTCCTGGAGAAGCGTTCAAAGCAGATGCCAAAGGTTTAGCTGATTTAAGAGCTTTTGCATCAAACTGTGGGTGGAGTAACTGATCAAGCTGATCAGGTTTTACACGAAGAAGAGCTTCTTCTTTTGTAATCATTCCTTCTGCTACCATGTCTACTGCCATTTTAACAGCTGCAGGACCAGTACGTTTACCGTTACGGCACTGGAGCATGAAGAGTTTTCCTTCCTGTACAGTGAATTCCATATCCTGCATATCACGGTAGTGTTTTTCAAGACGATCACGGATTTCAGAGATTTGTTTGAAGATTTCTGGCTGCTGTTTTTCGAGAGCAGAAATATCCATTGGAGTACGGATACCAGCAACTACGTCTTCACCCTGAGCGTTGATAAGGTATTCTGCCATGAAGTGGTTTTCACCAGTAGATGGGTCACGAGAGAATGCAACACCAGTTCCTGATGTATCACCCATGTTACCAAATACCATTGCCATTACAGTTACAGCAGTACCTTTGATTACGTTTTCGTCGATATTGTTGAGTTTACGATAAACAATAGCACGATCGTTCATCCAAGAACCGAATACGGCACCAATAGCACCCCACATCTGTTCCTGTGGATCCTGAGGGAAGTCAGAACCTTTTTCTGCTTTGTACATTGCTTTGTACTGTTTTACAACTTCCTGGAGATCTTCTGTAGAAAGTTCAACATCTTCTTTAACGCCTTTCTTTGCTTTTACACCAGAAAGGATTTCTTCGAATTTGTCGTGTTCTACGCCCATAGCTACGTTACCGTACATCTGGATAAAGCGGCGGTAAGCATCCCATGCGAAACGTGGATTGTTTGTTTTGTTAGCCAAACCAAGAACTGATTTGTCGTTAAGACCCAGGTTAAGGATTGTATCCATCATACCTGGCATAGATTCAGCTGCACCTGAGCGAACTGATACGAGCAATGGATCATTTTCATCGCCCAATTTTTTACCCATTGATTTTTCGAGTTTTTCGAGGTTTGCTGCAACTTCAGCTGCAAGTGCATCTGGGTACTTGCGTCCGAGTTTGTAGTATTCCTGACAAACATCGATAGAAATTGTAAATCCAGATGGAACTGGGAGGCTCAATGGTTTTTTAGCCATCTGAGCAAGGTTTGCACCTTTTCCACCAAGGATGAGACGCATTGATTCATCGCCTTCTGCGTCACCGTCACCGAAATAGTAAACATACTTTGTAGCCATTCGATTTTACTCCATATAATAAAATTTTTTTTCTAATTAAATAGTATTTTATTTTACTTGAGATTTAATTAACAGTCAATTGGAAGAAAAAGGAGACCCTTAGAATAAAGGGGCTCCTTTATAAATTATGGGCGTGATTCTTTATGCTTTCCTTGGAACGCAATTTTACCACTTCGATCTATATCATTAAACTGGAAACTTTCTCCAGGATATATTGGTGTATTTGCTTTATAACCAACAAAGGCCTGTGTAGCCCAGCACCAGTTCTTTGGACCATTTATTGATGCATCATCTGGCATATCACCAGAAAGAAAGCCAATATACGCTGTTGTAGAAATGTTCCATGTTACCCAATACCAATCTTTGTTTTTTATTTTTTTCATTGCTCTGACATTAGAATATTCTGATGTATTCCAGCTAAATGGGAATTTTGGTGTACTTACGCCTCCGTTGACAGAGTCACCACCTCGTAACCATAAATAAGAGTATTGGCCGCCTGGTTCAAATGTTGCTGTAATAACGGTTTTATATGCTGTTTCATAATAATCATTTGACCACCATGTTTTTGAACCAGAGGTTACCTTTCCTTTTGCTCTGTAAAATACTTTTACACCTTCTTTAATATCAACTGAAACTTTGTTTCCATTTTCTATAACTTGTGATCCAACACCTGTTATTTCAGAAACATATTTTGTTCCACTTGAATTAGGGTCTGCTGGTTGAGCAGGCATTCCAGAATTATCATATCCCTTATCAAGATAAGTTATTACATTTTTTTCTTGATAACGCTTTGAACCATCAACATAGTAAACTTCAGAATCTGGAGTCTGACAGCTCATCTTTACGTTTACAGTTAATGGTTGTGTTACAATTGTTCCAGAAATAGTTTCCTTGCTTTTATTAATTCTGATTACAGGTTCTTCACAGCCTGGTAAAGTCTGTTCAAATGTAGCTTCTGCATTTGTCTGAGAAATATCATCATTAATTAATGCTGCAGGAATTGTGATTGTATAAATTGCTCCTTTAACTGGCAGTTTATATGCACTAGAAATATCAATTTCCATAACATTGTCTTTAATTGTGACTGCTTTGGAATAAAGAGGTACTTTTAAAGAAAGTGCATTTTCCTGACTTTCACTAGTAAACAATCCTACAAGTGTCTCATTTGTATCTGCATATTCATATTTAAGAATATATTTCTTTGTCAAATCAGAAACACCTGAAGCATTTGCTCCGTTTGTTCCTTCATCGTAATATGCTTTTGTTGCAGTTTTTAAAGAGTTGTACTTTGCTTCTGTCAAAACAACTGGAGCTCTATAACCAGTTTTACTTTGCGTAAATGTAATATTTCCATAGTTTTTATTTATCTTAGAAGAGAATGTGATTGTACATTTTGTTCCATCATCATTAAATACTGCACTATTTACTTTTGGTGCTTGTGTAATTACATAAATTTCTTTGTTATCTGTAAATTTATTTGGAGAAATTACGCTAGTTAATTTTGTATAGTCTTTTATATCAATACCATTCTCATCTGTAATTGAACCAATAAATTCCTGAGGTTGTAATGAATCTGTTGAACAACTATCTCCATCTTTTATCTCGTATTCAAAATATATCTTTTTTGATCCAGATCCACTCTTATACATTGCATTTTGAGCAGGATTTGTATTTAATGTCAGATAAGAACCTGTTTTAACTATTACATTTTTTCTATAATTAACAATAATCTGTATTTTCTGACCAGTCTTATATGTTCCATCAGGTTTATCTGCTGTAAGAGAAGTTATTACCGTTCCTCTATCCAAAGTAATTGTGATTGGTTCTGCATTATCAGATTTATTTCCAGCTTCATCTTCCTGATATGCTGTAATTTCATATGTTCCTTTATTTAATAACGTTACAGGACCTTTGTAATCAACTACAGATTTTCCACCATCTAAAGAATATTTTTTAGTTCCATTTTCTTCTTTCCAAGTAATATCAAAAGTTGCACCATCATCAGAATAAATTATTGAATTATTTGATACTCCAGTAATTACAGGTTTATTTGGTTTTGTTGTATCAACAATAATTTTTGGTGCATTTACTGCAGAAATATTTTTATCAGAAACCTTCATTATATTTCCTGCTATATCTGTTACAATACATGAACCAAATTCTATACCAGTTATCGACAAACCTGATGCATTTTGTCCATCTTCTACTTTATATTTAAATAATACAGAATCAGCTTCCGATTTCGTTACAGAATCTGATTTTATATTTTCACCACTATTAAATTTAATTTTTAAATCATCAATATTTTCAATTTTTACTTCTTCATTAAATTTAAGTGTTACAAATATTTCTGAACCCTTTGAATAATATCCGTCATCAGTACTAAATTTAATACTGTCAATTATTGGAGAAGCTGTATCGATTATAATAGTACGGTTGCTTTTCAAGGTATTACCTGTCGGCAAAACCATATCTTTATTTTCAATTTTAGCAGTCTCTACTTCTACATCCTGCCAGGTTATTCCATCTTTATTTATTTCTGAAACTTCAAGAAAGTCAGTATTATCTCCAGCTGCTACAGTATAGATAAATATATGTTTTGCTGTTCCATCCCCAGAAGAATATGTTGCTGGTTTATTAGTATTTAATTGTAATGATGGCGTTCCACCTGTGAATTTAACATTTTTATTAAACTCCATGTAAATTTTAATTACATCACCTTCTTTATAGGATCCATCTGGAGTATCTGCACTAATTCTTTCAAATTTTGGCAATGATGAACTTACATAAAAACTTGTATTATCTTTACCAATATTTTTTGCCCAGTCTGTAATTTCAGCATAAATAACTGCTGTTGTTGCAGCAGGAGGTGTAAGTGCTTTTGTATGCCAGGTTCCACTTTTTTTGTCAGAATTGTAATTTACTGTAATTCCAAAATCTTCATTAATACCTTCCCAGGAAAGTTTAATATTTGAAGCCTTTAATACATCAGAGTTATCTTCCCAAGTACCGCTTAAAACTACCTTATCTGAGGGATTAAATGGTTCTAGAGTTTTATTTCCACCTGTTAAATCTATTGGTTCATTATTATTTACTTTAATAGATTCTATTTTTATTTCTGGTTTTTCTGAATCCCCTGCAATTGTAAATAATTCAATTGTTGCACTTCCAGCAGTATCACTTGCATAAACAATAAACTTCTGTGTTCCAAAAAGTTGATTTGTACCATCTATTCCAAAATCTGAAATATTAAAAGTTTTAGAGAAAGTTCTTTTATGTTTTCTTCCATTCACTTCTTCCTTTCCTAAATAAATTTTCCAAAGTTTGTTTCCTGCAGTTTCATTTAAAGTAGGTACTGTATATCCATTTTCTGTTGCTTGCTCCCAGTCTTCAAAATCTTTTGAAAAGTATTTTACCTGTGTGTTATCTTTGTTATCTGCAATTCTTACAATTTTAATATAATCAGTAATTTCTCCATCATCTTCTACTGTACCACTCAATGTATAAGTTTTGGTTCCTGTCATTGGTAAAGTATCAATTGTCTGATTTATATTTAAAGAAGGAGGATTTGTATCCATTACCTTCATATACTGATACACAGTTTCGCTTTCGTGAAATTTTTTTTCGTCATCAGACATATTTTCTGACCAGTATTTATCTTTACATTTTACTTCTGCCTTAAAATTAACGTTCTCTGATAATGATTTTACTGTCCAAAGATAATATGTTGGATAACTTTTTTCAGAAAGATTTATTACTTTACTGTTTGTTTCCAGCTTAGCCCAACCACCATCAACCTCTTTGTAAACATTAATAGTAATTTCTGCCAAACCATCATCATCGTAAGCCTGTCCATATAATTCACAACTTGGCTGTACATCTACATATTTTTCTGATGTTTTACTTCCAAAGTCTGCAACTACCCATGGTTTATCTGCATCATTCCAAATTATGAAGAAGCCCTGTATTTTTGTTTCACAGTTTTGTGCGGAGTCATAAGACTGGGTTACAACACGAACAATATGTTTTTCAGTACGATATTCCTCTGGAAAAGTATTTACATCAAATTCTTTTTCCCAAATACGCTGGTTTTTATCATCTACAATTTTATAAGAAAGAAGTGTCTTATTATTTTTAATTTCTTCCATTGTTTTATTTTCATACATGGAAATATCAGTAGCTGAAGTTTCTGAATCTATAAAAATATTAATGTGATCACAAGTTCCATCTTCTTCCTGTGTACCAGACATTATAAATTTTCCATTATACAACTGACTTAAAATAGAACTGTTTCTTAATTCATAAGATTTACTTGTTGTTTCTGCTGCACCATTAGTTCCTATTAATGAAGGAATGTTTACAGCAACTTTTGGTTCATTAAAATCAACTGTTACGGTTCGTGTATCTTTGGATTTTTTACTTTCATTTCCAAACATATCAGAAACTGTTACTGAAATATCATAATCATCACCAGAACCTTCATCTTCTTGTTTTAGAATAGCATCAATACTCCAATTAACCTGTGTTTTGTTTCCAGAAATATTATGGCTTTGTTGTAACTGCCAGTCATTTTCATTCCAACAATATAATTGTAAATCTTTAATCTTATATTTTAATGTATTGACTTTACCTTCTTGATGTTCAATTTCAATTAAAATTTCATTAATTTCTATATTGTCCTGTGCAATACCTGATACAGTTATAGAACTCTGAACCGACTGATTAGGCTCTGGAGATGTAATAGTAATTATAGGTCCAATTGTATCTACAGCTTCTCCCAAACCTACCTGGCAGGAAAGAACTGTTATAATGCTTAATAATGTAATAAATAATTTCTTTATGCTTTTCATATTCTATTCCTCTACTCTATTATTCCCAAGTTGAGAACCAATACATATATGTATATTCACCGTAGCTACTCCATGGGTAATTAGTAGAATAATTTTCTCTATGCTGAAGAATAGCCCAATGGGTACTTATAATTTCATAAGATATCCAGTAATTGTTTTTTCCATCTTGATACATGTTCTTTGAATAACGAATATCTTTTGTAGCATCTTTTACTGGAAATCCATTTATATTTGCTTCTCCACCTTTAGCAGTACCACCTTCTATATTTAAAGCTCCATCTCTATTAGAAGAACAAATAACTGTTTTAAATACACCTTCATAACCATTTGAAGAATCAGTAAAGTTTGTTTTTTTTGCATATGCTGTAACATAATCTTTTCTTGCAGTTGTTAATAAGCCGTCTCCAACAATTACAAAGTTTTCATATTCAGTACCACCGGAAGTAAAGGTAAGTTCCGTTTTAGTTGCATCCCCATTAGAAGATAAAGTGAACATATTATTATGTTCGGTGCTTGTAAAAGTAACTGATGTTCCTTCAACTACAGTTGGTTCTGCTTCAGTGTTATCTTTATAAGAATATTTTATTGCTCCTGTTTCAGCAGAAGTACTAATTGAACTTTTATTTACTATTTCATAATAAATATCAGCGCCTGGTGTCTGACAATCAATTCTTACACGAGCATATCCAGTTGGTTTTATGTTATATCCCGAATTTATGTCAGAAATACCAGCAGGAATAACTAAGTTCTTTTTATTACTAGGACTTTTGTATCCTGTAATCTCTGTCAAATTACCATTTATATCTGGTTCATAAGCACCGTAACCGTGGGAGTATCTGTCTACACGTACAACTGGAGTTGCTACTTTATCGCTCCATACTGTGTAATCGCCGCTTTTCAAACCTGCAAACTCATTACCTGTTGCATCAATAAAGGCACCTTCATCTATTAAAAGTTCCCATTCCAAACCATCTTCAATATTTGCAAAAACAATTGTTACAACATTATCTTTAACAGTTACAGAAGCATCTTTTACATCAATAACATGCTGATGATAACCTGTTGCTTCGAATACTTTTCTGATTTCTGCTACATCAGCCGTAATTCCACCACCAGAAGCATACTTATCTAAAGTTGTTGTTCCTTCATATAGTCCTAAATTAAAATCAAGAACATATTTTGTATCTGTATCTGGTGTAAGGGTTGTTGTTCCTTTAAGACCATGAGTAATTTTTCTATAAGGTCCTACGGCAATACCTGTTCTTGCATCAACTCTTTCTGCTCCTGTTGCGTTTCCATTTGTAGTAGCCATAAGAGTTTCTTTCTGCGCTACTGTAAGATTAATATTATTATAAATATCTAAGAATTCGGGACCTGTCATTACTGCAGGAATAGCCCAATTTCCTTTTCTCTGTAATATAATGTTTCCAGATTCTTGAAATACAGGTTCATCAAATGTAAGAGTAACTGTAAATCTATCATTTCCAGTTTTATAAACACCTTTGTTTGCAGGGCTATAAGAACTGATACCAGGATTTTTACCATCCAAAGTTATATTAGGACGTTTACCTCCAGAACCTGTTTCATCTTCCTGTAATTTTTTAAGTTCAGCCTTAGTTGTAGCAGAAGGCTTGTTACCATATCCATCTACAAAATTGTCAGTAAATGTTATTTCCTTAATTTCAATTCCGTCAAAAGAATCTGTGTCCGAAACAGTAAATTCAAATTCCACTTTTGTAGAACCTGCTGCAGCAATTGCTTTTGATTCTACTATTTTCTCTGGTGTTTCTTTTCCACAAGGAACAATTTTAAGTTTTACATCTCCTGCTTTTGGTCCTTTTACAGTATCTTCAAATTCGAGAGCAATTTTTATTTCTGTATCTTTTTTATATTTACCATCTGGTTTTTTAATTGTAAGACCTGTTGGCAATGGGAATGTATCATTAAGAATAACTTTTACAGTTTCAAGGGTTGGTGAAACATTTCCTGCCTTATCATACTGTCTTGTCTGAATATAATGTGTTCCAGCTTCAAGTTTTACCGCAGCAGTATAATCTTTCCAGGTAACTCCTTCATCCAATGAATACTGAACTTTTCCATCTTTTTCTAAAGGTTCAAGTGTTAAATCATCTATTTTATTGTAACTACCTGCTGTAAGATTAATTGATGGCGCTTTTGATGGTCCTTTTCTATCTATAATTACGTTAGAATCTATAAAGTTTCCTGTTTTTAATTCAAGTTTATTACCTGCATTATCTGTAATATTTTTCACAGCGTCTGGTGTAAAGTAATTAGCTGGATTATACTGAACCATTCCTTCTTTTGAAGTTGAAATTACCTTGTAAATGAAATTCAAAGTTTTACTTTCATTACTAATACTTTGGAATTCAAATGGAATACTCTCTGAATCTGATTGAACATTAAGTTTTGGTGTCTCTGAAAGCAATAATGCTTCATTTGCTGTAAGACTTGCAGTTATTGTTTTTGCAGTTGTTACATAATATTTTCCATCTGTTTCTTTAGCCGTATTTGCAGTAAATTTTATACTTGTAATATATGGAGAAATACCATCTATCTTAAGTTTTTTAGAATCTTGCAAAAGATTGTTGATAATAATATTTCCATTTTCGTCTATTTTAGGTGGAATAGAATCTATATGAGCATCTCCATCACCAATTTCTGCAGTCTTAATTGACCCGCCATTTAAATAAATTGGATTGTCTGCTTTTGTACATAATCCACTATTTGATTCTGCTCCAGAAGGAACAGTAAATTCAAATGTTAGAGATTTTGTTCCAGTTCCTCGAATATAATCTGCATATTTTGGTTCGTTATCTAATTCATTATAATAAACTTTGAGTTGTGGCTTTCCTGTAACATTTACATTTGCAGAGAAGTTTGCTTGTATTGTTATTTTATCACCTTGTTTGTAAGTTGTTTCAGGCTTATCTGATGTAATGCTTGTAATATGTGGCAATGGACTTAAAACCAATACTAATTTTTCTGAAGTTTCATTTCCCAAAACGTCTGTAGCAAAAAGTTCAAAAGAAGCCTGCTTTGTAACACTTACCTCAGTATTATCACCACAATATTTTTGAACCTCATCTTTTGATTTAGAAAATTGAACATAATCAATTACAGTTCCTGCTTCTAGCTGATCTGTAGTTAAAACTTTACCATCTTTGTAAGGTTTAAGTCCTCCATTTTCAATGGTGTAATCATCTCCTTCAAATACCAGCTTATAATCAGCATATCTCATACCAAGACCAGTATCTTTTGTTCCCTTAAACTTAATAACTAAATCTTCTGTAGAATAATCCACAACAGCAAGATTTTTGTCTGGGTAAACTAAACCAATAGTTGGTTTAATTGTATCTCCTGTAATCTTGAACTGGCGGTAAACCTTATTTCCATCTGTATCTGTTATTTCAATTTCAAAGAATTTGTCTTTATTTCCTCCAACACCATTAAAACCATTAAGCATATCAAACTTAAATTCAAATGGCTGCTCATAATACTTATCATCATTAAGATCTGTATTCGTTGGTGTCATTGCCTTTCGCCAAATCATCTCTTTTTTATTTAGCGTTTCTTCACCTGTTGATTTCGTATCATTTGCTAAAATTACTTTTGCTCTATCTTCTTTTTCTTTATTTGTGTTGTAGCCAATATTATTTGGTACAAAAACAATTTTTACACTGTTACAGCCTTTTGTATCCAGCGTGTATCCTTTAATAGAGAATTCCTGCAATGTGTCTTTATTAATTTCTGGAATTGTATTTTCAATAGGACTTTCAACAAATAACAATGGCTTAGAATTATCATCAACAGCAACATCTACAATACGTGCTGTATAATTATTTGTTTTATTATCCTTTGCAACAACAATAAGTTTTAAACATTCTCCCTGTTTTGTAGGAAATGTTGGTACTTTTATTTCGTTATTACATTGATAGTCTGTTTTCTTTTCTGTATCCTTAAATGTAATTGGTTCTTTACTATTTAACTCACCTTTTGAAGGTTCCAAACCGTCATTTAAAACTTTGTTTCTTTTTTCTTCATCAGATGCAATCTCTTCTTCTGTATAATCACAAGAAGTTCTTAATGCCCAGCTTACTTCTGTAAGTCCATCATCATCAAAAAAGTTTGCAGAAATGGAATTTCCAACTACAACTCTGATTGTTTTAAGATCATCATTATCATTTGCTCCAATTTCTATACCAGGTTTATCGCTTTCAGGATACCAGAGCATCCAATCCAGTTCTCGAGTCTCTTCATTGTTACTATTGTCTTTTGAATAATAATAAACATGGAAATAATGTTTTCCTTTTTCGTATTTACTATTTATTTTTATTAATTCATCTGCTGTAAATGTAAAAGAAGGATTAAATAAAGAAAGCCCTGAACTAATTGTTTCTTTTGTTACTGTTTTAGAAAGTACAATTTCTTCATTTTCGTCTTTTAAAATTACTCCAACTTCAAGAATACTCATTGCATCATACATTTTTCCAGTAATTGTAAATTCTTCGTTCTGTGGAATATCTTTATTTTTTGAAGAACGGAAATTCAAATTTTCCAGTGTGGACTTTTCTTCTAACGGAATCTGTTTTCCATTTTTATTTAAATACCAGGCTAAACCTTCTGGCGCTGTTTCATCTACAATCAAATGAATTCTTTTTGCAGATTTTGTAGAAGAATTTCCAAAAGAATCATTGGCAGCACAGAGGAATGTTATTTCACTTTCATCATCCTTTGGAATTCTTACATCGCATTTCCAGTTTTCACCATTAATTGTTCCATAACCATAAATTTTTCCAGTTTCATTGTTAGAAATTACAATATCAGTTACACCTTTGTTATCATAACAAGTTCCTTCAAAAGTGAAAGTAAGCTTTTGAAAACTGTTCTTCTTCGGACTCGTAATCGTAATTTCTGGTGCTTCCAGGTCAATTTCTTCACCAAGACCTGTTGTACATGTACATAAAAACAAGCTTAATAACATTAAAAATGGCAATAACTTTTTCATAAGATCCTCTGTTTTATATATTACTCTACCATTTAATATCGGTAACTAATAAACGTAACTTTAAATATTATACTAATATATGTTAGTTTTTAACATGATATTTTTTCCTCATTTTTTTATTTTTTTTTTTATTGTTCATCTGAATCTTTCAGTTATAATATTTTCAGAGGTTATTTTATGAACAAAGTTGTTTTAAAATCTGCTCCATGTGCTCTTGATTTAGGCGATGGAAGTGAACGTGCTCCTTACATTAATCAGGATTACATTCTTCAGAAAATGCGTAAAGTGCATCGTGGCATCAGTTTAATGTACACTTACTATCCAAATGATAAAGAATGGCCAACTCGTGCCTGTGAAATTAACAAAGACGGAGGAACAGGTGGTGCCTGGGATACTCCTTATGAAAACTATTTCCCATATCGTGGTGGCCGTGAAGGTCTTCGTGATGATGAACCTTTTAATTTTATGAAAGAAATCCGTCAGCATGGGCAGGATGTTGTTCTTACTCTTACAATCGATACAACATTAACAGAAGAAGACATTATCCTTTTAGCAAAAGATCTTCGTCCTTATGGCCGGGTTCTTCTTCGTGTAAACCATGAATGTACAGGAAACTGGTTCTGCTATACCCGCCGTGCAAAAGACTATCAGCAAGTTGCAGATTTTTTTGTAATGGTTGCCAACGTTATGCATAAATATGCGCCTAATGTAAAAATGATTCTTTGTGCCGGTATGTGGGAAGAAGAAACTGGTAAACTTGAAATGGAAGATATTTTCCTTGAAGCTCACAAAGTTGCAGATATCTGGTCTGGAGATCAGTATATTTCCCTTCACTGGGGATGGCCTGCTGATGTTGCTACAAAAGAAACATCAAACTATGCCTGCTATGATGTTGATAAAGTTTATGAAAAAGCAAAGAAGACTTACTATCGTTTAAAAGAAATTACTGGTCAGGATAAACCAATGGTTCTTTCAGAAATGAATGGAGACGGTGATGTTACAGGTGCTTTTGAACAGTCAAATATGATGCGCCACTTTATGGAACTTATTGAAAAAGATGATGATAAATGGCTTTCTGCTTTTACTCTCTATCAGTTCCGTGATGATGGACGTCTTGGTTTGGAAGTTACAGATCCTAACAATCCCTTAGTTGGCATTGAACAACCTATAATGTCTATGTATAAAAATCAGCTTCATAAACCTTTCTTCAGTCAGCCAATTGAAAATGCAGGTGAAATCCAGCTTCCAGCAAAACTTCGTTGGGCAAATTCAGAAGATGCAGAAGGAGTTTCTGTTGACTGTCACTTTAATAAAACACCAACTTACTTCGAAGTATATTTCAAAGATGAATTAGTTGATATGAACATTATGATGGAATTTGGCGGATACTGGTTTTATAAAAAACCTGGTACAAAAGTCGTTGATTTAATGTCTTACTTCTTTGAAAAACCATTAGAAAAAGCCGCAGATATGCAGCTCCGTTTCTTCTGTCCTCCTAAAGACGGAATGAATCATCCTGAAAACGGAAATGATCCCTATTCAGAACCAGATGGAGACTGGATGTATAATAGCTACACTGTTCTTCCTAAACTACCAGAAATTAGAATTGAAGAAGAACCTGTTCAGCTTGTAAAAAAATACAGATTCTAAAAAAAAAAATCCTGGAAGAAGTACTTAATGTGAAGTTCACTTCATCCAGGATTTTTTTTACCATTCCTTTAATTCTTTTAATTCCTTTACCATGATTTCTGCAACCTTTCCATGTGTCTTTTCACTTGGATGCCAGTCGGTTGCAATCCCATCTTCATCCACCTGCACCGGTAGTTCTACTGCCTTGATTTTTACTGCAGGAAAATCTTTATTAAATAACTCAACAGCTTCTTTTACAGAACTACATAAATCCTGTCCCATTACACCAAGACAACAACAGATTTTTGCATTTGGTGAACGACGATGAACACTCTCTATTAACACCCGTAAGTTATGAACATATAATACTCTCCTGCCTTCTTCTTTACGAACAAAGCTGGCATCATTTGTTCCAAGATTGATTACAACAATATCAGGACTAAAACGAGATTCATCCCAAACTTCAGGTTCAATGCCAAGTCGCAGGCTGGCAGATTTATCTGTATATGGCCAAAGTAAAGGCATTGTAATTGTTGTGTCTGGAATATCAATGCTGGCATCAACATATTTTGAAATTAATCCTATTCCACTCCAGCTGACACATTGAAATTCTGCATTTAATCCTTTAGCAGTTTTAAAAGCATATGCTTTATCAGAGCGTTCCTGTGATGTGGTAAAAATATCTTTCATATAGATACCTTCAATACCATATCCGCAAGTAATACTGTCACCAATAAATTCAATTTTTAAATTGTCTGTTTTTTCTAACTTTTTATAATTTTTCTTTACAAGTTTTCCATCAATTTCCAAAAAATCAAAACCCGCATATCCAAAAGCTGCTTCACTAATTTTTAATACTCTTACTAAAACAAGTTCTTCTTTTTCTGATTCATATAAAACAACATTGTTTTCTTTATTTTCTAATATTATTTTTTTTGAACATTCCTCCGGAAAACTTTCCCAAAAGGATTTTCCTTCATAATCCCTGACATTTGATAATTTTGAAACATAAACCCCAAGAACTCCATAATTTTCTTTATTCCAGTTTTCAGGATCACTTAAAATTTTACAGCTGGCTTTAGTTCCCTTAAAACAAAATTCAAATCCACTGTTAGAAAAATCAAAATATCTGATTCCCTTGTTATCAAAATTTCTGCCATACCATTTAATCTGTTCTTTGCTTATTTTCATCATTTCCTCTTTACTATGCTGAATTCTTAATTATCCTAATCAAAAATTTCAGCAGCTCTATTTTAATCTGTATACTTTTGAATTTCTTTCTGGAGTCCATTTTGCTTTGCGTTCTGCAGGTAAAGAATCAATTGTATCAGCGGCAAAACCTAATTTTTCGAACCAGTCTGCACTTTGGGTTGTCATGATAAAAAGGGATTTTAATTTTTCATCCTTTGCTTTTTTAATCAGATAATCCATCATTTTAGGACCAATACCAATATGGGCAAAAGATTCATCTACAACTACTGCCGCAATTTCTCCCTGTCCATCAGGATAAACATGTAAGGCTGAGCAAGCATGAATACCACCATCAAATTCATAGACAATATAATCACTAAGATTAAGAAGCAAATCATCGTTAGTTCTTGGAAGTATTTTTCCTGATTCAACAAAGGGAGACATCATACCTAAAACACTTGGAATATCAGTCTGTTCCATTGGTCTCAGCTTTCCGTAGTTGCTGGTATAAATCATTGTTCCAGAACCAAGATCACTGAAAATTTCACAAGGAAGAACACCATCAATTTTTGCATCAACAATATGGGTTCGAACAACACCATTTTTGCAAGCCAGTTTTGCAATGTGAACTAACGATAGTAAGTTTTGTCTTTTATCATTTTTATTCAGTTCTATAAACTGCTCTGCCTGCTCTAAATCCATGGCCGCAATTTCACCTTCTGAATTTATTGCAGCCCCTTCTGGAATAATAAAGTCAGAACCAATGGATCCATTTTCCATCAAATAGAAAAGCTTGTCGGCCTTAAGATTAACAGCTACTTGTTGTGCAAGAGAGATGGAAGAAATGTTATAAGGGTGTCCTACTGAGTTCCATCCAATACAAGGGAAGATAGGTATAAAACCTTCTGTTAATACTGTTCTAATAGCATTAACTTCCAGTTTATCTATTTCACCTGCAGTACCGTAATCATAACCATTTAAGATACCTTTTGCTCTGGAACGAACCCAGTTACCAATAATAGCTGTAATATTATTTGCAGCAAGACTTGTCATTACCTGATTACTAACATCAAAGGCTGCCATCTTTATAAGAGACATGGCATCTTCATTTGTAACTCTACTGTTGTCTTTATAAGTCCAGCTTATATTTTCTGAAGTAAGAATTTCGTCTATACGATTTCTAGCTCCAGGAATAATAATCACTTGCAACCCAGCTTCATGAAGCAATGCAATATCTCTGATATGGGAAGAAAATAAAGGCGAACGAATTGTCTGATCATCAATATAAATTACAATCAAGGCATTTTTAAATTTCTGTAAATAACGAATAACATCTCTAATGTTTTCCGCTTTTTTCAACGATGAATTCATAAGAGAAAATATATCATGAAAAGAAAAATTTGTCTTTTTTTATTTTGTTGTTGTTTCCCATTATTTGCTGAAAAAGGAAGCTGGAATTTTAATTTAACTAACGATGTTGTTTACTATCCATTTTGCGATTTTATTCCAGGTGAAACACACTTTTCAAAAATTTCAGGCCCGTTAGATACAGCAGCAATCAGAATTACAGGTCAAGCCAATTATGTCATTCCCACTCCCTTAGGTAGTCATTGGCTTTTATCAGATGCACATGTGACAATACAACCTAGTCTTCAGATTGTTCCTGTTACTATGCGTAGTATCAATAAAATAATATTTACACCTTTTCCATTTCTAGAATTTGAAGCAGGAACATCCCTTGGAATAGGATGGAATATTGGAAATATAAAGGGTCTTACTTCATTGAATGAAGAAACAAAACAATATGAAAACTTAAATACCTTTAGTCATTACTATTATGATTTTTGGTTTATGGGAACTTTTCAATTTGATACAGGAGCTGTTATTCCAGGTGACTGGACTCACGTAGTAATACTGGCTCAATACCAGGTTATTTACAAAGGAATAACAGGATTAAAAGATACAGGCATTTATAACTGGCAGACTATTCCTGGACAAGTAAAAGGTCTTCAATATGATGCTCAAGTTATTCTTGCTTATCAAATGCCTATTGTTCTTTACAGAGCCGGAATTATGACTGAATTTACTGCTCACTATGACGGAAAAGACTACGGTTCCTTTGATGAAAATTATGATGGAGATTTTACAACAATTCTTCTATCTCCATTCCTGCAATTCAAATTTGAAAATGAAGATACACTTTCCGTTTTATGCCAGTTTTCTAACAGACGAAGTTTTATAGAAAATCACAAAAAACTAACAGAAGAAATGTATCTTACAAAAATTGGAGATGAATGGTTTGTAAACATGATTGCAGTAAGCTGGACTCATTATTTTTAATATTCATATTATTTAGATGATCAATAAAAAGAAAATATTTATTTCATTAATTATATTTTTAATTTTTTCACAATTACATGCATTAATCATTTATCGTCCTGTTAATAATGGTGATATGAATGATATAAAATGTTATCTGCGTATTTTAGATGAAAAAGATAATGATGTAACCTACACGGCTGCAAGAGTATATTATGCGTGGATAGACCAGCCCCACAAGTATTATTCCTACAAAAAAAAATATTATCTTATGGGTGGAATAGCAATGCATGTAAATCTAAAACCGGGGAAATATAAAATAACAGTTTATACTCCAAAAGACGCACAAAATGGCTTTGAATGCGAAAATAAAGATACCTGGGAATCAAATACTTTTTATTACAATACAGAAAACAAACTAAACGTTTTATTTGTTAGTCCTACAGCAAATGATAATCTTTTTTATAACGGTGGCTGGTATTTAGATTATAAAGCTCCAAAGTTTAGAAATTATACTTTTCCTCACATTCAAAACAGTGAATAAAATCAACTAACAAACGGTTGTTAATCATTTTAAAATTAGTTTCACGTGAAACTTTGTTGCTATTAATTATAGAACTATAACTTCCACAAAATCAGAAATTGTTTCACGTGGAACATTTTTAAATTGTTTTTTTGTTTTAATTGCAGTTTCACGTGAAACATAACAATATAAAAAATTGAATTAAATGTTTCATGTGAAACATTTTATATTTATAACCTTTTCTATTTATTCTTATTATTTTGAACGATATGGTTTCACGTGAAACATTCGTGCTATTAATTATAGAAGTCCAACTTCAAATAAATTAGAATTGTTTCTCGTGGAACATTTTTATAATATAAGTCCAGTTTCACGTGAAACATAACAATATAAAAAATTGAATTAAATGTTTCATGTGAAACATTATGCATTTATAACCTTATCTATTTATTCATATTTTTTTGAACGATAGAGTTTCACGTGAAACACCTTTTTATTAAAATAATTTCTTTGAACTCAAATATTATCTTTCTTAAAAATATTTTTATAATTCAACACATTTTTATTATGAAATACTTTTTCAAAGTTTCACGTGAAACAAAGCTACTTTTTCTTTATCATAAAAGATGCCGTTTCACGTGAAACAATTTAATAATATTGTTAATCAAATAATGATGAAATCTGATTAATGTAAAACATGATTATAATCATCTAGCAACTTAGAATTTGTTTCACGTGAAACATTAGAAAAATTTATTATTATTGGAATTAAAATTATTGTGGATAACTTGTGACAAATGTGGATTTCTATTTTTGTACTTATCCACATTTGTGAATAAATTGTGGATAACTTCTTTGATTTATGAACAAACACTTTTAAATTAAAAAAGGCTGATCGCATTGTCGACCAGCCTTGCCTGATGTTTTCTTTCCCTAAACTATTTTTAAATCTAGTTTTACCCAAAAACTATTATTTATTAAATAAAATAATTTGTCAACTTAAAATAAAACTGTAATCTGTTAAAAATAGTATTTTATATTCTCTAATTCCTTATAATATAAGGAATTAGATTAATTTTCATCATCTTTATCCTGAACTTTATCAATTCCAACTAAGTAATCTGGTTCAGTAACCTTAACCATCTTTACTCCAGAAGCTCCTTGACCCTGTTCTTTAATTTCTGATGCCTTAAATCTTAAAGTTTTTCCCTGACTGGTCATACAAACAACTTCATCTTTATCTTTAACATCAAGAGCTCCAATAATTTCACCCTTACCATCAGTATTTCCAAAGATTCTCTGACCACCAGTTCCTCTTCCATGAGTTGAGAAAAGTTCAAAAGAAATTCTTTTTCCATATCCTTTTTCTGTAAGAAGTATAATATTAGAATCTTCCTTAACTTCTACAGCAGCAGCAATTTCATCACCTTCTGCAAGCTTCATTCCTTTAATACCGCAGCTTGCTCTTCCCATTGTTCTTACTGTATCTTCGTTAATTCTTAATGCCTTACCACAACGAGAAACCATCATTACTTCAGAGATTCCAGATGTCTTAACGGCACTAATCAGTTTGTCTCCATCGTTAAGTTTAATTCCAATAATTCCACGTGTTTTTGCATTTGTAAATTCTGAAGTCTTAACTTTTTTTACAACACCTTTTGCAGTTGTCATAAACAGATACTGATCATCAGAGAATTCTTTAAGCGAAACAATTGTTGTAATTTCTTCATCTGGTCCAACCTGTAAAATACCTTTGATGTTTGAACCTCGACTATTTTTTTCAGCTTCTGGAATTTCATGAATCTTAAGCCAGTATGCTTTACCTGCATTTGTTATGAACAACAACATTTCTTTTGTTGAACCAATAAACAACTGATTAATATAATCGTTTTCAATAAGAGTAGTACTATTACTTCCTGTGCCACCCCTACCCTGCTTTTTATATTTAGTAACAGAAACTCGTTTGATATAACCAAGTTTAGAAATCATGACAACAACGTCTTCTTCCTTAATCATATCTTCAACATTAATGGCTTCAATTTCATTATGAATAATATCTGTACGACGATTATCACCATATTTTTCTGCCAGCTTATTTGTATCATCTTTAATGAGCTGTAAGATTTTTTCGTGATGATCAAGAAGATCCTGAAGATAATCAATCCAAGCCTGAAGTTCTTTAATTTCTTTCTGTAAATCTTCAATCTGCAGATGTGTAAGTCTCTTCAACTGCATATCAACAATGGCCTGAGTCTGTTCTTCATCAAAACCAAATCTTTTAGCCAATGCTAATTTAGCAGATTCTGTATCACGACTTTCTTTTATAATTTTAATAACTTCATCAATATTATTGATTGCTGTAATTAAAGCTTCCAAAATATGCATTCTGTGTTTTGCAACTTTCAAATCATAAATTGTACGGCGAGTAATTACTTCATCACGATGTTTTACAAAATGAGCAATAAGCTGTTTAAGTGTAAGAATTTCAGGCTTTAAATATGTCTGTGGAAGTGTAAGATATCCTGGTTCGTTATAACGAGGTTCTCCATCCTTTTCCTGTGGTACTAAAGCAAGATTAATAACACCAAAGTTTGCCTGCAAATCTGTTTTTGAGAAAAGTTGATTAAGAACTATTTTTGTAATTGCACCTTTTTTAAGTTCAACTACAAGACGCATACCAACACGATCCGAAGTTTCATCATTGGCATCAACAATTCCTTCTATAACTTTATTTTCTTTAAGTTCATTAATTTTTTTAATAATTGTTGTTGTATTTACACCATAAGGAACTTCTGTAAATACTATTTTTTCACGTCCTTTTTTATCTGTTTCAATAGTAAATTTTGAACGGATTGTAATCTTTCCACGACCAGTTGTATATGCCTTTTTAATTCCTGCAGTACCATAAATAATACCACCAGTAGGAAAATCCGGTCCTTTAATATGTTGCATTAATTCATCAATTGTAATATCAGGATTATCAATATATGCACCAATTGCAGAAGCTACTTCCCTTAAGTTATGAGTTGGCATATTTGTAGCCATACCTACAGCAATACCTGTTGTACCATTACAAAGAAGGAATGGAAATGCACCAGGAAGAACAGCAGGTTCAGTTGTAGTGTCGTCAAAGTTGGCAACCATATCAACTGTATTTTTATTAATGTCTGCAACCATTTCTTCTGTGATTTTAGACATTTTAGCTTCGGTATAACGATAAGCCGCAGCAGGGTCACCAGCAATAGTACCAAAGTTTCCCTGTGGAGTTACTGTTGTATATCTTTGAGCAAAGTCCTGTCCAAGACGAACAAGAGCATCATAAACAGAAGCATCACCATGTGGATGATAATGACCAAGTACTTCACCAACAATAGTGGCACATTTTTTTGTTTTGCCTCCACTTGCAAGATGGAGTGTGTCCATTGCATACATGATTCGACGATGAACCGGTTTAAGACCATCACGAACATCTGGAAGAGCACGCTGAACAATAACTGACATTGAATAGTCAATGTAAGCCTGTTTAACTTCATCTTCAATTGGAATTTTAATTACGGTTCCACCAGCTTCTGTTTTATATTCTTCTAGCATTTTCTAATTCCTCTAAAACTAACTATTGATAGTTATTTAATACTAAATATCAAGATTTGCATAACTTGAATTAGATTCAATAAATTCACGGCGAGGTTCTACTTCTTCACCCATACAAACTGTAAAAATTCTATCTGCTGCCTCTGCATCAGGAATTGTTACAACACGCATCTTTCTACGTGCAGGATCCATAGTTGTTTCCCAAAGCTGGTCACCATCCATTTCACCAAGACCTTTATATCTTTGAACATCAGCCTTATCTCTTTGATCTCCTAAAGCTTCTAAAGCTGCATCTCGTTCTGCATCTGAATAACAATAAACTGGTTCTTTCTTTCCAAGCTGAACTTTGAATAATGGAGGCATAGCTAAATATACATGTCCATCTGTAATAAGCTGTGGCATATAGCGGAAAAAGAAAGTCAGCAACAAAGTACGAATATGAGAACCATCAACATCGGCATCGGCCATAATAATGATTTTGTCATAACGAAGTTTTTCAATATTAAAATCTTTTCCAAAACCTGCACCTAATGTATTGATTACTGGTTCAAGTTTGTCGTTTCCAATAACTTTATCAGCAGCAACCTTTTCTACATTAAGCATTTTTCCCCAAAGAGGAAGAATTGCCTGTGTCTGAGAATCTCGTCCTTTTTTAGCAGAACCACCTGCAGAATCTCCTTCGACAATATAAACTTCACATCTAGAAGGATCATCTTTGATTGAACAATCTGAAAGTTTTTCAGGTTTTCTAAAACCAGCAATACCAGATTTTTTACGTGAAGCTTCTTTTGCTTTACGAGCTGCAATTCTGGCTGTTGCTTCTCCAATAGATTTTTCAAGAACTTTTTCCAAAACCTGAGGATTTTGTTCAAAGAATACTGTAAGTTTTTCTTTTACAAGAGAATCTACAATTCCTCTTACTTCTGGATTTCCAAGCTTATCTTTTGTCTGACCAACAAATTCTGGTTCAGGAACCTTCATTGAAAGAACAGCAACTAAACCAGCACGAACATCATCTCCATTAAGTTTTTCATATGGATCTTCTTTTGGGTCAAGTTTGCCATCTTTTTTAGGCATTTTTTTCTTAAGTTTTTCATTGCTATCAAGGGCTTTAGAAAGTACAGAAAGAAGTGCAGAACGGAAACCATCAAGATGAGTACCACCATCACCTGTTCTAATATCATTTACATAAGTGTGAATATTTTCTGAATATGTTTCGTTATACTGAAAAGCAAGTTCTGTAATTACATCATCTCTTTCACCAGTAATATAAATTGGTTCTTCTGGATATGTAAGCTTAGCTTTTGAATTCAATTCTTTTACATAGTGAACAATTCCACCTTCATATTTAAGAACTTCTTCTTTTGGATTTTCCAGACGTTCATCTCTAAAAGTAATAACAATACCACTGTTTAAGAACGCAAGCTCTTTAAGACGCTGAATAAGTACATCCCAATCGTAAGTTGTGGTTACTGTAAAAATAGATTTATCAGCTTTCCATCTGATTGAAGTTCCATGTTCATCTGTATCGCCAATTACTTCAACTTTTGACTTTGGAATTCCTCTTGCATATGTCTGACGATAAATATGTCCATCTCTTTTTACAGTAGCTTCCAGCCAGTCTGAAAGAGCATTTACACAAGAAACACCTACACCATGCAAACCACCAGAAACCTTATATGAACCTTTATCAAATTTACCACCAGCATGAAGACGAGTAAGTACAAGTTCCAAAGCACTAATTTTTTCAGTTGGATGAATATCTACTGGAATACCTCGTCCATTATCATCAACACGTACTACATCATCTTTTTCCAAAGCAATAACAATATTGTCACAAAATCCTGCCATTGCTTCATCAATAGAGTTATCTACAGTTTCATAAACAAGGTGATGAAGACCTTTAGGACCAGTTGAACCGATATACATACCAGGGCGTTTTCTAACTGCTTCAAGTCCTTTTAATACCTGAATATTTTCAGCACCATAACTCTTTTTTTCTTCTTCTGCTGACATCGCTATATCCTTAATTATGTTTATTTATTTCAAAACTAATAAAACTTTTACTTTTAATTTAGAATCCTTTCCCCTTGAATTCTAAAAAGATAAAAGCTTATACAGATAGGAATATACAATTTTATCCTATAATAAAGAAAAATTCAATTAAAACACACTATCGTTAGTCTTGCGATTTTTTAAGAAGTCTAGGATAATAAATCCCATGGCAGGACACATTTATCAGGAAGCTTTTGAATATGCAATGAATGAGCTTCACAAAGAATATATAGCAAAAAATGATGAAGATACATTTCTTCTCTGGTTTAATCTTGATTATGTAGAAGACACAATTGATACAATCACAGCATCTGTAAAAACAGAATTTTTGTCTTTTAACATGAAAAAAAATGGATATATAACAATTATTCAAAACAAAATTCGTGAAATTACAGAACAAGAAAATATTGTTTTAAATGTTATTGTTGTAAAAAATGAAAAAAATATTTCTCCAGAATCTGATGATGATGAAGATATTAAAATATTTAAATCACAAACAATTGAAACTCAAAATGAAAAAACAGAAGAAAATGATACTAATCAAAAAAAGAAAAAACATCCTCTTTTAAACGAAGATTTTAATTTTGATTCTTTTATTCCTGGTGAAAATAGTGATTATGCATATAAAGCAGCACTTGCAGTTGCTCAAAAACCAGGTAAAAAATATAATCCAATTCTTTTTTATGGTGGTTCAGGTCTTGGTAAAACTCACCTTATGGAAGCTATAGGAAATTATATTTATCAGAATAATCCTGAAAATTTGAAAATCTGTTATATTTCTGCTGAAAATTTTACAAATGAATTTACTTCATCAATAACTTCTAAAAAAACTAATGATTTCAAAAATAAATATAGAAATCTTGATGTTCTTCTTCTTGATGATATTCATTTTTTAAGTGGTAAAGAAGCTACTCAGGAAGAGTTATTTTATACTTTTAATGCTCTTTCAGATAAAAATGCTCAAATGGTATTTACTTGTGACCGTCCTATAAGAGAAATTCAAAAAATGGCAAATAGATTAGTCAGCAGACTTTCTAATGGTTTGTCTATTGATTTACAGCCTCCTAATTATGAAACACGAATTGCCATTTTACAAAAAAAATTACAATTGAAAGAAAAAGAACTTAATCCGGAAATTATTGAATTCATTGCCAAAAATGTTGAAACAAATGTCCGGGAACTTGAAGCTGCATTAAACAAAGTCCTTGGATATATTGAACTTTTTGGTGGCTCTCCAGATTTAGATACTGTTAAAAATCAATTAAAAGATTTAATAACAGCTAACTCCATTGAAAATATTTCAATCGATATAATTCAAAAAGTAATTGCAGATAATTATCAGGTTTCTGTAAGTGATTTAAAAAGCAAGAAACGTGATAAAAAATTTGTAATTCCAAGACAAATTGCGATCTACATAGCAAGAGAAATTACAGAAATTTCATTTATGGAACTTGGAAATGAATTTGGTGGAAAAGATCACACAACAATGATGCATGCTTATGAAAAAGTAAAAGATCTTATAAAAATAGATCCTTCACTTAATAATAAAATTCAACTTTATATAAGGGAAATAAAAGAGCATAAATAACACTCGTTAATTTAAAGTGAATAAGTAATCTAAATTTGTGGATAAAATTACAATAATTGAGTAAAATGTGAATAAGTGTATAAAAAGTGAATTCAAATCATAGGGTTATAAACATTTTAATTCTATTTAATATAAAGAATTAAACTAGTTATACACAAAATTCACAGCACTTATTATTATTATTATTAAATTTAAAAAATTTATAATAAATAAAACATAAGAAAATGGGGGATATAAATGAAATTTACATTTGATAGAGATGCAATGATTAAAGAAATTTCAATTGCACAGGAAGTTATTACAAATAAAAGTCCTGTTTCTATTCTTTCAAATATTCTTGTTATAGCTGAAAATAACACTTTAATTATTAAAGCAACGGATTCAACTGTAAAATTTACAACCATGATTCCTGTAGATATTCAGGAAGAAGGAAGAACAACAATTTTCTGTGATAAGTTTATGAGTATTCTTTCTTCTTTGCCTTCTGGTGAAATTGAGTTTATTCAAGAGGATATTGGTGTAACAATTAAACCTATTTCTAAAAGAGTAAAATTCCAGCTTAAGAGTCAGGCTGGAGATAAATTCCCAGAAATTGGAACATCTGAAAATCTTCCTTTCTTTGAATTACCTGCAAAAGAATTTAAAGAGATGATTAAACAGACAATTTTTGCAGTATCTGAAGATAAAAACAGATATTTTATGACTGGTGTTTACTTTGTAAAAAATGGAGACACTTTAACAATGGTTGCTACAGATGGTCGTCGTCTTTCTTGTGTAAATAAAACAGGTTTTAATGTTCCAGATTTCCAACCTGCAATTATTCCAACAAAAATTCTTGGTTGTGTTCTTAAAAATGCTTCTGATGAAGGAAATATTCAGATTTCAGTAATTGATAAATCTATTTTTGTTAAATTTGGAAATATTGAATTCAGCTCAGTTTTAATTGATGGACAGTTCCCTAATTATCAGAAAGTTATTCCAGAAAATCTTTCGCAATCAATTATGGTAAATAAAGCTGATTTAGATGCTGCTTTAAAACGTACAACTATCATGGTTGATAAAAAAGTAAGTAGAATTATATTTAAGATTTCTTCTGGTGTGTTAAAACTTATTTCTCCAGAATCTGATCTTGGTAATGCTGATGAAGAAATTCCTTGTAGATATGATGGTCAAAGTATTTCAATGGCTTTGAATTTTACATATGTTACAGAACCTTTAAAAGTAATTGATTCAGAAAATGTAGTATTTGATTTTAATGTTTCAGAAAATCAAAATGATGAAGAAGCTAATATTACAAAAGCTGTAATTATGCGTTCTGAACCTGCTGGTGATTACATTCATGTAATTATGCCAATGAATTACTAATGTTTTTATATCAGACATTTTATAATTTCCGTAATCTTAAGAATGATACAATAGACCTTTCTTCTAGAGAGGTCTATTTTGTTGGTGAAAATGGTCAGGGAAAAAGCAATCTTCTTGAATCACTTTATTATTCAGCCTACGGAACATCTTTTAGAACTCACAATGAATCTCAAATTATAAAAAATGGTGAAAAAGCCTTTAGTGTAAATTCCATGTTTAAAAAATCAGATGATGATATGCAAAAAATCACTCTGGTTTTTGAAAATGGAAAAAAACGAATTGATAAGAATGGAAAACGTATTCAAGACAGAAAAGAATTAATAAATACAATTCCATGTATTTTGTTTTGTCATGATGATATGAAATTTGCTATTGGAGAACCAGAATGTCGTCGTTTTTTTATAGATCAGTCTCTTACTCTTTATGATAATTTATATATTGATGATATAAGAAATTATAAAAAAATATTAAAAAGTAGAAATTTGATTTTAAAAAATCATCAATATGATTTGTTAGAAACTTTTGATTCTCAATTAGCTTACTATGGTTTAATAATTCAAGAAAAAAGAAAAAAAGCAATTTTTCAATTTAATGAAATTTTTGGAAAAATTTTTTATGAAGTAACAGGAATTGAAGGTGTAAAAATTGTTTATGAACCTTCATGGAAAGAAATAATAACAGAAAAACTAACAGCTGATAATAAAATCATAACGGAAAAAAATTTTCCTGCTTCCCAGGATATTATAAATTTACTTCTTTCTCGTCAGGAACTAGATAAACGTTTTGAAACAAGTATGTCTGGTCCTCATAGAGATAAAATAAATTTTATAAAAGATAAGGTTTTGTTTGTGCCAACTGCATCTACAGGTCAGCGCCGCCTTTTATCGTTAATTCTTCGTATTGCTCAATCTATTTATTATACTCGGGTTACCGGATTAAAACCTGTATTATTAATGGATGATGTTTTGCTAGAATTAGATCCGGACAAAAGAGCAAAAATAAATTCTCTTCTGCCTGAATACGAACAACTTTTTTGTACTTTCTTGCCAGGAGAACCTTATGAACGGTATATGAAGGACACAACAAAAGTGTATAATATAAAAGGTGGTGAATGGTTTGAAAGAAGTAATTGATACAAAAAATATGTTCGATTTTGTTACCAGATTAAATACAACTTCTGAATCAAAAGTAATTAATGTGTGGCGAAATGTTGTTTCAAAAATCCGTACTTCCCATGATGATGAAGATGATGAAAAACGTATTCCTATAGGAGAAAGACTTGCCTCAAATACAAGGGTAATTAATTTGAAAAACGGAGTACTCCTTGTAGAAACAGATCATTCTGGCTGGATACAGTATCTTAAAGTTTATCAGAAATTTATTTTGCGTGGCCTAAAAATGGCTCTTCCAGATTTAACTATTAACACACTGGCGTTTAGAATTGCCGGAACAAATGTTAATTTAAGTGAAAGCTATGAAGATACTTTGGAAAAGGCAAAAAATGATTTTTCAAAAAAATGGGAAGAGGATGAAAAAAAATTAAATTTTCTTTCACAAAAAACAGCAGAGGAAGATACTTTAAATGGTATTTCCACAGAGTCAAAATTACCACCGGAACTAAATAAAATATTTGAAGACATGAAACAAAGTATGAAAGAATCAGGTGAACAAGGTTGACCAATTCTTTAAATACATGATATATTTTCTTACTATTCTATTTTGAAATCTTTAGATTAAATATATAAGGAGCACGTACATGAAACGTACATATCAACCAAGTAAAGTAAAACGCAATAGAAAATTCGGATTCAGAGCTCGTATGGCAACAAAAGGCGGACGCAAAATTCTCGCTAGAAGAAGAGCTAAGGGTCGTGCAAAATTATCAGTAGCTGACGAACATAAAAAGTACTAATAATTAGGGATGGAAACAGACTTAGCTAAAACGGGATTTTTTAAGCGTGAAGAACGAATAAAAAATCCCGCTGATTTTAAAAAGCTGTTTAAAGAAGGAAAAAAGATAAGTATTCCTGGGGCTAAATTATTCTTCTCTGAAAATAAACTGGGTTTTAACCGAGTAGGTTTTCCTTTAATTCGCGGATACGGTAACGCAGTTGAAAGGAACTTATCAAAAAGATACAGCCGTGAAGTCTATCGTATTTTAAAATCACATCTGAACACCGGTTATGATTTTTTAATTCTAATTTATCCGGGAAATGATTCGTTCCACTCGCGATGTGATCAAATTCGTTTATTGTTTAAAAAAGCTGGATTACTCAACGAAAACTAGTAGTTCCGGGAATGAGTGAGGATAAAATTATTTTTAAAAAGATAGTTTTTATAATCAAAACTTTTTTTATAAAATTTTTCTGCTTTCTTATTCGCACTTACCAAATTTGTATTTCTCCTTTGCATAGATCTTGTTGCAGATTCACACCTAGTTGTTCTGCCTACGCTTTAGAAGCAATAAAAAAATATGGACCAGTAAAGGGCCTTTTTCTCTCAATTAAACGAATATTAAAATGCAATCCTTTTCATGAAGGTGGATACGATCCAGTTCCATGAAATATCTAAAAATGGGAGAAAAAAATGGATAAGAACACTGTCTGGGCAATTGTATTGTCCATATTGGTAATTGTAGTAAGTGGTATTTTCTTTACTCCAAAAGCCGTAAAGCAGGAGGCTTCTGCACAGCAAACTGTTGAAGCACAAAAATCAGAAAATACAACAAACAAAGTAGAAGATCTTTCTGCTGTACTTGGAACAGAGCAGGTTGCTGAAATTGAAGAAGTAAAACAGGAAGAAAAAATTACAATCAAAACAAATAAAGCAGAAATTGTAATTACAAATAAAGGTGCTGATATTATCAGTTATACTTTGGATCCTGAAACTCATAAGGATTATGAAACAGGAAAAGGAGTTCAGCTTTCAGATAATATTACAGATGTAAACAGAACTTGTGCTATTTCTTTAGGAACAGCAGAAAACAATATTATTAATGGTATTTTTGACATTAAGAAAATTGATGATTACACATATTTGTTTACAAAAGATGTAATAGTAAATAACAGAAAAGTAACATTTGGTAAAAAATATACATTTACACCAGATGAGTATATGTTTAGATTAGATGTACTTATTCACGATGAATCAGGCTCAGGTCTTGATTCAAATGGTGTAGCTTATACAATTCGTACTTCACCTCAGATTGGTCCACATTTTAATCGCAAGCAGAACAAATATGAAAACCGTCAGTTTATTGCATTTAACGGTAAAAAAGCAAAAAAGCCGATTCTTACAGATGGTGCATTCAAGCATTGGGATAAAGATATTATGTGGGGTGGTATTGCAAGTAAATACTTTATTGAATTAATTGTACCTGCCGACAGTACCATAATTAAAAATGCCGCATATTCTACAAAAATTGAAATTGATGATTATGCAAATGCACAGGCAATGATTGAAAGAAAAGCATTTGTTGGAAAAGATGTTCAGGATACATATTTTATGTATTTTGGTCCAAGAAATGAAAAAGATCTTCAGATTTATAATGTATCAGATAACAATTACTGGAGACTTTCTGGTTATAAACTTTCTGAAAGCTTACAGTCATCTGGTTGGCTTAGCTGGCTGGAAACAATCTTAAAATGGTGTCTTGAAATATTACACATTCCTTTCAAAAACTGGGGTGTTTGTATCATACTTCTTACTCTCATTCTTAAGATTATTTTGTTCCCACTTTCAAAGAAACAGTCTTTGGGAACTCTTAAAATGCAGGAATTGCAGCCAAAAATTCAGGCAATTCAGAAAAAATATGCAAATGATCAGCAGAAACAGCAGGCTGAAATGGCAAAAATATATCAGGAAGCTCATTATAATCCGGCAAGTGGATGTCTTCCTTTGATTTTCCAGTTCCTCATCCTGTTTGCTATGTATAATCTTTTTAATAATTACTTTGAATTCCGTGGTGCAAGCTTTATCAAAGGATGGATTCCAGATCTTTCAACAGGTGATAGTGTTTATGCTTTGAAAAAAGATATTCCTGTTATTTCCACATTCCTCGGTGTAAGTCATATCCGTATTCTTCCTGTAATTTATGTAGCAACACAGCTTCTTTCAGGAAAAATAACACAGAATTCGGGAATGGGTGGACAGAATGCCGCTTCAATGAAGTTTATGACATACGGTATGCCATTGTTATTCTTCTTTATTTTCTATAATGCTCCATCTGGACTTTTACTTTACTGGCTTACAAGTAACATTTTACAGATTGTACAGCAGATTATTATTAATAAAATAATGAAAGAAAAAAGAAGTGAAATGGCAAACAAAAAAGCAGTTCCTGCAAAAAGTGGTAAAAAGAAATAATTTTACGAGGTAAGAAAATGACATACGAATTTGAAGGAAAAACAGAAAAAGAAGCCATAGAGTTGGCTGCAAACGAATTAAATCTTGAAAGAGATCAATTTGATGTTGAAATTCTTGAAACACAGAAAAACTCTTTGTTTAAAAAGGGTTATGTAAAAATTAAGGTTCACACATTAGATAACGAAAAAACATCATTCCATAGAGAAAATAAAGATCACGAAGAAAACTTTACAAGAATGGTTGCCAATCCTCTTCCACAGGATGAATTTGAACAGAAATTGATAGAATTCATTACTGCTGTTATTGAAAAAATGGGATATACCGTAAAAGTATCTGTTTCATACAGAGAAGATAAGAAGCTTGGAATTAAACTTGATTCAAATAATTCTTCTATCCTTATTGGACGTAAAGGAAAGAACCTTGATGCACTTCAACTTCTTGCAAATATTTATGCAGGACGTCTTGGCCATGAAGAAGTAAGAGTTATTCTTGATACAGAAAATTATAGAATTCGCAGAGAAGAATCTTTAGTTCGTCTTGCTTATACAACAGCTGACAAAGTTCGCTCTTCAAAAAATTCTATTCTTCTTGAACCAATGAATCCGTTTGAACGAAGATTAATTCATACAACTTTAAATGATATTCCAGATGTTGAAACCAAAAGCGAAGGTGATGGTTTATATAAACAGGTAAGAGTTTTATATAAAGGTATTCGCTAGAGGTAAAAGGAAAATGAAATTATTCAAAAGCATAATTTGTTCAGCAATTTTAATTGCAGCTGGAGTGAATGTTTTTTCACAGACAAATGATGTAAAAAAGCTTGTTCCAGCAAAGTATTTAGATCAACTTTTAAAAGATGGTCAGGTTGAAATAATTCATGAAGAAGGAAAAGATGATTATGTCCTTCTTCCAAGTACAGTTTATGATTCAAAAATAAATGGAAATCGTATTATAAAAGGTAATAAAGATTTTCCATTTGTTTTTGAAGGTCTATATTATGTTTCAAAAGATGAACTTAAAAAACAAAGTAATTCTTCTGATGATGTAATAGATATGAATGATGTTTCCAGAGTATTGCGTTCTATTTCTAAGATGCAGGGAATGACTTACTATTCTAATACTCGTAAAAAGTATAAGACTTTGTATAAAAAGGCATATACTATTTCAAGTCCAGATAGTAAAACTGCAATTGCAGATAATATTGAAGGCAGTGCAGATGGAAAAGTGATTTATTGTTTGCAGGATGATGCCAGCTTTGGTATTACAAGATATAAATTGGAATATAGCCAAAAAGCAGACATGATGTATGCAGTGTTCAACAACACAGATTCAATTGGTGTTGGTCCAATAACTGGAATAAATAAAGGTCAGCTTAAAATTAATGTTCTTGTAATTGATTGTGGAGACAGCATTTTGCTTTATTTAAGTACAGATGTAAATGCAAACAAGGTTCCTGGCATTAAGAATCTTGTAACTGATTCCATGGTAGCAAGAATGAATGCTGTTCATGAATGGTTTTTAAAACAATTCTAAGGAATTAAAAGTGAGAAAAATGAAAAAAATTATTATTGGATTAATGTTTGGATTATTTGTTCTTTCAAGTATCGCATGTAATCCTGGGAGTAAAGCAATGAAAGCTATTGAAGGTAAAGAAGGTATCTTTGCAATTATGGATACTAGTAAAGGTGAAATTTGTTTGAAATTGTATTATGACAAAACACCTTTAACAGTAACAAACTTTGTTGGTCTTGCAGAAGGTACATTGGATGCTGCAAAAGGAAAACCTTTTTATGATGGTTTAAAATTTCATCGTGTAATTAGTATTGCAAATGGTGATAACCAGAACTTTATGATTCAGGGTGGTGATCCTGCTGGAAATGGTACTGGTGGTCCAGGATATCAATTTGCAGATGAATTTGTTGATGATTTGAAATTTGATGTTCCAGGAAAACTTGCTATGGCAAATTCTGGTGCAAATACAAATGGAAGTCAGTTCTTTATTACAATTGTTCCAACAGAATGGCTTACAGGAAAACATACAATTTTTGGTGAAGTTGTAACTGGGCAGGAAATTGTAAATAAAATGAAAACAAATGATGTTATTAAATCTGTAAAAATTATTCGTCAGGGTGCAGATGCTGAAAAATTCACTGCTACACAGGCTGATTTTGACAGATTGAGTGCAGAAGTAGAAGCAAAATCAAAGGCAAAAAAAGAAGCAGCTTGGAAAAAATTAATTGAAGGCTGTACAAAATCTGCAAGTGGTGTTTATTACCAGATTATGGAAGAAGGAAAGGGTTCTGTAATTGGTAAAGGAAAAAAAGTAACTTGTGAATATGTTGGATATCTTCCAGACGGACAAGTATTTGATGCTTCTCAAAAATTCCATCCACAGGGACACGAACCACTTGAATTTAATGTTGGTGCCGGAGATATGATTCCTGGTTTTGATGAAATGGTTGCAGAAATGAAAATTGGTGAAACAAGAAAGATGGTTATTCCACCAGAGTTAGCTTATGGTGCATATGGTATTCCACAGGCAGGAATTCCTGGTAACTCTTATATTTGTTTTAATGTAACTTTGGTTAAATAAGATTTAGTAGAGTTTTCTAATTAAATCGATTAAAGTATCAGCCGAAATTCCTGATTCTTTGGCCTCTTTGCAGGTTTTAAGAACAAGGGTTTTGGCTTTTTCATTTAACTTTGATTCAATTTCCTGGGATGGAAGATTATTAACAAAAGTACCACTGCCAGTAACAGTTTTTATAAATCCATTTTTATCTAATTCTTCCCAGGCCATTTTTACTGGAATGACAGAAATTCTTAATTCATTTGCTACCTGACGAATGCCAGGTAACTTAGTTTCAGGCTGCAGAGTTCCATTCATAATCTGAGAACTAATCTGATTATAGATTTGAGAATAGATTGGAATGTCTGAAGCCTGGTTTAGAACTATATCCATAAAAATTACAAGTCTACTTTTTCAAAGCGTTTAGCTGAAATTTTATAAGTTACAAGCCAGCCTAAAAAATAAATTATTATTCCTGCGGCTAAAATTGGAAGCTGACGAATCTGGGAGGCAAAATCTATGCTGTCTAACATCAAAAAGAAAGGAATGTTGAAAACATTTTTTGTCCAGATTGGAAATTCTAATATCATAAATATAATCCAAAAGGCTATTGTTGCTTTGACAAATGAAACTCCTGTTTTATATGCTTTTTTATAGTAGCTTGTAAAGAATATGAAATTGAAAACGGAAAAAAGAATCAAAACAAGGCCATAGAAAGCCACGTTACCTTCAATTCCGGCATCATTACCAGTTGGCATAATCAATGTAAAAAGGTAGGAAAAAGGAATAGATAATAAAGTACAAATCAGTTCATAAACAGCTACTAAAAGACAACGAGATTTTACAATATCCTTTTTAAGGATTGGCAAAATCATAGAGTATTCAAGGTCTTTATTCAGCATGGCATTGTTGAACAAGTGCAGAATACTGACACAGAAAAAATAGAATGGTACATAACGAGGATATGCTGGAATTAATGTCATTATTGCAAAACTCATATATACATAATTAATTGGTGCAAGACAAAGTTTAAATTCTTTATTTAAAAACTGTTTCATATATTTCTCCCATAAAAAAGTCAAGAAGATTGTTTCAAATTAGCGTTCACAATGAATCATAATATCTTCAAGATTTGGTTTTACTATTTCGCAATTTTGAAAGGATTCTTTATCTGATGCAAGAATCATGCCTTCGAAACCAAAATTGTGAGCATGGAAACCAATTATTTTTTCTTTTAATGCATCTGTTAAATCATCAGTTTTGCCAGAGACTAAAAGATATTTTTCTTTAAAACTTACAATGTCAGAACTTTCAATAATTTTTCCTTGTTTAATGTAAGTTACGTAATCAGCACATTTGTCTAAATCTGAAGTAACATGGGTTGAAAATAAAATAGAATGTTCACCATCTGCAACATAATCTTGAAAAAGAACAACTAATTCATCACGGCTTACTGGATCTAATCCGGAAGTTGGTTCATCTAGAATTAAAAGCTTTGCATCATGGCTCATGGCAAGTGCAATCTGATATTTTACTTTCATACCGGCAGAAAGAGATTTTATCAGTTTTGTTTCATCAAGATTAAACTTCTGTAAAAGGTTGTGATAAAGTTCATCGTTCCAGTTTGGAAAAAAATTTTTTGTAACATCTGTTACTGTTTTTATTTTTTTTGAATTATAAAAACCGTCAAGGCCAGAAACAAAACCAATGGAATTTTTTACAGCGAATTCTTCTTTTTCAATATCATAGCCATTGATTTCCACTTTTCCTGAATCAGGATGAACAAATTTTAACATTGATTTAAGAGTTGTTGTTTTACCGGCACCATTACGACCAATAAAGCCCATAATATAGCCAGGTTCTAGAAAGAAACTAACATTATCCAGTTTGAATTTTGGATATGTTTTAGAAAGATTTTCAATTTTGAGTGAATACATATATCCCCCTTAAAGTGTATATATTAGATATACACACTTTAAGGGGGATTGTCAAGAAATTTATATCAAAGCCTATGAATTAAGCTGGAAATGAAGTTTATTTTACTAATGGTGGAACTTCAAATAAGCTCTTTGTTGCTTCGTAAATTTTTCTTGCTACATGAGGATTATTCATTGTGTATAAATGAATGCCCTGAACACCGTGAGTTACCAGGTCAACAATCTGGTCGATGGCATAGGCAATACCTGCATCTCTAATTGCATCGGGATGATCACCGTAACGTTCCATCATATCTGTGAATTTTTTTGGAAGCTGAGCGTTTGTCATGCTTACCATGCGTTCAATTGATTTTTTATTTGTAGCAGGCATGATTCCAGCTTCAATTGGAACATTTATACCCTTAATCTGACAGCGTTCCTGAAAACGGAAGAATTTTTCATTATCAAAGAAGAGCTGAGACAAAAGATGTGTAGCTCCAGCATCAACTTTCTTTTTAAGATTATCTATATCGGAATAAACAGAATCTGATTGGGGATGAAGTTCTGGGTAGCAGGCACCAAAAATATGGAATTTTTTGCCATCGGTGCGAAGTTTATCAAAAGCAGAAATAAATTCTATTAAGTCGCTGGCATGGGGGAAGTCGCTGCAAGGTTCTTTTCCTTCTACTCTGTCGCCTCTAAGAGCAAGGATATTTTCTATACCTGCAGTTTGAAACTGTTCGAGACAGTATTTTGCATCAGCTTTTGTCATGTTTATGGCTGGCATGTGAATAACAGATTCTACTTTGCATTCATCTTTAATACGTTTTGCAATAGCAAGGGCATTGTCACAATTTTCACTACCACCTGCACCAAAAGTAACGGAAATAAAATCAGGGCGCAAATCTTTAAGTTCATCTAAAGTACTAAAGATTGTTTCAATAGGCATATTTTTTTTTGGAGGAAAGATTTCAAAAGAAAATATTGTTTTATTTGTGTTCATTAACATATTAATATTATAAAGTTTTTTTATGATATAATAAAGATAGGTGGAAAAATTAGGATTATACTTTATTTACCCAATGAAACTGATTTGTTGTAAGCGGCAGTTACGGCATCAATAACGGCATCTCTAAGACCATCTTTTTCTAAAGCTGCAACACCTTCGATTGTTGTTCCGGCTGGTGAACAAACCATATCTTTAAGAACTGCAGGATGTTTTCCTGTTTCTAAAACCATACCTGCTGAACCATAAACTGTCTGAGCAGCATAAGTATAAGCTTGACAGCGAGGCATTCCGCAACGAACGGCAGCATCTGCCATTGCTTCAATAAACATAAATACAAAAGCAGGACCTGAACCACTTACACCTGTTACACAATCCATTAATTTTTCTGGAACAACTTCTACTTTACCAGCAGAGCTTAAAATCTGAACTGCTGTATCAGCTTCTTCTTTTGTAATATTTGAATTATAAGAAAGGGCAGTCATTGCCTGACCAATCATGGCACAAACATTTGGCATCATTCTTATAAAGCGAGCTTTTGGAGCCCATGAGTTTAATTTTTCAATTTTTACACCTGCAGCCATAGAAATGATTACAGATTTTTCTGAAATAGAAGATGCAATTTCATCAAAGACATCTCCTAAAAATTGTGGTTTTACAGCAAGGAAAATGTAATCTGCAGTTAAAACATCTTTGTTTGAAGCAACAAATGTAGCTCCCGTTTCTTTTGCAAAGGCTTTTCCCATTTCAACATTTTTATCTGTTACGAGAATGTTTTTTACATCATATTTTTTGCAAACAGCACGCATAATTGCGCCACCCATTGCACCTGTTCCAATACAACCGATTTTCATAATTCCTCCCATTCTATTTTACCTGGAATAAAGTACCTTTGCCCTTTCCTGCATAAAGAGTTTCTACGGCATTTTCTGCACCACCGTTAGCAAGAATCATCTGAATGCCGTATTCTGTTACTTTTTTTGCAGCCTGAATTTTTGTTTCAATTCCGCCAGTTCCAAAAGCATTTGTTTCGCCAATTGTTATTTCTTTTCTTAGTTCAGGAATAGAATCTACTTTTTCAATTAATTTTGCCTGTGGATTTGTTTTTGGGTTATCTGTATAAATGCCGTCAATATCGCTGAAAAGAAGAAGCAAATCTGCTGACCAAAGAATGGCAGTTAATGCAGAAAGGTTATCGTTATCACCAATTTTAATTTCATCAAAGCTTACAGAGTCATTTTCGTTAATAATAGGAACAACGCCTTCATCAACTAAAGTAAATAAAGTGTTTCTGATGTTTAAGCTGCGATGTTCGTTTTCAAAGTCATCTTTTGTAAGAAGTAATTGACCAATGTGAAGATTTTCAGCGCTAAAAGCTTTTCTCCATTGGTGCATTAATTCTACCTGACCAATAGAACAAAGGGCTTGTCTGTAATGAACATCTTTTTTTCGTGCCCATCCATTTACTGTAGAAACTCCTGCAACCTGAGCTCCAGAAGAAACTACAACAATCTGTTTTCCATCTTTTATAAGAGCGGCACACTGTTTTGCAAAGCTAGACATAAAATCTGTATTTTGAGTTCCATCTGCTTTTGCCAGAGTATTGCTTCCGATTTTAATTACGATTTTTCTTGCATCCTTTAATGCCTGAGAAATAACTTCACTCATTTTTTAATCCTTGGAACGATTATAGAATAATTTTAAATGTTTGTCATAATATGTTATAATTAAAAAAAATTTATAATTTCTAGAGGAAAAAGTTATGGAAGAGAAAAAACGTAACTCCTTTACAGGCTCAATTGGGTTTGTATTAGCAGCTGCAGGTAGTGCTGTTGGATTAGGAAACATCTGGCGTTTCCCTAACCTTGCTGCAAAAAATGGCGGTGGATTATTTTTATTAATCTACATTATTTTGGCTTTAACATTTGGTTTTGCACTTCTTACCACAGAAGTTGCAATTGGTCGTAAAACACAGGAAAGTCCACTTACAGCTTATAAAAAAATTCACAAAGGCTTTGGCTTTATTGGTATTTTTGCTTATATAGTACCTTTTATTATCTACCCATATTATTGTGTAATTGGTGGCTGGGTAATTAAATATATGAGTACTTATCTGGCATTCCAGGGACAGGCAGCTGTTGTAGACGGATTCTTTACAGGATTTATTACACATCAGTGGCAGCCAATTTTGTACACATTCTTATTTGCTGCATTATGTTTTGTAATCGTTTATAAAGGTGTAGAAAACGGAATTGAAAAATATTCACGTATCCTTATGCCAATTCTTGCAGTGCTTGTAATTTTTATTGCAGTTTATTCAGTATTCCTTAAATTTACAGATGGAAACGGAGAAACAAGAACAGGTCTTCAGGGATTAGGAATCTACTTTATTCCAAATTTTAAAGGATTAACCTTTGGACGATTCCTTCGCATTTGTCTTGATGCTATGGGACAGCTTTTCTATTCATTGTCTATTGCAATGGGTATTATGGTTGCTTATGGTTCTTACATGAAAAAAGATGTAAACCTTGGAAAATCAATTAATCAGATAGAAATTTTTGACTCTGGAATTGCTATTATTGCAGGAATGATGATTATTCCAGCTGTTTATGTATTTGCAGGGGAGGAAGGATTAACTTCAGCTGGTCCTGGATTAGTCTTCGTAACATTGCCAAAAGTTTTCTCGTCTATGGGTGACTTTGGTGAAATGTTTGCTCTTATGTTCTTTGTAATGGTTCTTTTTGCAGCATTGACTTCTGCTGTATCAATTCTTGAAGCAATTGTTTCTAGTATGATGGATAAACTTCACTGGAGTCGTCAGAAAGCAACTTTAGTAATGGCTGGAATTGGATTCTTAGTTTCAGTAATTGTTTGTCTTGGATACAATAAATTGTACTTTGAAGCTTCATTTGCAACTGTTGTTAATGGTCAGATTCTTGATATTCTTGATTACGCTTCTAACAATCTTCTTATGCCAATTGTTGCAATTCTTACTTGTATTCTTATTGGCTGGGTTGTTAAACCAAAAACAATTATTGATGAAGTTACTTTGAACGGAGAAAAATTTGGAAGAAAAGGTCTTTATGTTGTTATGATTAAATTTGTAGCTCCAGTTCTTCTTTTGATTATTCTTCTTGGTTCATTTGGAATTTTTGGATAATAAAATTTTTAATTTAGATTTGCATTAAGCAAAAAAAAGGGCTGATTAATAGCATTTATAAATTATTAATCAGCCCTATTTTGTTATCTAATTTGACCGTCGCCATCGATTAAGTATTTTGTTGTTGTAAGTGCTTTTATTCCCATTGGACCCCGGGCATGGAGTTTTTGAGTACTGATTCCCAGTTCTGCACCAAAACCAAATTCGCCGCCATCTGTAAAGCGAGTGCTGGCATTTACATAAACGCAGGAAGCATCAATTTGCTTCTGAAAAGTTTTTGCATTTTGCAAACTCTGGGTAATAATACTTTCGCTGTGTTTTGTATTATGTGTGTTTATATATTGAATTGCTTCTTCAATATCCTGAACAACTTTTACACAGCATTCATAATCAAGATATTCGTTTCCAAAATCTTCTTGGGTAGCCTGAAAGAGATTTTCTTTTTTTAGATTTTTAGCTTTAGCAAGAATTTCATATGCTTTTTCATCAGCATGAAGTTTTACCCGATTATTAAAAGCTTCTGCTATTTTTGTAAGGAAATCTTCTGCAACTGCTTTATGAACCAAAATACATTCAATTGCATTACAAACGCTTGGCCGCTGGATTTTTGCATTTTCTGCAATTTTAACAGCTTTTTCTAAATCAGCAGAATGGTCTATGTAAAGATGACATACGCCACTTCCAGTTTCAATCACAGGAATTCTAGCATTAGAAACTACATTCTGAATTAATTTTTTGCCGCCTCTAGGAAGTACAACATCAATTTTTCCTACAGCAGTAAGAATTTTATCTACATCACTGTGATCATGGTCTTTAACTTCTACCAGTTCAATTGCATCTGGTTCTCCGTAAGGACTGCAATCTTTAAGGGCATTTTTTATAATCTTTACGATAGCTTTATTTGAATTGTATGCAGAAGCAGAACCTCTAAGTAAAATTCCATTACCACTTTTATAAGCAAGAGCAAAAGCATCTACAGTTACATTTGGACGACTTTCGTAAATAATGGCTACAACACCAAGAGGAACTCTAACCTGACGGATATTTAAACCGTTTGGAGTTTTCCATCCAGAAATTTCTTCACCAATAGGATCAGTCTGGGCAATAATATCTTTTACACTGGCAATGATAGAATCAATTCGTTTATCATCCAGCATAAGACGGTCAATTAAAGACTCCGACATCCCATTTTTGCGGCCCTTTTCAATATCAGTTTTATTTGCCTCAATAATAGAAGAGCGATTTTTATCTAAAGCATCTGCAACAAATGATAGTGCTTGATTTTTAAGACTGGCACTTTGAAGAGCGATTTTTTCACTTGCAAATCTAAGAGATTTATAAACAGCTTCTAATTCCATAAAAACTCCATTATTTTTACTTTATGAATTAAAAAAAAGCCGAAACTGTAAAAGTTCCGGCTTTCTTAGTTATTAGTAATTTGCCAGGAAGTACATACCTAGCATCATTGCAATTCTGCATTTAGCTTCAGACCATTCTATTTTTGTTGGAAGGTTTGAAATATACCACCAGAATATGCCGAATTCAGGATCAATTCTCAAAGAGTATTCGTCAAAATCGGGTGAATCCGGCTTTTGTCCAAACATAAGGAACACAGCCTGATTAATCATTTGAAGGAATAAAGTATAGTTAGTTAACCATTCTTCATTACCAAGGAAAAGATCTAACTGATATAAAAGCTGTTCTTTTAATGCAATGTCAGATTTTTCAACCCAAGTTTTCTGGATTAAAAGTGTAAGATTATGCTTAAAACTTAAAACAAGTTTTTTAATTTCTTCATCATCTTTTTTAGTAAAATCTTTATCTGCTCCGAATGCACAGGCAATTGTATTTGCGGCTTCTTCAAAGTTTTCATCTTTTTCTAAAAAAGTTGAAAGAGAGGCAATTGTATTTGCATCTAAAAATTCTGTTAATAATTGGGCCTGTTTTATCATAGGTATAAATATTAAAGTTTAATTTATGTTTGGTCAATGTACAAAAAAAAGTAAATTAATTATATTGAGAATAACAGTTGTTAGTATAAAGCTCAGGAGAAATGTTTTTATGAAACCTATAAAAATACTTTTTATTTTAATTGGATTATTATTTGTTTTTTCATGTGTTTCAACAAATACAAATAAACCCGAAAAAGTACCAGAAGAGCAACCTTCTTTCTCAAATGAATTAAAATGGAATTCGGCTGTAAAAGCAGGAAAGCTGGATAATGGAATGTCTTTCTATGTAATGAAAAATGGTGAACCTAAAAATAGAATCTATTTACGTCTTGTTGTAAAAGCTGGTTCTGCAATGGAGGAAGAAGATCAGAAGGGTGTTGCCCATTTTATAGAACATCTTGCTTTTAATGGAACAAAGAATTTTGAAAAAAGAGCCATTGTAGATTACTTTGAAAAAATTGGTATGGGATTTGGACCAGAAGTAAATGCCTACACTTCTTTTGAAGAAACCGTATATATGCTGGAAATTCCGGCTGATGATCCACAGATTTTAAAAACAAGTCTTCTTGTACTTCATGATTGGGCAAGTGCGGTTTCCTTTGATTCTGAAGAAATTGAAAAAGAAAGAGGTGTTGTTACAGAAGAATGGAGACTTTCACAAGGTTTAAATCGTCGTATCACAGAAAAACAGATTCCTCTTTTATTAAAAGATTCTCAGTTTGAAAATCGATTACCAATTGGTGATATGAATATTATAAAAACTATTAAACGGGAAAGAATCCTGGATTTTTATAAAAAATGGTATCGTCCAGAAAATATGGCTATTGTAGCTGTTGGTGATATTGATGAAGCTACATTAGAAAAAGCTATAAAAGAAGTAATGAATGATATTCCTTCATCATCAGAAGTAATACAACGTCCTGTTTATGATTTACCGGTTCAGACAAAAAAAGAAATTGCAATTATTAAAGATAAAGAGCAGAAATATCCTGTAATAAATATCTACATGCGGAAAGATGATTTTGGGGCAATCAAAACAAAGGAAGATGTTAGAAACTCTTTATTGAATCAGATTTCGGCATCAGTATTAAATGAAAGATATGAAACAATAACAAATAACTCACAGTCATTATGGCTTGCTGCACAGGCAGGCGAATATAATATGACAAATAAAAATCTTTTTGGATTTTTAGGTCTTGTTCCAAAAGATGGTAGTTTTGAAGCAGCATTAAAAGCATTTATAACGGAATATGATAGATTCAGATTTTTTGGCATAACAGAGTCTGAACTTCAGAGAAATAAACAAAAAATGCTTGTTCAAGAGGAACAGTATTATAAAAACAAAGATAAAATCACATCTGAAACTTATGCAACAAGTATTTTGCAGTATGAATTAATTGGAAAAACTGTAGTTTCAGAAGATGATTATTACAAATTATATAACGAAATAATTCCATATATTACTTTAGAAGAAATCAATCAGTATATTTCAGAAGTTTATGAGACACGGGGAACTGCAATGTTCATTATTGCCCCTGATACTTCAAAAGATATTCCTACTGAAGCTGAATTAATGGAAATTTGGGAAAATTACAAAGCAGATGATATTTCAGCCTATGAAGAAGATGAAATTAATGATTCTCTTATGGAAAAACCAAAGAAAAAAGGCAGAGTAGTTTCATCAAAAGAAATTTCTGATTTTAGCGGAAAAGAATATGTTCTTAATAATGGAATCAGGATTATTGCTAAAAAAACAGATTTTCAGACAAACATGGTTAATATGACAGCTTCCAGCTGGGGTGGTTCAAACTATGTTTCAGAAGCAGATTTTCCATCATCTCAGGTAGCAGTTGATTATGCTATTTTATCTGGTATATATGGAATACCTTATAATGAATTAATGAAAAAGGTTTCTACAAAAAACTTTGGTGTTTCAGCAAGTATTTATGCCGACAGAGAATCTATAAATGGAGTAGCAACAAGAGAAGATTTGGAATATCTTTTCCAGTTCACAAATCTTCTTTTTACAAAACCTCAGTTTACAAATGAAGGCTGGAGTATTTTGATGAATTATGTACAAAACCAGGCAGATTCCTATGGTAAACAACCAATAGATGTTTTATTACAGGAAATAAGAAATATTATGTATAAGGACAACATTCGTTATAGTGCTGTCACACCAGAATTTGCTGCCAAAATAGATCAGAAAACAGCAGAAAAGATTTATAGAGAACGTTTTGCTGATCCATCAGATTTTACTTTTGTTTTTGTTGGTGATTACGATGAAAAAGCTTTACTTGATTTGTGTTGTACATACCTTGGAAGCATAAGTACAGCAGCAGAAAAAGAAACTGCAAAAGATATTATTGTTCCATTTCCAAAAGGAAAAATTACATCAACAGTGAATAAAGGAATTGATAAACAGGGAACTGTATTCCTCGCTTTTGGAGGCGAAATTTCCTTGTCTAATAATTTAAAACAGGATTATCTTGAAATGCAGAAGCTTTACATGCTCCAAAATCTTTTAGATATTCGTCTTAGAGAAGCAATTCGCGAAGAAAAAGGCGGATCATACGGAGTAAGTGTATATGCTGGATTTGAAGGAAATAATCAAAAAAAATATACAGTTCAGATTAGCTTTGGTTGTGAGCCAGAGCGTGAAGAAGAATTAGTTGCAGAAGTTTTGAAGCAGATAGAATTATTGCAGCGTGAAAAAGTAAATGATGATTATTTGCAGAAAATTTCTGAAACTGTAAAAAGAACATATGAAACTAATTACAGAAACAATGAATGGATAATGGCAAATATTCTTAGTTCTGCAGTATTTAAAGAACAGCCAGGTAATTTTTATGATTTAGAAAAGGATGTTCTGTCTGTTATTACTGGGGATACATTAATGGAAACAGCAAAGAAATATCTTGATACAAATAACTATGTAAATGTAAATTTGAAACCTGAATTATAGGAGACGTATGAAAAAAAGATTTTTATTATTTGCTTTAGTACTAATTTTTAATTCTGTTTTTGCTCAAACAAGTGATGTGTTTTTTAAGGATTATGTAAGCAGAACCTGGAATGCAGAAGATGGTATTCAGGGCAATTCAATTACCGATATTTTTCAAGATAAAGATGGATACATTTTATTTGGAACTTATGGTGGATTAACAAAATTTGATGGTGTTAAGTTTCTTACATTGAACAAAATTTACAACGAAAAATATAATTTCCTTTCGGCACGTCAGATTTTTCAGGATTCTAAGGGAAATATTTGGGTTGGCTCTAATGATGAAGGAGCATTTTGTCTTAAAGAAAACGAAGAAATAGCTGAATTTACCACAGAGAATGGACTCCCAAATAATTCCATCAGATCATTTTGTGAAGATTTAGATGGAAATATTTGGATTGGTACAGCATCGGGAATAGCCTGTGTTTCTCCAGATCTTAAAATCATTCAGCTTCCGGGTTTTGATAAAATTCCATTGGATAATAATTTTATTTCTTCTCAGCTTTATTGTGATACAGCAGGAAGAATTTGGATTGTGACAAGAAGTGAAAATGGTGTTTATCTTTACGCGGATCAAACTTTTTCAGTATACGATGGAATACATTCTGTAGAAAATCCGGTTGTTACTTCAATGTCTCAAGATGCAACGGGAGCATACTGGTTTGGTCTTGCTCCTTATTATGGGGTAAAGGTTTCTGGAAATAAAGAAGTTCTTCACAATTTAGGTTCGGGAGATCAGAAAGGGACAATTGTTACTTGTATTTATCAGGATTCTTCAAAAAATATTTGGTTTGGCCTAGATAATGGAATTACAATCCTGCATGATGGAGAATATTCATACTTCAAAAAAGACAACGGTCTTTCTGATGAAAGTGTTGTAAAAATTATTGAAGACAAAGAGAAAAATATTTGGATAGCAACAGATCGTGGGGGAATTCAGAAATTAAGTTATGGTAAATTCCAAACAACTTCCATGCCAACAACGGTAAATGCAATTGCTCAAGATAAATACAGAGAGGTTGTCTGGTTGGCAGGTGATAATGGAATGTATTGTTATAAGGACAATAAATTTCAGGAAAACTGGATTACAAAGTATTGTAAAAACATCAGAATCAGACATGTTGGAGTTACAAGTGATAATGCTGTTCTTGTAAGTACATATGAAAAATTTGGTCAGTTAAAATTTAATAATGATGGAAGTATAGAATGCTGGACAAAAGAAACAGGTCTTGCGGGAAATCGTGTACGTGTAGCAGAGCAGATGTCTAATGGTGATTTATATGTTGGTACAACAACAGGTCTTTCAATTATTGAAAAAGACACTGGCATCATTACAAATATTGTTAAAGGTGAAACTCTTAAAAACGACTATATTATGTGTTTATATGAAGATAAAGAAGGAAAAATCTGGGTTGGAACAGATGGTGGCGGTGTCTTCATTTTAAATAACAAGCAGGTAGAGAAAATAATCACAAAAGAAGATTCTCTTGCTGGTAATGTAGTATTTAAAATTACTGAAAATAATAATGGCGACATTTGGATTACCACAGGAACAGGCATTTCTTTATACAGAAATAATATACTTTATACTTTTGATAATAAAAATGGCTTTGGAGCAGATGGAGTATTCCAGTTAATTCCAGATTTTTCTGGAAGATTATGGGGGACAAGTAATAGAGGTATTTTCTTTGTAAAAAATTCGGATATTGAAGAAATAATAAATGGTACCCGAACTGTAGCAAATATAAAATATTTTAATCGTCTTGATGGTATTACTTCAGGAGGTGTAACATCCACATCTCTTTCTATGAAAGATGATTTGGGAAGAATTTGGTTTACCTTAATAGATGGATTTACAATTTTTGATCCTGTAAGAAATGCTTCTAAAAATCTGGCACCAGATGTGAAAATAGAAGATATATATGTTGATAGTGAAAAATATCAGATTAAAAATAATAAAATCGTTTTGCCTCCTTCATCAAAAAGGTTAGTAATCAACTATACTGGAATTAGTTTTATTTCGTCGGAGCAATTAATTTTCAAAACAAAATTAGCAGGTTTCGAAAATGAATATACAGAATGGAGTAATATGCGGGTTGCTTCATATACAAACTTAAAGCCTGGAACATATGAATTTTCTGTTCTTGCACAAAATGGCGATGAGGTAATAAGTCCACAACCGGCAAAAATCATCATTGAAAAGATTCCTTATTTATGGAATCGACCTTGGTTTATTATTGTAGTTTCAGCTTGTATTCTGGCTCTTATTAGCTGGATTGTGTATGCAAAAATTGATCACTTAAACAAAGAAAAAGAAAGAACAGAAAAACTTTCTTTTGAAGTTATAAAAACTCTTGTTGGTACAATTGATGCAAAAGATAAATATACTAATGGTCATTCAAACCGAGTTGCTGAGTATAGTAAAATGCTGGCAACAGCTATTGGTCTTGATAAACAGATGCAAACAGAAATTTATTATTCTGCACTATTACATGATATTGGAAAAATAGGTATTCCAGATACAATAATAAATAAATCTGAAAAGCTGACAGAAGAAGAATATGATATAATTAAAACACATCCAGAAATTGGAAGCCAGATATTAAGTTCTATTTCTACTATGAAGAATATTTCTGTAGGTGCTCGCTCTCATCACGAGCATTTTGATGGCTCAGGATATCCTGACAGCAAAAAAGGAGATGAAATTTCCTTAATTGCAAGAATTATTTGTGTTGCAGATGCATATGACGCAATGACATCTAATAGAAGTTACAGAAAGTTTATGAATCAGGCGGATGTAAGGGCAGAATTTGTAAAACATAAAGGTACACAATTTGACCCTGAAATTGCAGACAAAATGATTGAAATAATTGATAGTGATGTTGATTATACGCTTCATGAATAATTAGGGAATTTCTCTGCTTGTTATTCACGCAAGCAGAGTTTATTATTTTAATTAGTATATTTTAAAATTATGGGTTATATGGCCCTTTAAGGAGATAAAATTGGCAAAAACTGTAGCAGGTATCGACTTAGGTACACAGAGTATGAAAGTAGTTATTTATGACTACGAAAAAAAGGAAATAATTGAAAAAGCATCTTGTCCAATGGACTTGATTTCTGAAGCAGACGGAACCCGTGAACAGACAACTGAATGGTTTGATAAAGGTCTTGAAGTATGTTTTGGAAAACTTTCTGCTGAAAATAAAAAAACAATTGAAGCAATTGGTGTTTCTGGTCAGCAGCATGGTTTTGTTCCTCTTGATAAAGATGGAAAAGCTTTATACAACATCAAACTCTGGTGTGATACTTCTACAACTGCTGAATGTGCATATATTACAAAAAAAGCCGGTGGTGATGCTAAAGTTGTAAAACTCCTTGGAAATTTAATGCTTCCTGGTTTTACTGCTCCAAAAATCCTCTGGCTCAAAAACAATAAACCAGAAGCATTTGCTAAATTAGCTTATATCATGCTTCCACATGACTATTTGAACTGGAAGCTTACTGGTGAATACGTAATGGAATATGGTGATTCTTCTGGAACTGCTTTATTCGATTCTAAGAACCGCTGCTGGTCTAAAAAGATTTGTGATATTATTGATCCTTCATTGCTTGGTAAATTACCAAAACTTATTGAAGCTTACGAAGCTGCAGGTAAAGTTTCTGCTGCTGCAGCTGCTGCTTACGGTATTCCAGAAGGAATTCCAGTTTCTGCTGGTGGTGGAGATAACATGATGGGTGCTGTTGGAACTGGTACAGTTGCCGATGGATTCCTTACAATGTCTATGGGTACTTCTGGTACACTTTATGGTTACTCAGACAAACCAATCGCAGATCCTGCTAACGGTCTTTCTGGTTTCTGTTCTTCTACAGGCGGATGGTTACCACTTCTTTGTACAATGAACTGTACAGTTGCTACAGAATTTGTACGTGGTCTTTTCCAGATGGATGTTAAAGAACTTGATGGCGAAGCTGCAAAAGCACCATGTGGTTCAGAAGGGGTACTTGTCGTTCCATTCTTCAACGGTGAAAGAACTCCTAACTTACCAAACGGCCGTGCTTCTATTACAGGTTTAACAGCTGCAAACACAAACCGTGCAAACATTGCCCGCGCTTCTTTGGAATCTGCAGTATTTGCTATGCGTGGTGGTTTGGATGCATTCCGCAAGCTTGGTTTCCAGCCAAAAGAAATCCGCTTGATTGGTGGTGGTTCAAAATCTCCACTTTGGCGTCAGATTGCGGCTGATATTATGAACCTTCCAATCCGAGTTCCTGCTTTGGATGAAGCAGCTGCTCTTGGTGGTGCAGTTCAGGCACTTTGGTGTTTGAAGAGCCAGTCTGGAAAATGCGACATTGCTGCTCTTTGTGCAGAACACATTACTTTGGATACATCTAAATCAGCTGATCCTATTCCTGCTAATGTTGCAGCTTACGATAAGGCATATGCTGAATACCAGAAAATGGTAGATACTGTTGCTCCACTTTATAAATAAATAGTTTTGATACATAAATGAAAAAGACAGGCTTTTTTCTTTTAATGATTATTGCATTCATCTCTTCTCTTTTTAGTGAAACTGCAAAGGAACGTGAAATGCAAAAATTGGAAATGGAAAAAGCCTTAATTGATGCAGAACAACATTATAATCAGTATCTTTCTCAACTTTATGAAAATTCCAGTTTAGATGAAGAGATAATTACCGAAAAATCATCCCCCATAAATAGTGATGGATTAATTATATTCTTTATTATTGCAACAATATTTGTAGCTTCTTTGATTTTTATAGGATTTTTCTGGATAAAGCAGCAAAAAATATATCAGGGGCAGTTATCAGACGCTGTTTCAACTATGCAGTCCCAGATTTTTGAAGAAAAAAATGAAGTTGAAATACCATTTTTATCTAAACTTCAAAAAGAAACTGTTGCAGATGAATTGATGGTAAAAATCAATAATTTATTTTCGTTGCCACCAGAAAAAACAATACTAGAAACAGATGAAATAAATAAAATGCTGTTAAAGTGTCGGGATTATGGGAAGAAAATTGATGAATATACAGAAAGGAATCGTGTTTCGTTACAGGTTGCAGAATTAGTACTAAGAGTTTCAATCAGATTAGGTTATTCTGAAGAAGATTCAACATTATTTTATTGTGCTGCTTTGGTATATGACATTGGTTTTTTAAAATTAGATAAAGATATTTTTCTAACAGAGCATTTAACAGATGATTTATTCGATAAAATGAAAACCCATACAGAACTTGGCCAAAAAATGCTTTATTTTATTTCTAAAAAGTATAAACCTATTTTTTTGGATGCAATCAGTAAACATCATGAAAATCTTGATGGTACAGGATATCCAAACCGATTAATCAATTATGAAATACCTTATATTGCAAGAGCTATTCGTGTTGCGGAAAGTTATTTGGCTATTGTTTCTAAACGTTCATATAAAAATTCTATGAATAAAAATGCGGCATTTGCAGATTTGAGAAAATTCAACAGTCGTTATGATAAAAAAATAATTAATGCTTTGGAAGCTATAATTTAAGAGTTTAGAGCTTTATAATTGGCAATTATGAATCTCTATTTTATCTTTGTTACGCTGGAATCTGCTCATGAAAAACCAGGCTTGTTCGCAAGTGTGGTAACGACATTCATGACCTTGTCCACTAATTGAACCAAAAGCAGTATATATATTTCCGTCTTTACTGTTAAAATAGTTTATAGTCAAAACAGAATTTCGGGATTTATCTTCAATTTTTTCCACAGAATCACCATTAATTCCCCAAATTTTATTTTCCCATTTATTCTGATCTTCAAATTTTATATTGTAATTTGCAGTACATTCATTAACTTTTAAAACATATTCCATGCGAGCGCGACATTTTTCTGCTTGAAAAGGAAGCTCTGGAAGAGGTGTTTCTTCACCACCAGTATAAAACACAGGAACTAATATATTTTCATTTATTTTTCCACAACCATGTAAACCAACAGATGGCTGTCCATATAAATTGCAACCAACATCAAAAGTCGCATCCATTGGTGCAACAGCAGCAAAAACATCTGGGTATTCCTGATACAAATCCCAAGTTTTACATCCACCCATAGAAAAACCTGAGGCATAAATTCGTTTTTCGTCAATTCTATATTTTGTTTTTAAGATTTCTAACAATTCCATCATTTCGGTTGCTGTGCTATTTAAATGATCTTCTACACAAACCAGCAAAAAATTATGGTCATGAGCAACTTTCCACCAGGAAGAAACAAGGGCAATATGTTTTGCAGAATCTCCGCCACCATGGAAGCATAAAACTAATGGAACAGGACCTTTATCGAATACATTTTTATTGTAATACGAAATGAAACCTGTTTTGTGTGTAACAGAGCCAGCATAGTCTCCTTGATTGTCAGGGGATGTTTTTAATTCAACTACACAAGGTTCTTCAATAAAGTTAACTTCATTAAAATCAATTTCCCTTGAAAGTTCACCGTCCCAGCCCCAGCGTATAAATTGCTTCATAAATTTGAATGCAGCTGGAATATCTAAGGATTCCTGAAAAATGCAATTATCAAATTTTTCAGAAATAGTTTCATTAATTAGTTTTGAATTACCAACAGAGATAATTGGAATGTCTCTACGTTTATTAAGTGGTTGAATTGAAAGATTTTCTAAGAGACAAACAGTTGGAGCAATATCTGCAGGGCCCCATAATCCAGCACCTGTAATTTTTTTAAGAAGATATTTAGCAATATAATCTGCGCCATCCCCATTTCCAATTAAAAATGTTCTGAATATTGCTCCACGAATTGCATAACCCTCAGTGGTGTGGGTAAAGCGATTGTTTAAAATAGCATAGCCGTCTTTGTGATATTGATGTATTTTTGAATTCTCAATTATTTCTTCAAAAATGCCTTCTGGTGCAGTTTTCCAGCCTCCTTCATTTAACGGATAAATAAATACAATTGAAGTATCATAAGCAGAAGCTATTTCTGATAATTTACTTGTTTTGGCATATGATAATGCATTTTCATTTGTAAAAATAGAATCTGTGAAAATAAGAAAGTATGGAGAACTGTATCCAAAATTAATAATATCTCCAGGTAATTTTGATTTTGGGATATAAACCTTTGCATGAAATGTATTAAAGGTATGGTCCCAAATTTTATCACCATTATTAAATTCTTGAACTTCAGGTACATTTTTTATAGACATTTTAACCTCTCATACTATAATTTTATCATGTTAGATTTAATTAAAGTTTTTTACGCCCTTCAAATCTAATGTTGCAAAGAGGTCATCTATAGTTTCACGACGGCGTATTTCTTTGAATGTTCCATCTGGTCGCATTAAAACTTCTCCACAACGAAGTTTACCGTTGTAGTTAAAGCCCATTGCTCTTCCGTGTGCTCCTGCATCATGAATAATTACATGGTCTCCCATATCAATTTTTGGTAATTGACGCTGAACAGCAAATTTATCGCAGTTTTCACAAAGAGACCCAACAACATCATAAACTTCAGTTTTAGGAGCATTTTCTTTACCACTTACAGTTACTTCGTGGTAAGAACCATACATACCAGGACGCATTAAATCAGCCATACATGAATCTACGGCAATATATTCGCGGTAAATATGTTTTTGATGAATGGCAGTTGTAACAAGCCATCCATAAGGGCCAGTAATAGGACGGCCACATTCCCAGTAGATTTCCAATGGATCAAGGCCGGCAGGAACAACAACACGGTCATATTCAGCACGAATTCCTTTTGCAACAACATCATAATCTACGGCTTTCTGGTCTGGTTTGTAAGGAATACCAAGTCCGCCACCAAGGTCAACAAATTCAATACGAACACCACATTTTTCCTGGATTTCTGCACATAATTCAAAAAGAAGTTTAGCAGTATCAACAAAGAAAGATGGATTTAATTCATTTGAGGCTACCATTGTATGAAGACCAAAATGTTTTACACCTTCAGCTTTACAAATTTTGTATGCTTCTAAAATCTGTGGGCGTGTAAGACCATATTTTGCTTCTTCTGGTTTTCCAATAATGGAGTTACAGCCCTGTTTTTCAGGACCTGGGTTATAACGGAAACAAATTGTGTCTGGTAATTTACCAAGATGGTTTTTTAAGTATTCAATATGAGTAATATCATCAAGATTGATAATATTACCTCTTTCATATGCGTATTTGTATTCATTAGCTGGTGTTTCGTTTGAAGTGAAAATTACATGCTTTCCTTCAATACCTGCCATTTCAGAAAGCATAAGCTCTGGTAATGAAGAACAGTCGGCTCCACAACCTTCATCTGCAAGAATTTTAAGCAGATATGGGTTTGGACATGCTTTTACGGCAAAGTGTTCTCTGAATACTGGGAAAATGCTGAAAGCTTTTGTGAAGCGCTTCATGTTTTCACGAATAGCTTTTTCATCATACAAGTAGAATGGTGTAGGAAAATCTTTAATCAAATTATCCAACTGATTTTTGTTTAATGGGAAATTACAACTCATAAAAATTACTCCGTGAAAATTATCTCAAAATCGGTTTTTATTTTCAATAATATTTATGAGTTATATTTAAAAAAAATGTTTTTTTAAAGTATAGAGCCTTCTGCTTCATGGTCAGAAATGATGATAGAAAGATTACCATTTCTTGTTCTAAGTTCATCTATAAATGCTTTTACATCAATATTATTTTTTGGTTCGATTACATAGGAAATAGTAAAAAGAGTTCCCATATTTGAAGTGCGAACATTTTGTACACTGTAACCATTCAGATATTTTTTAAAAATATCATCAAATACACCGCAGTAATCCATGTTTTCTGGAATGGTGATTTTAAGAGTTTGTGTATTACTTGATTTCCAGTTTTTTTGTAACAAAACAAACATAACAGAAACGAGGATTGTAAGTACGAAAGCGATGATATAGCTGTTTAAGCCAATAATAATTCCAACTGACAGGGCAAAGAAAACATAAAGAATATCCTTTGAATCACCTGGAATACTTCTAAATCTTACTAAAGCAAAAACGCCAGCAAGAGAAACAGCTTTTTTCAAATCGGTTGCAATAAAAGGAATTACAACGGTCATAATAATTGGAAACAATAAAATTGTAATAGCAAAGTTTTTGGAATATTTTTTATCTTTATGGCCAAAAACATAACTAAGCATAATAATAATGCCTGCTACGGAAGCAAGGAAAATATTAAAAAGAATATTGATTTCATTTTCTCCAATTGCAAAACCGTTTAATAAATCACTCATAAAATAGCTCCTATATATTTTTTATATTCAGTACCGTATTTTGAAAAAGAAGTACAATTAATATTTTTTTCAGAAAGAAATTGAACAAACCATAGAGGAAAAGATTTAAAGGCTTTTGCTTCTAAAAGCCATTGATCTTTTTCTAAAAGCTGAGTTCCTGAAGGTGGAATTTGTAAATCAAGATCATGTCTTCTTGTTTGAAGATTTTGATCTATAGTTACTCTAAAGTCAGAGTTGTTTTTTTCAAAAAAAGCAAATCTGTCATATGAAAGAAAAACTTTTGGTTTTAAATTATAAAATTTCATTGTATGATCAATTTCTTTTAAAACCTGTAAATTTGAGTTTTCACAAATTGGAAGAACTCCTGTTGAAAAATAATTATATGCCGCTTCTAAACTGCAGCTGGATCTTCTTTTGTTTACAACTTTGTTATATTTTTTTTTACTTTCCAAAAAAACAGTGTCAGATAAAGAAACAGGACCATAGCTTCTTAATCTGATTTTTTCTTTGAAAATTGGTTTTTCTAGGGAACGAATTATTAATTCATCTGCAGGTGTATCTAAATAAAGATTGCATATAGTATATGGTTTATTATTCTTATTAAACTTATCGCAATCCATATATTGTGATAAAAGAGAAAGGAGGGAATCTTTTTGTTTTGTTGTAAGCAGATATTTTATTTCTGTTCGGTTAAAAGTTTCTATTGCCATAATTCAATTTATGAATGAATTATAAAAGAAGCATATTATTTTATCCATAGGGCTAACAGATTGTTATTTTAAAAACAGAAAATTCTATTTGTCCACCAGATTCCTTTGTTGAATAATAGAAAAGTCCAAATCTTACACCTGTAAAATGATCTAAAGTAAAACGGAGAGGAACGGGTGTGCCTAGCTGGTTAAATGGAGAGTTATCATTGGCATAAAATAAGGTTGCCTGCTGAACATCTTTTTCTAAATTAAATGCAATCTTCAGATTAATTGAAGATGAAGACACCTGCCTCTTCTCCACAATCCCAGGTTCTTCATCATCATAAACATTCATAGTCCAGGGGCTGTGTTTTGAAGTGTGAGTTGCTTTTACAAGATAAAACTGATCATTTTCTTTTGTAAGTCCTATAAAAGCATATTCACTTTCTAAGGCACAAAGACCAGCAAAATCTCCATTTTTCATGTTAGAAGCATTTAAAAAAACAGACCCTTCACAATGTTCTGTAAAAACTCTCTGTGTATAAGTATTAGCACATTGAGTAATATTTTTTACAAGCTTATTTGTTGTAATGCATAATTTTTCAGAAGAAACAGAAACAAGCTTTTTGTTAGGATAGTGATTCCATTGCCAGGCAGGATTTAAAAAATCATTACTGTAAAGAGGCGCATATTTATAATCTGGTCGGTTATCTAATACTGTAACTTCTTCTGGAGACGCTGTTGTTTCCCCAAAAACTGGGAAATTATTTTCATCAAAAACTACAGGAACTAAAACAGGCATTCTTCCCAAAGCTCCGTGGTCTTGAAATAAGATGCCATACCATTTGTGGTCTGGGGTCTGGACTATTCCACCTTGTGCAATTCCACTATTCCAATTTTTATAATCTGCACAAAGAACATCTTGTCCAATATAAGGTCCTTCAATTTTATCAGATACAAAACATGCTTGAGTACGATATTTACCATTGGGAAAATGAATAAGAAAAATATAATATTTATTATTGATTTTATAAAAATGACTGCCTTCATAACCAAGGCAAACTTTTTCGGGAATATCCTGAATAATGATTTTATCAATACCATTTTCCTTTGGTCCAGATAAATCTTCTTTTAGTTCTATCAGATGAATATTCATATTTCCATGTGTTACAAAAACTCTGCCATCATCATCAAATAAAATCGACATATCATGATAAAAGCCCTGGATATTAGATTTAGTCCAGGGTCCAGTAATTGAATCTGCTGTATATAAATAAGTTTTTTGTGTATCATTTGCAACAAAACTTACATAAAATTTATTGTTATGATGACGAAGACAGGCTGCCCACATCCCTCTTCCATACACTCCCCTATTATCTTCAAGCTTTTGACCTGGAGTATCTTCTAATTGGTCAAAAACATAAGAACAGAATTCCCAATCAAGAAGATTATATGAACGAAGAATTACACATCCTGGAAAAAAATACATTGTTGTACTTACCATGTAATAAGCATCATCAACACGAATAATATCAGGATCTGGATAATCTGAACAAATAATATTAGCGGAACCGGTTTTATAAATACTCATAACATAATTATAGAACAAAAAAATAAAAAAAAATAGGAATTTTACCTAATGCAAATTCTCATATTGGGTGTTAAAATAGTTTTATAATCCATTAAGGTGGAAATAGGAGTAATAAAAAAATGCGTATTAAATCAGTTTTTTCTCATTCTTTTGAAAAATACGGAAAGGTTCTTTCTGGTTATGATGTAACAGAGCTATTAAAAAAATTGGATGAAACAACTAAAAAACCAGCTGATGCAGTAATTTATGAACCAGGTGATGCAGGTCTTGAAGCTTTACCAATTGCAAAAGAATTTAGCGAAAATGCTTATGGTGGAATGCCAATTCAGATTGGATACTGTAATGGTAATAATACAAAATTGAATTGTCTTGAATGGCACCGTGGATCAGAATTAAATATTCCTTCAAGTGATATCGTTCTTTTAGTTGCTCCTTTACAGGCAGTAAAAAATGGCAAATTAAGTACTTCTATGGTTGAAGCTTTTTATGCTCCAGCAGGAACTGTTGTTCAGGTTTATGAAACAACATTGCACTATGCACCATGTAATGCTGTAAAAAATGGTAAAGTAGTAACTGACGGTTTCCGTGTAATTATTGTTCTTCCAAAAGACACAAATACAGAAAAACCAAAGATTGAAGAAAAAAATCTTGAAGATAAATTGCTGTGGGCACGTAACAAGTGGCTCATTGCTCATCCAGATACAAATGAAGCAAAAGCTGGTGCTTTCGTTGGTTTGGAAGGCGTTAATATTGATATTGCAAAATAGTGTTTTGTTAAAATCAGGCATATAAATTATAAAAGGAATTGTGCGGGGAAAGTGCAATTCCTTTTTTTTGCCATGTCAAATTGTGACCCGTTTTATTGTTCTAAACTTGTGTTACAAAAATATTTATACTATATTAATGTATATGGATTTATCTGAACTTAATGAAGAACAATTGCAGGCAGTTACAACAACAGAAGGCTTTGTTCGTGTAATTGCAGGTGCCGGTTCTGGAAAAACAAGGGCTCTTTCTCATCGTTTTGCATATTTGGTTAATGAAATGGGAATATTGCCTTCTCATATTTTATGCGTTACTTTTACAAACAAATCCGCTAACGAAATGCGTACCAGAATCAGAAAATTAACTGGAGATAATGATACAGGTTATATTTCTACTTTTCATGGTTTTTGTGTAAGTGTACTTCAAGAAGATTCCAATGCTGTTCAGTATCCAAAAAGTTTTTTAGTATTGGACAATTCCGATATTGATGCAATGCTTCAGATTATTTATGAAGAGCGGGGTCTTACTTTACGGCAGATGACTTTTTCTGCTGCAAGGGACATGATAGAAATTCGTAAGTTAGATAAAGAACCTTTTTATTACAAAGATGTGATATGCATGTCTTTGGATGAAATTCATCAAAAATATTTAAATGCTACAAAAACTGAAGATATTATTTTTTATGGGTATTTGTATCAGGAAAAAAAGTGTTTTGGCCTTGATTACAATGATCTTATAAAATTTACACTTTTTATTTTCCAACAGAATGCTCAGATTCGGCAGAAATGGCAGGAAAGACTTGAGTACATCATGATTGATGAATTTCAGGATATTGATGAAATTCAATATGAATTAATGGAAGTTTTGTGCGATTATCATAAAAATCTTTTTATAGTAGGTGATCCAGATCAGACAATTTATACCTGGCGTGGTGCAGATGTTGGTTATTTATTGAATTTTGATAAAGCTCATCCTGATACAAAAACAATTATGATGATGAAAAACTATCGTTCGTTAGCACCCATAATTTCAGCTTCTAATTCTCTTATCAGTAAAAACAGAACTCGAATAGAAAAAAATCTTATTGCAACAAGAGAAAATGAACAGCCTGTTCTTCCTATATACTATCATGGAAAGACAGCAGAAGATGAAGCAGAATATATTGCGAAAACTATAAAAGAATTATTGGAGCAGGGTTTTTCTTCATCTGATATTGTTGTGTTGTACAGAGCACATTTTATTAGCAGAAATATAGAAGAGATTTTTCAAAAAAAAGAAATACCATATACATTGTTTTCAGGAATACCTTTTTTTGACAGAAAAGAGATAAAGGATTCTTTAAGTTATCTGCGAATGATAGCTTATAAGGATGATTTGTCTTTTATCCGTGTTGTAAACTCTCCCAAAAGAAATATTGGAGAGCGTCGTATGACTTTCTTAAAAGAATATGTGGAAAAAAACGGTGGCAGCTTGTACGAAGCTCTAAAATTAAACTTAGATAATGAAATATTCAATAACACAAAGGCCAGGGATTTTGTTGATTTAGTAGAAGATTATTCTGCAAGTTATTCTAAACGCCAAATTTCAGAAGTATTTAGCCATTTAATGAATGATTCTGGCTATGAGCTTGCTTTAAGAACTGAAGGAAGTCAGGAAAGACTGGATAACCTTGCAGAATTAAAGCAGTCTATTTATGAATATGAAACAACTTGTGGAGAGGAATGTTCTTTGGAGAATTATCTTTCACATGCGGCTTTATATACTAATGCAGATTTAGGTACATCAAAAGACTGCATACGATTCATGACAATACATACTGCAAAAGGACTGGAGTTTCCTGTTGTTTTTATTGCTGGTATGAATGAAAACATGTTTCCAAGTAAAAAAACAGATAGCCAGGCTTCTATGGAAGAAGAACGCAGATTGGCTTTTGTTGCTTTTACACGTGCAAAAGACAGGCTGTATTTAACAGAAGCAGAAGGAACAAAACAGGCAATAGGTTTCAGATTTCCTTCCAGATTCATTTTTGATGTTGATAAGTCTCTTTTGCACTACGAAGTTGAACTACCAGAAAATCTTGTGCAAAACACAAAAAGATATATTGATGATAGCAATTCTTTTCTTTCAAAAATGACAAGTCTGGCTTCATTAAAAGAGGGAGATCGGGTTGTTCATGGAATTTTAGGGACAGGTACAATAAAAGAAATAGATGAAACAAAGCATACATATACTGTTCAGTTTGATAATATTCCAACTCCAAGAAAAATGAGTTTTAAAGCTCCTTTGAAAAAAAGTGAGGAATGATTTTATTATGATGTTATGAAAAATAAAAAATCGTAAAAATTTAAACAAATTATAGGTAAAATCTCTGCTTGACTTCTGTAATAAAAGATATAAAATTCAGTTAAAATTAGGAAAAAAATCGTTCTTTTAAACGATTAAAAATAGGAGCAAAAAATGAATAAACCAAAAATTAAAATTGGTATCGTAGCAGTTAGCCGCGACTGTTTCCCAGAATCACTTTCTGTAAACAGAAGAAAAGCTTTAGTTGAAGCTTATACAAAAAAATATGGCGCAGATGAAATTTACGAATGTCCAATTTGTATTGTAGAAAGCGAAATCCATATGGTTCAGGCTTTGGAAGACATTAAGAAGGCAGGATGTAATGCACTTTGTGTTTACCTGGGAAACTTCGGTCCAGAAATTGCTGAAACATTGTTGGCTAAGCACTTTGAAGGTCCAAAGATGTTCTGTGCAGCTGCAGAAGAAACATCTAAGAATGGTGGACTTATCCAGGGTCGTGGAGATGCTTACTGTGGTATGCTCAACGCTTCTTACAACCTTAAGCTCCGCAATATCAAAGCTTACATTCCTGAATATCCAGTAGGAACAGCTGAACAGTGTGCAGACATGATTCATGAATTTGCACCAATCGCAAAAGCTGTATACGCTTTGAATCACTTGAAGATTATTTCTTTCGGTCCACGTCCATTAAACTTCCTTGCTTGTAACGCACCAATTAAACAGCTTTACAACCTGGGTGTTGAAATCGAAGAAAACTCAGAACTTGACTTGTTCGAAGCATTCAACAAACACGCTGGTGACCCACGTATTAAAGAAGTTGCTGCTGACATGGCTAAAGAACTTGGAGCAGGAAACAAAAAACCTGAAATCCTTGATAAATTGGCACAGTACGAAATTACACTTCTTGACTGGATTGAAGCTCACAAAGGTTACCGTGAATTCGTTGCAATTGCAGGTAAATGTTGGCCAGCATTCCAGACACAGTTTGGATTCGTTCCTTGCTATGTAAACTCACGTCTTACAGCAAAAGGTATTCCAGTATCTTGTGAAGTAGATATCTACGGATGTCTTTCTGAATTCATTGGTACAGTTGTTTCTAATGACACAGTTACACTCCTGGACATCAATAACACAGTTCCACAGGATATCTATGATGAAGACATCAAAGGTAAACATGGTACTTATACAATCAAAGATACATTCATGGGATTCCACTGTGGTAACACAGCATCATCTAAACTTTCATTCTGCGAAATGAAATACCAGATGATTATGGCTCGCAGCCTCCCAGTTGAAGTTACAAACGGTACACTGGAAGGCGACATTATGCCTGGAGACATCACATTCTTCCGTCTCCAGTCAACAGCTGATGCTAAGCTCCGTGCTTACATCGCTCATGGTGAAGTTCTCCCAGTTGCTACACGTTCATTCGGTGGTATTGGTATCTTCGCTATTCCAGAAATGGGACGTTTCTACCGCCACGTACTTATCGAAGGAAATTACCCACACCACGGTGCAGTTGCATTCGGTCACTGGGGTAAAGCACTTTACGAAGTATTCAAATACATTGGCGTAGATGTTAGTGAAATTGGATATAACCAGCCAGCTGGAGTTAGATATCCAACAGAAAACCCATTCGCATAATGCCTAAAATAGCAAATCCGTTAAAAACAACAGTCCATTGTGACTGTTGTTTAGGATTTATATGAAAATGGCTTGCGAGATTTATCGAGCAAAAGGATTCGTGCTAGTTTTGCGAATGCAAAACTAGGTAAGCAGGCGTTAGCCAGCGACAAAATCCATTTGCTTAATAGATACTGCTAGTCAGATTATTTAAGTAATAATGAAGGGGCTGCCCCATACTTTTGGGACAGCCCTTTTTTCTAACCTAGAAACTTAATTTCAGACATAATGACAATTGAAATATTTATGGTATAATAAGCCCGAAGGAGATTATGTCTATGAAATATCCTTTTATGACAATGCCAGATGAAACAGAAATTACTCATTCAAGTATCTTCGAAGAAAATGGAGTAGAAAAAATTCGTGTTTATATAGAGCGACCTGTTGAAGGCGGCTTTATTGACGCAACTTGTATCCTTCCTGATTATTCCTGGCAGAATAATGGTTTTTCAGATGCAGAAATAAAAGAATTTCAGGATATTTTAGAAAAAGAAAAACTTGTATGATATAATCAAAAATATAAATAGGTTAGCGGAGGAAGAAAATGCTTGTATTGCCCGCATATTTTGATGGAGAGACAGTAAAAACAGTAGACAATTATAAATTCTCAAAAGATCAGAAACTGATGATTACAGTATTGGATGAAGAAGAAGAAAAGAAAATAAATGGAATCAAGACTTTGCGAGGCAGCCTTTCGAAATATGCGAATCCAAAGTTAATTGAAAAAGAGAAATCGGCATGGAGTGTGGCAGCTGGAGAAAAGTATGGTATACGCTGATGCTAATTGTCTTTTGAGATTTATTCTGAATGATAATCAGGAAATGGCTGATTATACAGAAAATCTTTTGAATACTCAGGAAGTTTTTTTATTACATGAAGTTCTTTGTGAGATGGTATATGTTTTAGACAGTGTATATAAAACTTCTAGAAAAGATATTAATAAACAACTCTCTGCTTTACTTGAATATGTAACTATTGAAGATTCAGATGTTATGAAAAATGCCCTTCAGTTTTACGCCGATACTAAATTAGATTTTGTAGATTGTATTCTTCTTTCCTATTTCAAAACAAATAATATCCAGGTAGCAACCTTTGACAAGAAACTGAAAAACAAGATGAAGTAGTTTAAACCGGGGAAGGCTTTCCCCTCCTTCTATATTATCATTGCAATTGCAGGTAAATGTTGGCCAGCATTCCAGACACAGTTGAAGTGCACCCCTAAAGCTGGGCAAATAAAGTTCAATTTTTGGAGGTGCATTTTTTTTATTTATTTTTTTCTCTTGTTTTTATATCGTTATTTTCTTTGTAAAAATCCAGATACTGGTTCAGTATTCCAAGAGCATACATAATGCTTTTTTCTGCGTCTTCTGGTTCATCTGCTTCATCAACATCGCTTTCGAAAATAGCATCACGCAATTCAATAAAGCAATGATTCATTTTTAAATATTTTTCTGTTGCTGTCATAACTTTTCCTTAAAAATTTCATATTTATTATAACTCAAATTGATAAATACTGTAGAGATTTGTAATATATTTTTCCAACAACTTTTAGTATAATTTATTCATGTTATACGAAAATAATACTTATGATGAAGAGAGAGCATTATACGGCATTCAGGATGCTGTAATAAATGACTGTAAATTTTCTGGCCCAGCAGATGGTGAATCTTTCTTAAAGGAATGCCGTCATATTCAAGTAAATAACTGTTTCATGGATTTGCGCTACCCTCTTTGGCATGTTACTGAGGGTGTTTTAAATAACTGTGAAATGACGGAAAATTGTCGTGCTGCTCTTTGGTATGATGATAATATTCGTATAGAAAATTGTAAAATGATGGGAATTAAAGCTTTAAGAGAGTGTAAAAATATTGTCTTAAAAAATACTCTTGTTAATTCTCCTGAATTCATTTGGAAAGTTTGGGGTTTAGAAATTGATAATGTTGAAATTCTTGGAAGTGAATATCCTTTTTTTGAGGTAAGAAACGCAAAAATCAATAAGCTAAAAATGAAAGGAAAATATTCTTTTCAGTATGATGACAATATTGAAATCAGTAATAGTGAATTTGATACAAAAGATGCATTCTGGCATTCTAAAAATATGATAATTCGTGATTCTGTTATAAAAGGAGAATATCTTGCCTGGTATTCTGAAAATCTTACTTTTATAAACTGTAAAATTATTGGAACACAGCCATTCTGTTATTGTAAAAACCTTGTTTTGGAAAACTGTACTATGGAACAGTGTGATTTGTCCTTTGAACGGTCAGAAGTTCAAGCTACAATAAAAGGTAAAATTGACAGTGTGAAAAATCCTCTTAAAGGGCAGATTAAAGCTGATGAAATTGGTGAAATAATTTTAGACGAAACATTTAATTTTAAAACAGATTGTAAAATAATATGCTAAATTTATGGAAAAGGATTTATTTATGAAAGTAAAATGTTTTGTCAATCAAAGGGATTTTTCCTGCAATGTTTTTGTTTGTTCTGATGATAAAGGGGCATTTATTGTGGATTTAGGTTATTACGATTCAGAAATAAAAAAATATTTATCAGCTTTACCAGAATTAAAATTTGTTTTGCAAACCCATGGTCATTTTGATCATATTATGGGTCTGGATTCTTTTTCAAAAGATTTTCCTGATGTTCCAGTTTATATTCATGAACAGGAAGTTGATGTTGCATTAAATCCAACAAATAATGGTTCAATGGGAATGCTCTATTCGCCTGTTTCTCCACAAATTACTTTTAAAACATTAAAAGAAGGAATGTGCCGCCTTTGTGATTATGATTTTAAGGTAATCCATACGCCAGGACATACAAAAGGAAGCTGTATGTTCTTTTTTAAAGATCAGAAAATTCTTTTTACAGGAGATACAATCATAGAAACTAGTATTGGCAGAACTGATTTACCAACTGGAGATGAAGCAGCTTTGTTCCGTAGTTTGGAAAAGTTTAAAAAAATTAGTTTTGATGATGATGTAGAAGTTTATTTTGGTCATGGCACTTCTTTTAGTTATAAAGAACTTATGAAACATAATTCATTTTTAAGATAAAACGAATCACAAGGACAGTTTAGAATGGCAATAATAAAAGATGATTTTTCAGTTGAAAACAAAAAAATATATATTTTCAGACAAAAAGATATTCTTGTAAGAAAAGATGATAATTCTAAGTTACCAGATTCAAGTGTATTTAATTTATTAAAAGAAAAAGGTAATTTTTGTTTATCTATTTGTGATACTTGTACGCAATCCATTGCAGCAGAAGCAGACAATTCATTTGATGAAAATATAGCCAGAAATGGAATTGCTGATTATGAATTTATTCCGTTAAGACAATATTTTTACATTGCAGATGCAGAAGCAGGTTCTCTTAGTGCAAGAATGAAATCATATCTTGAATGGATAGCTTCTACAAAATATTGTTGCAGTTGTGGAAAAGAATTGAAATTATATAGCAAGGAAAATGCTTTGGAGTGCGAGGGATGTGGAAAAATTCATTATCCACGAATTGAGCCTTGTATTATTGTTTTAGTTCATAAAGGTGAAGAAGTTCTTCTTTTGCGACATTCATATAGAAATCAGGATAAATTCACATGCCTTGCTGGTTTTATAGAAGTTGGAGAAACTGCAGAACAATGTGTTCAAAGAGAAGTGGCAGAAGAAGTTGGAATAAAAATCAAAAATATAAAATATAAAGGAAGTCAGGGATGGCCTTTTCCAGATCAGTTGATGTTAGCTTTTTATGCTGAATATGATAGTGGAGAATTGAAACTTCAGGAAAATGAAATTTCTGAGGCTAAATGGTTTAAAAAAGAAGAGATGCAAAATATTCCAGGACCAGGAACGGTTGCCTGGAAATTAATACACGACGATTTTTAATTCTTATTTATTCATCAGCATTTCGTAAGTTACACCGTATTTTTCTGCAATATCTTTTGCAAAAGACTGGCCTTCTGGTGGAGCAACTTCCACTTTGAAAGAACGCTGACCATCTTTAGATTTTACCACCAGGGATGCGGCTTTATTTTCTTTACTAATTTCATTTATTTCTTCAATATCAAAAGCAAGCTTATGCATATGAGTATTGTAAATTGTGCGGATTCCTTTTGTTAGCAATGCTTTTACTGAATCCCGGGCAATGTAGTAGCCTTCTTCAAATGATGTTGTAGAATAGGTTTCATTTAATAAAAGAAGGCTTGTTTCTGTACAGTCGGTGAATAATTCTTTAAAGCGTTTACATTCTTCTCCAAGGCGGCCAAGATCCATGGTTTTATCTTCGTCGGCAGGGAAGTGAGTAAAAATGGAATCAACAGGATTAAAGCAGAAAGAATCTCCTGGCACAAAAAGTCCGGCCTGAGCCAGAACAAAAAGCAAGCCTACTGCCTGAGTGATTGTGGTTTTTCCACCACGGTTTGCACCAGTAAGAATATAAACTAAGTGGTCTGGATTAAAGTCCAGGGTATTTGGAACAATGCCCGAAGGACCAAGAGTGTCAGCAAAGTTTGAAAGTAACTTAAAGTTATAAATGCCTTCTGCCTTCATATATGATTTTGGACTTTCTTGTGGAGCAACCTGGGCACGGCAGAAATGGAAACCTTTATCCTGCATGGTTTTTATATATGCGGCAAAACGAATGTAAAAAATGAATTCTGGAATAAGATTTGTAATATCTGTAACTGGAAGATAAACATACTTTTTAAGAACGCCCTTAAGTTTGTGAACAATGTTTCCAATCATTAGATTTGCAATTTTGTCCATATAGAAAGTGGCATTTTCTACCTGAGGATCCGCAATTTTAGCAATGGAAAGCACAGTTTCTATTTCTTTTTTTGAAGAACTGAGTTCGTGATATTTAAAATCATTTTTCCATGTGGCTTCTTCTTTTACAGAATCTTTAATGGCCAGTTTGGAATAAAAGTCACCCATTACGCTGGATTTTGTAAATTCTTTTTTATTAAAAGAAATAAGTCCAACTCCATGAGCTTCATATTTTTCATTTAAGTTTACTCCAAGAGTAATACTTTTTAAATCTGATGTAGTAACTTTGATATTTTTGATATCTTCTTTTAATTCTGCAAAACCATTGTCATTATAAAGTTCAGAAACGTAATTTTTTAGTCTGTTCATCCCTTCCGATTTAAGTTCTATATCACAAAGGCATTTGTACATTGCTTCTACAGATTTTATATAATCGTTAATTTCTTCAAGACGATGGAGAAGTTCCCAGGCAGAACCTGTATCTTCGTAGTGACCGGAAAAACCGCTGAACTGTTTTTCATAATCAATGTGCTGCAAAACTTCTATCAGCTTCTGACTCATATCAGGATGTTCATAAATGTCCTGAAAAACCTGGCAACGATATTCTGTTATTTTTGGATCATCACACATTTTCTGAAAAAACTGAGTAAAAATCTGCTGTTCTTCGTATTTATCAGAAACTTTTTCACAAATAAAATCGATGCCTAAATCGTGATAAGCAACATCTGATAGATTTTTAAAATTGTTCTGTCCTTCTGGAAAAAGAAGGCTCAATGTTTGATTTTCCATTTTTTTCCTTATATATTATTTCAAATTTTCAACTTCCTCTAACCAGCTGGTAGCCTGCGCATCACTTGGCATTCTCCAATCACCACGAGGAGAAAGGTTTACGGTTCCTACTTTTGCACCGTCTGGCATGCAGGAACGCTTAAATTGCTGGCTAAAGAATCTTCTATAAAAGTTTTTAAGCCATTTTAAGAGAATTTCATTGCTGTAGTTCAATTCTGATTTTTGGGCGAGGAAGTAAATCTTTGCAGGAGAGAAACCAAAACGAAGCAGATAGTATAAATAAAAATCGTGAATTTCATAAGGTCCAACTAAATCTTCTGTAACTTGAGAAATTTTGCCGTTTTCTGGTGGAAGCAATTCCGGGCTTACAGGTGTGTCTAAAATATCTTTTAAGTTGTGGGAAAGTTTTTGGTTTCCATTTTCTTCTGCTTGATTTGCGTACCATTCTACAAGATAGCGTACTAAAGTTTTTGGAACTGATGAGTTTACTCCGTACATAGACATGTGGTCCCCGTTGTAAGTACACCAGCCAAGAGCAAGTTCAGACAAGTCGCCGGTTCCAATAACAATTCCATTTGTTTTATTTGCATAGTCCATTAAAACCTGAGTGCGCTCACGAGCCTGGCAGTTTTCGTAAGTAATATCGTGTTTTGCTTCATCCTGACCAATATCTTTAAAATGCTGTCGCACTACATCTGCAATTGGTATTTCTTTTAAGGTTGCGCCACATTCTTTTGCGAGAGTGCAGGCATTGTTGTAAGTGCGGTCTGTTGTACCAAAGCAAGGCATTGTAATTGCAGTAATTTTGCTGCGGTTTATACCAACAATATCAAAAGCTGTACAAGTGATTAAAAGAGCGAGGGTAGAATCAAGGCCGCCGGAAAGACCGATAACAGCCGACTGACAATTTATGTGGCGTAATCTTTTTGCAAGTCCTCTAGATTGAAGCTGAATTACTTCCAGACAGCGCTGAGTTCTTTCATCAAGTTTGCTTGGTACAAAAGGATGGGCATCTACATAACGAGAAAAATCATAAGTTTTTGGTTCTGCAAATTCTATCTGAATGGTTGTGTATTTTTTATTAAAAGTATTATTGTTGGCAGAAAATCCAAAGCTGGTTGTTTTTCTTCTTTCCTGGCAAAGTCGTTCTACATCAACATCAGCAAAAATTGTTTGATTTGAAAAAAGAGTGCTTTGTGCAAGTAAAGTTCCGTTTTCTGCTATCAGATTGTGACCTGCAAAAATCATATCTTGAGTAGATTCGTCTTTTCCGGCATTTGCATAAACATAAGCGCACAAAGAACGGGCTGAATGGCTTTTTACAAGATTGCGGCGATAATCAGCTTTTCCAATCACTTCATTTCCAGCTGAAAGGTTCACAATAACTGTGGCGCCTGCAAGAACATGACGGCTTGAAGGTGGAACAGGAACCCATAAATCTTCGCAAAGTTCACAGGCAATTGTAAGGGAGGAATTATTTTTATCTTGAATAAGAATGTCTGTACCAAATGGAACTGAATCAAATCCGGCAAAGGAAATCAGTTTTGTTTCCATATTTTGCTGGAATGGAGTAAAGTGGCGGCGTTCGTAAAATTCACCGTAGTTTGGTAAATAAGATTTTGCAAACAGAGCAAGAAGTTTTCCCTTAAAAATTGCAGCAGCGCAGTTATAAATGCCTTCCTGAAGTGGAACTGGAAGTCCTACAAAAATCAGGGAGTCAAGTTTTGAAGTTTTTGAACATATTTCTTTCAGCTGATTTTCTGCGGCTTTTTGTAAAGTCTGCTGAAAAAATAAATCACCACAAGTATAGCTGGTAATACAAAGTTCTGGGAAAACAATGATGGAAGCACCTTTTTTTGCGGCATTTTGTGCTTCTTCAATAATCTGTTTTGCATTGAAAGTACAGTCTGCCACCTTAAGTTCAGGGCTGGCACAAGCTGTTTTTATGAATCCATAGTACATAAGTTAAATATATCACAAAAGAGGAATATGTGTAATTGCAATAAATTTTTGTTGGAAACTTGGGACGCCAGCTGGGAGACTTGACCGTTGGTGTTGTAGGAACTGGAAATATAGTAAAATAAGTAATGATTATTATTCATTAGAGTTTGAAATTTGTTCTTCAAAAAAAATTTCAAACATGGAACTTTATTAAGAATTGCAGTGAGCCATTCTGCATCTCTGGAAGATGGGTTATTTCCAGTCTCGCTTTAAGTACTTTAGATACATGGGGAAAAGCCATAAGGCATTTATGAGCCAGACTAAAGGTTCTGTGATACAGATTCCTAAAAAGTCAAAAAAAGGTACTAATACAAAAACTGCGAGAGATTTTACAATTAATTCTATGCAGGAAGAAAATACTGGAGTTTTTCTGTGATTCATTCCCTGTAAACTGCTTCTGGTAATTACTAAGACAAAAAGGAATGGGAAAAAGCAAACTCCAATTTTTAAGTATTGAACGCCGCTTTCTATAATATGGATGGCGGCATTTTTTCCAGTTACCGAAATGACTATCGGTTTTGCGAAAAGGAATAATATAACAAATGAAATTGCAGCCCATGTAAAGCCTATAAGAATCAGTTGTTTTACCCCTTCCTTAATTCTGTGATAGTTGTTGGCTCCATAATTCTGACTTACAAAACTTCCAGCAGTCATAGCAAGAGCTGCTCCTGGAATCATAAAAAGTTCCAGATATTTTCGGCCTGCAAGATAACCTGCTATCATATCGGTACCAAGGCTGTTAATTCCTGTCTGGAGAATAAGTGTACTTAATGTAACAACTGAAAACATTAAAGCTGTGGCAGAGCCTTGAGATATGATTTTTTTTATTAATGTTGATTGAAATACAAAATCAGTTTTCTTTACATGAAGAATTTTTCTTTTAAACAAACAGAAAATAAGACATCCGAAACCTGCAAATCCCTGGGAAATGACTGTAGCGGCAGCGGCACCTTTTACACCAAGTCCAAAAAATTTAATAAGGGAATAATCCAGAATAACATTCAGACTTACACTGACAATCAGGAAGATTAAAGGGATGGTGCTGTCACCAAGGGAGCGCAGCAGGTTAGCAAGAATGTTATAAATCATTGAACAGATTAATCCGCCAATTAAAATGCGAAGATAATCCATAGAAAAAGAAATGATGGAAGCTGGAGTTCTTGTTAAAATCAATAAAGGTTTTATTAATAAAAAACCACTGATTGTAAGAACAACAACAAGAGCTACTGCAAGGGTGTAGGTGATTGCTAAAGACTGTTTTGTATGTTTTTCATCATTAGCACCAAAAAACTGGGCAACAACAATTCCAAATCCGTTTGTAAAACTTGTACATAAATCAATAAACAGATTTGCAATAACACTGGCTGCCCCAACGGCTGCAAGTTGATCTGTTCCTAAAAGACGACCAACCATAATAGTGTCCGCAAGGATATATACTCTTTGAAGGCAAACACCAATTAAAATAGGAAGTGCGAATTGAATAAGGCTTTTTGTAATATTACCTTCCGATAGTTTTTTCTGCATGGGTAAATTATAGAAGAAATTGAATAAGTAAAATAGAATAAAACTCTATAGAAGGATATAATTCATCTTATGGAAGAAGAATTTCAGACAGATATATTGCTAAATGGTAATCAGATTATTCAGAGCAAAAACACTTTTATGTATGGCATTGATGCAGTGCTACTGGCTGATTTTGTACGGACACAGATTCATAAAACAGATTCTTATATTGATATTTGCAGTGGAAACGGAATTATACCTCTTTTGCTTACTGATGTAGTAGAAAAAATTACTGCACTGGAAATTCAGACTGAAATTGCGGAAATGGCTAAAAAAAGTATGGAACTGAATGATTTAGAAAACCGCATTTCTGTAATAAACGGAGATTTAAAAAAAGTGGAAGGGCTTTTTTCAAAACATTCTTTTAATTGTGTTAGCTGTAATCCACCATATATGATTAATCAACATGGGCGTCAGAATATTCTTGATGCTAAAACCATTGCCCGTCACGAAGTTTTATGCAATCTGGAAGATGTTATCAGTGCAGCAGATTATCTTTTGCATTCCCATGGAAAATTTTTTATGGTTCATCGACCTTTCCGTCTGCCAGAAATCTTTTTTGCCATGAAAAATCACGGCCTTGAGCCAAAACGGATGCGACTTATTCAGCCTTTTGAAAACACAGAGCCGAATCTTGTTTTAATAGAAGCCCGAAAGGACGCCAATCCAAGTTTAGAAATAGAAAAATCATTGATTGTGCGGGAAAAAAATGGAGCATACACAGAAGAAGTAAAGAAAATATATCAAAAATAGAGTAATTCAGGCGGAATAAAAAAAAACGTCATCCCAAACAAAGTTCAGAATGACGTTATGCAATTTTCATAATGCAATGCATTACATCATAAATATTGCAAATTGGATTGTGTGTTTAAGTTTTTACATAAATGCAGCAGCGCAAGTTCCTAAAGTGATGTCATTTTCTACCTGAATAATCTGATAGAAGCGTTTCCATTCACCTTTAAGATTTTCTTCCAGCAACTGGCAGATTTGTGGGTAAAGACCAGTAGTTTTCCAGAATGTTGTTCCGTTTCCTACAATGCAGATTGGATTTCTTTCGTCTGTACCTTTGCCACTTTTTAGAATTGATGCACACAAAAGACTTGCAACTATAATGGCAGATCTTGAAATAACATCTTTCATAATCTGAACCATAAGCTTTACATCATCTTCTGAAGAAACTGCTGCCAGTTTTCCAATTTTTAATGATGTGTCTTGTGGTGTCTTAAAATACATATCCATATCAACTGGCATAATTGAATGGGTCTGAGCTAAAGCATTGCAGAAATCTTTTGAAAAAAGACCATCGCTACAGGCATGCTTTAAGGCATTGTGAACTATGGTTCCCATGTAAGCGCCAGAACACATTTTTTCTAAAAGTCCCTGACCAGGCTTTGCAGAGGCAGCATCCAGTTCTTTGTCGAAAGTACTTTGTGGTGCACCTTTGAAAAATCCGCCTTCGCAGACAATTATATGCTGTGCAGAATTATCATCAGTCAGCTTTTTTACTGGTTCATAATCAATGTAAGCATTGTTTAATCCTGTTCCAAGAATGAAACCTACATAACTGCTGTATGACTGCCCTTTTGGAGCACCAATTGTTCCTGCAAGAAGAGATGCTGTTGTGTCATTAAGAAGTGTAATTTTTTCTATTGAATTCCAGCCTCTTTTTTCCAAAGCTTTTTTAAGTTCTGCGCCTACATATGTTCCAATTGCTTCCGGGGCTTTTACTTCTTTTGAAAAATACAGAACTTTTCCATCGCCGTCTTTTGTAATTTCCATGGCGTATGAAAAACAAAATCCGATGCGGCTAGCTTTGTTTTTAAGGTGATCCAGATTTGATGCAATAGCATCATAAAATTCTTCCTTTGACATTTCTCTGTCAACAGCAGGCATTCTGGTTTTTTCCAAATCCCTAATGCTGTAGTTTCCCTGAGCATCAATTGTAACAAGGCAGGAACGGAAATTTGTACCCCCAGCATCTATTACAATGGCTGATGATGATGAAGGAATGGAGTTTGGAATTGTGCGGCTTGCAACAATCATTGGCTGGTCTGCACTGTCTGGTGTGCCAGCTGGAGTTGCAAGGCCTTTTTCCATATCAGCAAGAATTGCTTTTGTAAGGTCTGGAACCTTTGGGAAAATGAAATTATATCTGTTATAGAAATCGTTTAATTGGTTATTCATAATTAATTTTCTATTCCTTTAAAATACTTTACTGTTCCAACTTTAAGTTCATCAGTAGCATTATCATCGGCAACGATAATTGCATTTTCGTGGAGTTGCAATGCTGTTACTGGCCACATCTGAGAAACACTTCCTTCTACAGCCTGCTGCAAGGCTCTGGCTTTTGCTGGACCTGTCATTACAATTACAACCTGTTTTGCATCTGTGATTGTAGCAATTCCAACTGTTAATGATGTTTTTGGAACTTTATTCAAATCTCCGCCAAAAAATCTTGAGTTAGCAATGATTGTATCCTGGGTAAGTGACATAACCCGGGTTCTTGATTTTAATGATGAGCCTGGTTCATTAAATGCAATGTGACCATCATTTCCACAACCGCCAAGGAATAAATCAATTCCACCAGCAGCACGAATTGCTTCTTCATATTTCTGGCATTCTTTTTCTGGATTTTCAGCCTTTCCGTTTAAGATGTGGATGTTCTCTTTTTTAATGTTGATGTGATTAAAAAAGTTATGGAACATAAAATAGTGATAGCTTTGTTCATCTTTTTCATCCAATCCAACATATTCATCCATATTAAATGTGATGATATTTTCAAAGCTGATTTTTCCCTGCTGGTAAAGTTCTATTAATCTTTTGTAAATACCAAGAGGTGTGCTTCCTGTTGGGAGACCCAAAACATAGGGATGTTCTTTTGTTGGGTTTGCCTTGATAATCTGGTCTGCAATAAAATCTGCTGTCCATTTTGAACATGCATCGTAATCGTTTTTAATAATTAATCTCATTATTTTTCCTCCAATTTGTTTTTTACAATTGTTTCATTTTTAAGAACTACAAGCTTTACTGAAAATTTCTTGTCCATGACAACAACATCACCATCGTATGATGGAGCAAGAATACCTTTTTTGCTGTAATGCATGATTCTGGCAGGGTTTGCAGTTGCAAATTTTACTGCATCTGCAACTGAGAATCCAAAATCAACCATATTTTTTACACCTTTTTTAAGGGTAAGAGCCGAACCTGCAATAACGCCGTCTTCTTTTCTATGGAAACATCCGTCTACAAACTCTACTTCTTCGCCGTTTGCAAAAAGATGTTCACCTTTCTGAACTGTTGGTGTAAGTGCATCAGTAACAAGTACAATCTGATCACTTGATTTATCTGCACGCAACAGTTTGAAAAGACTTGGATGAACATGAACACCATCAGCAATAATTTCACAAGACATTTCTGGATGAATAAGAACAGCTCCTACGGCACCAGGGTTTCTGTGATGAAGCTGGCTCATGGCATTAAAGAAATGTGTTGAATGTAAAATACCAACCTGAATTCCTTCCAGCATATTTTCATATTTTGCATTTGTATGCCCTGCCTGAAGAACAATTCCCTTATCAATACAGTAAAGTGCAAGTTCTCGCATTCCAGAAAGTTCTGGTGCAACTGTCATATTTACAATGTGTCCATCAGATGCTTTTATAAGTCTTTCCATTACCTGAATATTTGGTTTTTGGACAGTATCAGGTTTTTGAACACCAAGTTTATCTGGAGAAATGAATGGACCTTCAAGATGAATACCCATAATATGAGCACCTTCTTCTTTACCCATGGCAGCAACAATTTTTTTACAAGTTTCTTCCATTTCTTCTAATGGAGCAGGATACATTGTAGGATTAAATGCTGTAACACCGTACTGAGCCAAATCTTTAGACATTTGCAAAATGCCTTCTGTAGTACATTCATCTGTTCCATGGCCTTTGAACCCGTGGATGTGGGTGTCGATTAAACCTGGAAGAATGTAATTTCCTTTTGCATCAATTACTTCTACATCTGGACCAAAAGTCTTCTGCTCAAACCGAGCTTCTGTAAAAACATCTGCAATAATTCCGTTTTCAATAAGAACTGCACCTTTTGTGTCAGATTTTGACATTCCATTAATAACAATTCCATTATGAATACAACGAATCATTTTAAGCCTCCGTCATAATACTGGTAACCTGTATCATATAATCTCTTTTTGTGAGCTGGAAGAGCAGCCTCAAATCTAGAGAAATCCTTTTTATTTGCTGGTAACCATAAACATTCACCTAAAGCACAAAGGCGAGGGAAAATAAGATATTCTGCAACCTTTGAATGGGGTAAAGCTTCTGTCCATAAGTTACATTCTCCACCCATAATATATGGTCTATGAGAGGCATCCATATTTTCTGTAAAGGGAGTGTATGAATAAGCTTTTTCCACTGTTGTAACTCCAAGACGTCCTGGTTCTTCATAGCTGGCAATTGGTTTAAGATTCATGTAAGTGTGAGTCTGTGGAGACATAATTACACGGTGATTTAATTTTACAGCTCTTTCGCCACCTTCGAATCCTCTCCAAGACTGAACGATAACTTCATCTGGTAAAGGAATTTTATCTGTGTTATCAAGAACTTCATCCCAGCCAATTGGAGTTTTTCCATGGGCAATTGCAAGCTTTACCATTTTCTCAGTTGCCCAGGATTGAAGTTGGGAAGGATTAGAAAGATTTTCTGCTTTCATTCTAGCCTGGCATTTTGGACATTTTTCCCATCGTTCAGAAAGACATTCATCGCCACCAATGTGCATATATTTACCTGGGAATAAGCGTTCAACTGTAGTAAAAATTGCATCATAAATTTTAAATATGTCATCATTTCCAAGACACAAAACATCAGGGAAAATACCCCATCGGTTTTCCACCTGATAAGGACCCCCTGTACAACCGAACTGTGGATATGCAGCTAAGAGTGCAGAAACGTGACCTGGTAATTCAATTTCTGGAACAACTTCTATGCAGCGTTCTTCCGCATATTTTACAATTTCAGTAATTTCTTCATCTGTGTAATATTTGCGTGGTAAATCAGGAGAATCATAAAAACCTTCTACAGAGGCAGGCATTGTATGAGCTTGTCTGATGGAACCTTTTTTCACTAATAAAGGATATTCCGGAACATTTATTCTCCATCCCTGATCATCTGTAAGATGCCAGTGAAAATGATTGAATTTATGAAAAGACAAGGCATCCAGCAATTTTTTAATAAACTCAACAGAATAGAAGGAACGACATGTATCAAGCATCATGCCACGCCACTTATATTCAGGTTTATCACAAATAATTAAACAAGGCAGTTCTGTCTTATATGTTAGAGAAAGTTGCTTAATTGTCTGTTTTGCATAAAATGCACCTTCTTTTGCAGAAGAATAAACCTTTATGCCTGCTGTTGAGATTTCCAGAGCATAAGCTTCATTATCAGCTAAAGAAAAATCATTGAAATTATCCTGAGTGATAAATTCAACCTGAGCTATAAGTTTTTGAAAACTTTCTGGAGCCTTAAAAAAACCGTCTTTACTTTCGAGAGAAAGTGGATATGGAATTAATGATATTGCTTCTTTCATACTTTCATAATAACTCTATATATTTAGTTTGTCCAATGAAAAAACAAACATATTTAAAAAATTTTGCTGAATTCTTGTTATAATTACAGAAAATTCATTATTGACATTTTAAATAAGGGGTTTTACCATTGTGATTGTACAAAGCGTGAACTAAGTGAGGGAAAAATGCACATAAATAATGATTTTCAAAGAATATCAAACATTTCGCAGGCCTTTGAAATTATATGGCGTGAAAAAGAAATAAGCAGAATTGATATTGCCAGAAAATTAAACGCATACAGATCAACTGTTTCAAATATTATTGATATTCTTTTGGAAAATAAAATTATTTGTGAAGGGCAAAGAGGTGAAGCTGGAGAAAAAGGCGGTAGAAAACCTATTTATTTGTCAATTAATAAAGCTTTTGGAGCAATTGCCGGTATTGAACTTCAACCAGAATTTTACAATGTTGTTGTAATAGACTTTAGTGGAGAAACTATTTTTTCATATTCAGAAGAAATAAATTTTAAGACACCTGAAGAATATAGTGAGCAAAGTTTTATTACTTTACTAGACAGCATTGTGAATCCTCTTATATCAAAAGTAAAAGAAAAAGGAACAAATCTTTTGGGAATGAGCCTTGCACTTCCAGGCATTATTGATACTCACAAGGGCGTAATAAGAGATTCTTTTTGTTTTAATCTTAAAAATGTTGATTTCTCTTCCATATTTTTAAACAGATATAATATTCCATTGTTAATAGAAAATGATGCAAAATGTTGTGCCTGGCTTCATAAAGGCCAGAGTGAGGCTGTAAAAGATTTTATATGTGTTCTTGCTCGGGAACATAAAGTTGAAGGTATAGCAGTAGGTCTTTCTGTTGTTATGAATAATAAAATCATAAATGGTCATAATTATGCTGCCGGAGAATATATTTCAGTTTCCTGGCGGAAAGATAAAAAAGGGCAAACAGGATTACCAGAAGCAGTCATTAAAACACTTACATCTGTAGAAGATTCCTATAATGAATGGGTAAAAGATTTATTTTCTACACTTACTGTTATGATTCCTTTACTGGAACCTTGTGAAATTTATCTTCACGGACAGAAACAGGAAAAACGGGAAAAAATATTAAGTGTTATTTCCCAAGATGTTTCTCAGTTTGAAGGAGCAATGAATAATTATGGTGCCCGTCTTGTAATTACAGATGAAGATGGTTTTGAAATTGCAGAAGGAGCTGCCCTTATGTATTTGCAAAGATTATTTGAAATGCAATTTTTAACTGATGATTATTTTTATTCTGTTTTGAATTGGGATATTTTATTTAATCAAAAATAAAAAAAGGTGGATAGAATGAAAGATATTGAAATTCGAAATGTTACTGTAACAGATATTCCCCAATTATTTAAAATTTGTCTTAAAACTGGGGATAATGGAAAGGATGCAACTTCTATATTTAACGATCCATATATTCTTGGACATTACTATGCCGCTCCATATGCTTTATTTGCAGCGGAAACAAGTTATGTAGCAATTGATGATTCAACTGGGCTTCCTGCAGGATACATTCTTGGTTGCACAGATACCTTCCGTTTTAATGAACAAAGAAGAATATATCTTAAGTCTTTGGAAAAATATGTTTGTGAAAATAAAGATAATAAATCTGAATCAGAAGCAAATATTAAAGCTACAATTGCCTCAGACATAAAAAAAACTACTGAAAAAAAAGAATACAATTCTGAAGAAGAAGAATATTGGATTAATGAATATCCAGCTCACCTTCATATTGATTTACTTCCTGTTTTGCAGGGTTGTGGAATGGGACATAAAATGATGCAGACTTTCTTAAATAACTTGCGCAACCTTGGTGTAAAAGGTGTTCATCTTGGAGTTGGTGGAGAAAATAAACCAGCTTGCGCATTCTATGAACGGGAAGGTTTTTCAATTTTAAAGCAGGTTGATTGGGGCTTCTGGCTTGGAATGAAGCTTTAGTTCTTTAGTTTTAAAGGGATTTAATTGCAAATTCTACCATTTTAATAGCTTTATTAATGGCATCATTGTCTGTTGGAAGAGCAAATAAAGTTCCAGCACCACTTTCTGGGTTTTGGCGAACAATTTCTTTTCTATTTGCAATGTAAAAATCACGCTGCTGAATAATTATGGAAGCAATGGCTGCAGACTTTTCTTTCAGTTCTTTTTCTGAGCAGCTTTGTATTTTTTCAATATCCATAAAGGCCTGAAATATTTTACGAAGTTCATCAGTTATTTTTTCATTTTCTGCACGAACAATTTTTAGTGCATCCAGATTAAAATATTGCTCTGTACGTACAAAAACATACATTTGAAAAAGAGGTTCTGTTTCGAAAAGGTTAAAATATCGGGTAATCAGTTTTTTTAATAGGGAAAGTAATGTAATTTTTCCATTTTTGATGGAGTCTATAGTTTTATCAGATAAAAAACTAACAAGATTTATTTCTTTTCCACATAATTCCAAAGTGGATGAATACATATTTTCTTTGCTTTCAAAATGGTTATAAAGAGATGCCTTTTTGATTTCAAGACTATGGGAAATGTCTGCAAGTGAAGTTGCACCAGCACTTTTTTCAAAAGCACTTGCTAAAAAAGACTGTATGATTTTTTCTTGAGAAATATTTTTACGACTCATAAGTAACTTTATTATCGGTAACTACCGCATGTTAGTTAAGTTCAAATTATCCTTTATTTATGATTCTTTACAATTAATATTATTGAGTTTATACTTAAAAGACAATATTAGTATATATTGTCATTTTGTCATTAGTTGATGTGGAGAAAAACATGGAATTCGAAGCAAATTGTACAGTACCAAAAATGATTCGGGCTACAGCAGAAAAGTATCCTGAAATTGTAGCGCAGTACACAAAAAACAAGAGTGGTGATTTTGAACCAATAACATACAGAGAAATGTTCCAAAAAGGAATGGATTTTGGTGCAGCATTGCTTAATATGGGTGTTAAACGAGAACAGCCAATAGGTCTTATTTCTGATAACCGTGCGGAATGGCAGCATGCAGATCTTGGTCTTTTATCTATTGGTGCCATTGATGTTCCACGAGGTTGTGATGCAACTATTGTTGATTTGGAAAAAATCCTAAGTATTACAGAGTGTGAAATTGTAATAGCAGAAAATAATTCTCAGGTTAATAAAATTCTTTCTATAAAGGACAAGCTTCCTGCTGTAAAGAAAATTATTCATTTTGAAAATGATATTAAAGATGAAGTTCGTGCAGATGCATCTTCAAAAAATGTTGAACTTTATTACTTCCAGGATCTTCTTGTAGAAGGTCAGAAATGGAGAATTACAAATAAGAATGTTGTAGAAGAAGAATTGCAAAAAGGTAATAGCGATGATTTGGCTACATACATTTTTACTTCTGGAACTACAGGTACTCCAAAAGGTGTAATGCTTACACATAGAAACTTCCTTGCTCAGCTTGATGAAATTCCTGAAAGAATTTATTTGAATCCTGGTGATAAGGGGATTGTTGTTCTTCCAATCTGGCACTCATTTGAACGGGAAGTAGAATATGTTGTAATGTGTCAGGCTGCAACAATTTGTTATTCAAAGCCAATTGGTTCAATTCTTCTTGCTGATTTGAAGAAACTTAATCCACATGTACTTCCTGCCGTTCCTCGTGTATTTGAAGCTGTATATGATGGCATTATTAAAAAGATGCGTAAAACTGGTGGCATTGTTTATAAATTGTTTACTTTCTTCTTAAATGTAGCAATAATTCTTAAACGCATGCATAGAAAAATGTTCTGTAAAAATGCCTGCTTCACAAGCTATAAACCTGTTTTGTGGTGGATACTCTTCTTTATTCCATGGTTATTATTATGGCCTCTTTATGGTTTAGGCAATTTAATTGTTTTCAGAAAAATTAAAGCCATGCTGGGTACAAACTTCCGTGCAGGTGTTGCAGGTGGTGGAGCCTTCCCTAAAAAGATAGATGAATTCTTCTGGGCAATTGGTGTAAAGGTTGTAGAAGGATATGGTCTTACAGAAACTGCTCCAATTATTGCAGTTAGACCAATTGCAGATCCAATTTTTAGAACAATTGGTTCACCAATTCGTGGGCTTCAGACTCGTATTGTTGATCCTGATGGATATATTCTAGAAAGAGGAAAAGAGGGTGTTTTGCAGGTTAAGGGACCAACTGTAATGAAAGGTTATTACAAAAATCCTGAAAAAACTGCAGAAGCCTTTACTGTAGACGGTTGGCTTGATACTGGAGACCTTGCTGTTATGACTATTCATAATGAATTACAGATTAAAGGTCGTATTAAAGATACTATTGTTCTTCGTGGTGGAGAAAATCTTGAACCTTTACCAATTGAAACAAAACTTACAGACAGCCGTTATATTAAGGCAGCAGTTGTTCTTGGACAGGACCAGAGATATCTTGCCTCTTTAATTCTTGTTGATAAAGATGAAATTTTGAATTATGCCGCTGAAAATGGAATTCAGTATGATACATATGAAAACCTTCTTGCTTCAGAAGTAATTCAGAGTCTTTACGAAAACGAAATTGCAAACTTAATTAATTCTAAAAACGGATTTAAGATGTTTGAAAGAATCAGTAAATTTACACTTATTACAAAGGATTTTGAAGTTGGTGTAGAGCTTTCTGCAAAACAGGAAATTATGCGCTTTAGAATCAATGAAATCTACAAAAAAGAAATTGCAGCAATGTTCCCAGAGGATGAAAAATAAAATAAGTTCTTAAAACATGTTCTGAATTTTCAAAATGGATTGGTTTTCACCAATCCATTTTTTTTCTTCACTTAATTACAAATTTTTATTATCTTTATATTATTAATCATTTAAATATAGAGGCAAAAATAATATGGCAAAACATGAATTTCAGACAGAAGTTAATCAGCTCCTTCAATTATTAATCCATTCTCTTTATTCAAATAAAGACATTTTTTTAAGAGAAATTATTTCTAACGGTTCCGATGCATTGGACAAACTTAAGTATCTTTCTGTATCAGATGATGCATTTAAATCGGTAAAATTTGATCCAAGACTTGATATTCAGTTTGATGAAAAAGCAGGAACTATCACAATCCAGGATTCTGGTATTGGTATGAACGAAGAAGATTTAACAAATAATCTTGGTACAATTGCCCGTTCTGGTACAAAAGCATTCATGGAAAAACTTACAAATGATGCTTCAAAAAACTCTAATCTTATTGGTCAGTTTGGTGTAGGTTTCTATTCTGCTTTTATGGCTGCAAATCATATTGATGTTTATACAAGAAAGGCCGCTGGTGATGGAAAAATCTGGCATTGGTCTTCTGATGGTACAAACTCTTATGAAATTGATGAAGTTGCAGCAGATTCTGAAGTTGCAAAAAAATATGGTTTTGATAAAGCTGAATTAAGTGGCTCTGCAATTGAAATTCACTTAAATGATGACAGCAAAGAATATGCTTCAAGATGGAAGATTGAAGAATTAATTAAACGTTATTCAGATCATATTGCATTCCCAATTTACCTTCATTATGAACAGAAAAAATATGATGATAAAGGAAAGGAAACTGGCAGTGAATCAAAAGTAGAACAGGTAAACTCAGCATCTGCTTTGTGGAAACGTTCTAAATCTGAACTTAAAGCAGAAGATTATAATGAATTCTATAAAACAATTGGTCATGATGGACAGGATCCACTTCACTATGTTCATACTCATGCAGAAGGAACTCAGGAATATACAACTTTGTTCTATGTTCCACAGACAGCTCCTTTTGACATGTACCAGGCAGACTACAAAAGCGGTCTTAAACTTTATGTAAAACGCGTATTCATTACAGATGATGATCGTGAGCTTTTACCAAGCTATCTTCGTTTTGTTCGTGGTATTATCGATTCCGAAGATTTACCTTTGAATGTAAGCCGTGAAATTCTTCAGCAGAATAAGATTCTTGATACAATTAAAAACAGCTCTGTAAAAAAATTGCTTAGCGAATTTAAGAAAATGGGTGAAGCTGCAGATAAAGCAAAAAAATCAGAGAATCCAACTGATGATGAAAAGAAAGCTATTGAAAAATGGAATAAGTTTGTAAAGAACTTTAATCGCCCTATGAAGGAAGGTCTTTATTCAGATTATTCTAATCGAGAAGAGATTGCAGAAATTGTTCGCTTTAAATCTACAGATGAATCTGGAAATGGTGAAGACAAATATACAAGTTTTGCAGATTATGTACAGAGAATGAAGCCTGATCAGAAATCTATTTTCTATATTTCTGGAAGTGATGAAAAAAATCTTCGTGCAAATCCATTGCTTAAAGCTTATGTTGCAAAAGGATTCGAAGTTCTTATTATGGATGATGACATTGATGATATTGTTATTCCAGGTTTTGGAAAATATAAGGATTTTGAGCTTAAAGCAGTAAATCGTGCTGGTAGCGATGAAGATCTTGGTGGAGATAAAGAAGAAGCTAAAAAGAAAGAAGAAGAATTTAAGCCTGTTGTAGAAAAAATAAAGAAGGCTCTTGGAGAAAAAGTTAAAGAAGTAAAACTTTCAAAAACTCTTTCTGGAGAAAATCCTTCTTGTATCGTAGTTGATGAAAATGATCCTTCTTATCAGATGATTCAGATGATGAGAGCCATGGGACAGCCAGGACCTGAATTAAAACCAATTTTGGAAGTAAATGCAGACCATCCAATTCTTGCAAAAATTAAAGATTCAAGTGATGAAGCTCTTATTTCAGATGTTTCTGAAGTATTGTTCAATCAGGCTTTATTGATTGCTGGAGTTGAAATAAAAGAACCTGCAGAATTTGTAAAGCATTTGAATAATCTTCTTTCAAAATAATTTGTTGAATTACAAATAGAAAGGGGCTGTCCTTAAAGTTGAAATATTTTCAATAATTAAGGGCAGCCTTTTTTATGTTGCGATAAAATATTTTTTTATGATATTATTTATATATGAAGTTAATTAGTAATCATACACGTATTCTTTTTTGGATGTTAATTAAAAATGTACAGACAATTTTTAAGCTTTATCCAAATATGAGAAAAATGGCTAGAACCCCTGAAAAATATACAAAACAGGAATTAGATGATTATGTAGACCTGGTTGTTGATACAATTATTGAAAAATGTCACTTTCAAATTAATGTTCATGGATTAGAAAACATTCCTGCAGATAAAGGTGTATTGGTTTGTCCAAATCATCAGGAAAAAACTGATATTGTTGTAATTAGAAAATCTTTTCCTAGACCTATTGGTTATGTAATTGACAGTTTTGCTGCTAAGAGACATTTTTGCAGAGAAATTTGTAGAATGGTTCCTTCTATTACAATGCCAAAGAACAGCATGAAAGGCATGATTAAAGCAATTGAAAAATTGACAGATGAATTAAAAAATAAAGAAGATTATGTTATTTTCCCAGAAGGAAGATATGCTCCAGATTGTAAACATTTACTGCCATTTCTTGGTGGTACTTTTAAGAGTGCATTAAGATCTCATGCACCAATAGTGCCAACTGCTATAATCAATTCAAATCATGTATTTGATAGAGGTGCTCCAAAACCTTATGTTATAGATGTTTACTACTTGTCACCGATTTTTTATGACGATTATAAAGATATGAAAACAAATGATATTGCAGCTTTGGTTCAAAGCAAAGTTCAAGAAGTTGTTGATAAATATCAGAGATAATTTTTAGTGGTCTATTAAGAATTAATTAAATTCTATATAATGCAAACTATGATTATAGATTTTCACGCTCATTTATATCCAGAAAAAATTGCTGCAAAAGCTAGTAAAGCAATTGGAGATTTTTATAATACTTCAATGTCATATAAGGGAACTGCAGAAGAATTAATTTCAAGTGGTTCAAAAATAGGTGTTACAAAGTATCTTGTACATTCCGCTGCAACTACAGAAAAACAGGTTCAAACTATTAATGATTTTATAAAATCGGAAGTAGACGCTCATTCGGAATTTGTTGGTTTTGGTACTATCCATCCTGATTATGTTGATTTTGAAAATGAATTGAAACGTGTTGTAGCAATGGGGTTAAAAGGTGTAAAAATTCATTGCGATTTTCAGCACTTTCAGATTGATTGTGAAAAAATGGATCCAATTTACGAAACATTAACACAGATGAAATTACCAATTTTAATTCATGCTGGTGACCAACGTTATGATTATGATGGTCCAAAAAGAATTAGAAATGTATTGGAAAAACATCCTGGAATAATAATGATTGCTGCTCATTTTGGTGGATATACTGAATGGGATGAAGCAATGGAATATCTTGTTGGGCAGAATGTTTATTTTGATACTTCAAGTACAACCTGGAAATGTCCTTATGATAAAGCAAACAAAATGATTAAAGCCCATGGAGCAGATAAATTCTTCTTTGGTTCCGATTTCCCAATGTGGGATCATGAAGATGAAATGGCTCGCTTTAATAAGCTTGATTTAACGGCAGAGGAAAGGGAAATGATTCTGTACAAGAATGCGCAAAAATTCTTGGACATTTAATATATTTCAGTTAAAATAGTAATTGATATGGTTAGTGATCTTTATCCTGTTATTAACGTTTTTTGTCTGTGCTTGTTTTTGATAATTCTTTTTAAAGAATTAAGCACTCCAAAAAATAATGAAAGATATAGCATGTTTTCCATTCTTATTTGGGCTATAATTTTATTTTGTGTCTTGAATTGTGTTTGGGGGTTAATAGCTTCAAAAATAATAAGGACAACACAACATACCTTTTATTTTGTAACAGTTTTATTGCATATTTCTGTTATGAGTCTTGCTATGATGTGGATGATTTATGTAGATTCACAGCTTCATAGTTATATAATCAAACATAAAATTTTACTAGCTATTCTTTCAATTCCTCTTGTTCTTGGAATTATACTTTTTGCTACAAATAGAATAACAGGTCTTGTATTTTTTCATAAAAGTTTTTTTGAATTTCAGCACAGATCCCTTTGGAAAATCTATTCTTATGGAGTATTGTTTTATTATGTTATAGCTGTTCTGGAATGTATTTTTGTTTATTCTAAAGAAACTGATATAAGTAAGAAAAAGAAAATAAGAGCATTTTTCTTTTTCTGCTTTTTTCCACTTATAGCATATTTTTGGAAGATTTATTATCAAGAAATTCCTTGCAAATGTATGGGATATGTTCTTGCCTGTTTATTTATTTACATTTTTAATTCTACAGAAGAAGCAATGCAGTTAAATATTCGTCTTCATGAAGCGGATAATTTTAAAAAAATTGCTACAAATGAGCAGATTTTAAGTTCAATTACAGATTCCTATGAATGTCTTTATATGTTTAAAATTGGAGGAGTATATCCTTTAGTTTTAAAAAATACCCAGCGCATAAGTGACATTGTTAGTACAGTTCATGATCCAACAAAGATTTTTAGTGAAGTAGTAAGAAAAACTACTAGTGCCGATTACCTTGAAAAAATGCTTCTTTTCACAAACCTTGCATCTTTGGAAGAAAGAATGCAGGATAAAAAAATCGTCAGTATGGAATTTAAAGGAACACAGAATGAATGGTGTCGTGCTAGCTGGATTAAAGTTTCTGTTGATGAAGAAGGATTTTTAGATAAAGTTTTATATGCAATCCAAAACATAGATGAAGAAAAGAAAAAGGAATTGGAAGTCCAGCAGAAATTAAAAACTGCCCTTGAAAATCAGAATGAAATTTATGCAGAAATTTTACAGATGCAAAGTAATGGTATTCTTGTTACTGATATGGATGAAAATATTCTGACTGTAAATGAGACCGCATTAAAATTATTCCATCTTTCTGAACATGATGATTTATCAACAGTGTTCCCATCTATTATTGATAAATATCTGAAAGATAAAAAAGAGGCAGTTTTTAAGAAATTGCATACTGTAAAAGTGAAAGGCGGATATTTTGCTTTTGAATTTGTGATTGAAAACCAGGAAACTGAGAATATTTATGTTTATGCTGAGTCAAAGCTTGCAAAAACATCTTTAGGCAAAAAGATTTTAATTACATCGTTTGTTGATATTACAAAAAACAAAAAAGTAGAAAAAGATCTTGTTTTGCTTTCTGAAACAGATAGTCTTACGCAGATTAACAATCGTGGAAGTGGTGCAAAAAAAATAGAATTCCTTTTTGGAAAAGAAAAAGGTGGCTTGCTTTGTATCTTTGATGTTGATAAATTTAAGTCTATAAATGATAATTACGGTCATATTGCAGGTTATAAAGTTTTATCAGCTATTGCTGATTGTATGAAAAAAGCATTCCGAGATAAAGATGTTATTATGCGTCTTGGCGGAGATGAATTTGCTATTTATGCAGTTGGCGTTACAGAAAAACAAAATGCTCATCTGTGCATAGAAAGATTCTTTGATGAAATTAATAAAACTAAAATACAAGAAATTAATAATAACCCTGTATATATAAGTCTTGGTGCAGTTTTCTGTACAGATTTCCAAACTTATTCTTTTGATGATTATTATCATATGGCTGATAAGGCCATGTACAAGAGTAAAACATATGCAGGCCATCATTATGAATTTTTTGAATAGGTAAATCGTGAAAAAAAATGTTTTTCTGGAAGGTCTGAGAGATGGACTTCCTATAGGTCTTGGCTATTTTGCGGTAGCTTTTTCGTTGGGTATTGTTGCACAAAACGCAGGATTAGATGCATTACAGGGATTTATTGCAAGTTTCTTTAATGTTGCATCTGCAGGAGAGTATGCATTATTTACTTCCATTGCTGCAAAGGCAACTTATGTAGAAATTGCTGTCATTACTTTGGTAGTTAATGCTCGTTATTTATTGATGAGTTGTGCACTTTCTCAAAGATTTGATGAACACACACCAATGATTCATCGTTTTTTTGTAGGATTTGGCGTTACAGATGAGATTTTTGGAATTACCATTGGTCGTGAAGGTAATATTAATCCTATTTATAATTACGGGGCTATTGCTATTGCAGTACCATTATGGAGTTTAGGCACTTCTCTTGGTATTATGGCTGGCAATTTTTTACCAGAAAATGTTGTAAGCGCTTTGTCTGTTGCTTTGTACGGTATGTTCCTTGCAATTATTATTCCACCTGCAAAAAAAAATATTGTTATTGCTATTGCCGTGATTGTTAGTTTTATTGCAAGTTATTGTTTTACAATTCTTCCATATGTAAAAACTCTTTCTGGAGGAACCAGAACAATTATTATTACAGTAGTGATTTCTTCTGCTCTGGCACTTCTAAAACCGGTTGCTGATTCAGAAGAAGAAAAAACAGTGGAGGCAGAATAATGTCAGCACAGATTTATATCAGTATTTTTACAGCAGCTGTCGTTTCTTATCTGATTCGTGTACTGCCACTTACTCTTATTAGAAAACCAATTAAAAACAAGTTTTTAAAATCTTTTTTATATTACGTTCCATATGTTACTCTTGCAGCCATGACATTCCCTGCAATTGTAGAAGCAACAAATTCTCCAATAGCAGGAATTCTTGCCCTTGTTGTTGGAATTGTCACTTCTTATTTTGGTGCTGGCCTGCTTCCTGTAGCCTGCGTTTGTTGTGTTGTTGTTTTTATAACTGAATTATTGGTTTAAAAAAATGACTATTTGTCAAAAGTAAACTTGTTAAAAATAGCAATGTTTTCATTTGAATTTGAAAGGAATTCAAAATAGATTGCATGTTTACCAATAACTCCACTAGTAAGCTCTGTTTTAAACTGATTGTCATCTTTTGCCATTTTTCCAGAAGCAATTACTTTACCCTGGTAACTGTCAATTCTAATATTAATAGTCATGTCAGCAAGAGCTTCAATATCAGCTGTCACAGTTTTTGCTGAATTAAGTCCAAACTGAAGGTAGCGGTAACCTATTGTTGTGCCATTTGTAATGTCATAAATATATTCAAAACATGATGGTGTTTTTTCATATGTAGGATTAATAACTGGACGCTTAGAACCTCCGTAAAGATGAACTGCGTATCCTGCAGAAATCCATTTATATGCATCAAGACCATTTACCTGAGGTCCCTGAGAAGTCATTTCTACTGGAACAGAACTTACAGGTTCACCTTTTTCGTCATAAGTGATTTTACCAATAAAAATTTTGCCTTTTTTGTCCATTGCAATATCAACTGGTTCAATCATAGCCTGACGAGAAAATTCATTTACACCAGTCTGACGGTGATAGAAAATATACCACTGACCATTAACCTGCATTAAACTTCCGTGGTTATTACCCCATTTAAAAGACATGTGACCTTTGCCTTCTTTGTCAAAAATGATTTCGCCACCATTAAAACTAATGTCTCCACCATCTGCAAAGCCTTCCAAAGGTTTATCACTAACTTTATAAGAAAGGAAACCATTACAATCTTCATAAACACCAAGTTCTGGCTGATGATTAATTGTTCTTTTTGAATAAACATAAACATATTTACCCATAATTTTACGTGGTGAAGAAGCTTCAAAGAAAGCTGAATTTAAATCTAAACCACCGTCATCATCTTTTGACCATGGTGCAGAAGTATGACCAATTGGATGATCATGGAAAGTTTCCTTTTTAATAGTTGCCATATCATCATTAAGCTGGGCACAATAACTGTGACAGAAACCCCAGTAAGCATAAACGCTGCCATCATCATCAACTAAAATGCCAGGGTCAAATCCTAATTCTGTTAATCTTGGATTTTTAAAAGGTCCGGCAGGATTTTTACTTTCTGCAACCATAATTTTTGAACCTTTTGCTTCGGCAGCATACATATAAAAAGTGTCGCCTTTTTGTACAACGTCTGGAGCATAAAGAATTCCACCGTCTGTAGCTGTGTAACAAACTCCATGACAAGTCCAGTTTGTTAAATCGTCAATAGGAGCACTCCAAACCACTTGATCTGGACCACAGTATTCTGTTTTTAAAGTGTCGTGAGATCCGTAAAGATAAACTCTTTTTTTACCTTTGTATTCAAAAACTCTAGGTTCTCCATCTGGTACATGTTCCCATAATGGCATATAAGGATTTGCACCTTTAATAAATTCTTTTTTCATAAAAAAATACCCCTGTTTATGTAAACTGGGGTATATTATACTACTGTTTTTGATTATGGCATATGGAGGATTTCTCTTGGTTTGCTGCCGTTTGCAGGGCCAACAATTCCTCGCTCTTCCATTTCTTCAACCAATCTGGCAGCCCGATTATAACCAATTTTAAGTCGTCGCTGAATATAGCTGGCACTTGCTTTTCCAGCTTGTACAACAATTTCTAATGCCTGGTCGTACAGAGGATCTTCATCATAAGGATTTCCAAACAAATCTAAACCTTCGCCACCACCTTCGTCATCATCATCAATAAAGATTTCATCATCAATATAGTCTGGTTCGCCATATTCTTTTACAGCATTTACTACATCTTCAACTTCCTGATCACTTACAAATGTTCCTTGAATACGGATTGGGTTAGGATCAACGGCTGAAGCATAAAGCATATCACCACGACCTAGAAGTTTTTCAGCACCAACACTATCAATAATAATGTTAGAGTCTGTACGGCTGGCAACCATAAAGGCAATTCGGCTTGGAATATTTGCTTTAATTAAACCTGTAATTACGTTTACAGAAGGACGCTGAGTTGCAAGTACCAGGTGAATACCAACAGCACGGCTCATTGCTGTAAGACGGGCAACAATGCTTTCAAGTTCTTTGCCTGAAGTTGCCATTAAATCTGCAAATTCATCAATAATTATAACAATGTAAGGAAGCTTCTCTGTTGCAATTTCTCTTTCTTTAATTCGTTTGTTATAACTGGAAATATCACGAACACCCATGCTGTCTAAAAGAGCATAGCGTCTTTCCATTTCGCACAAACAATACTGTAAAGCCTGAAGTGCTTTTTTAGGTTCTGTGATTACAGGTGTCAAAAGATGTGGAATATTATTGTAAAGTTTAAGTTCAACAACTTTTGGGTCTACAAGAATCAGTTTAACATCTCTATAAGAGCGTTTATACAAAATAGAAAGAATAAGGGAGTTTACACAAACAGATTTACCAGAACCTGTAGCACCAGCAATAAGCATGTGGGGTGTTTTTACCAGATCAATAAGTTGAGCCTTCCCAAGAATATCTTTACCAAGAATTACAGGAACTGCCATAGAATCCCATTCAGGAAGCTTCATTTCTATTAATTCACGGAAACCAACTACTGAACGTTTTTTGTTTGGAACTTCAATACCTACGGCTTGTTTTCCAGGAATTGGAGCAACAATACGGACAGAGCTGGCGGCAAGGCTAAGAGCGATGTTATCCTGAAGGGCAACAATTTTACTGAGTTTTACACCAGGGGCTGGTAAAAGTTCAAACATAGTAACAACTGGGCCTTTTTTAATACCGATGATATCTGCATCAATATTAAATTCGCTTAAAGTCTGTTTAAGATTAATAGAGGCTTGTTTTGTTGCTTCATCAATAACCCAATATTGATCGTCTTTGTAGGCTGTAAGAAGATTTGTTGGAATGATATATGGTCCTTTTTTGCCATACTTATTTGCTTTTGGAGCTGGAGGTAAAGGATTTTCTTGTGGAGCAGGAATTTCCTTTTCAATATCTTCATCCATCATGCCAAAAGCAGAAGCAGCTGCTGAACCAAAGTTGATTGTGGCACCAGATTTTTCAATATCAATTTCTTCATCATCTTCTTCAAGCAGGCTTTCATCGTAATCATCAGTATTTTGAATTTCATCTTCGTAACTGTTAATCTCTGTATCTAAATCAATGTCCTCATTAAAATCTTCTTCTGAATCATCTGATTCTTTAGATTCTTCTGTAGTCATATCAATATCATAAAAATCAGGAGAAATTGTTTTTTCTACAGGAATCTGAGTATATTCAAAATTCTGGTCCTCATCAGATTCTTCTTCAATTTCATCAGAATATTCTGGTGGAAGAGATTCTGGAGCTGGTGGAAGATTGTTCCATTCTAATTCTTCTACCTCTTCTTCTGGTTCAGATTGAGTAAGAGCAGCATATTCTTCTAGTGTTATTACAGAAGCAGGATTTTCATTTACATATTCATCTTTCTTAGGTTCAACCACTATTTCTTCAGGTGCAACTTGTGAAAGAGCAGCATCAAAAAGAGATACTTCCGGTTTCTTTTCTTCAATAACAGGCTCTGCAGCTTTCTGTAATTCAGCTTTCTTTTTGAATTCTGCTTCAAAAACATTTATGGGTTCTGTTGGTTCTTCAGCCTCATTATCAACTTCAACGGCTTCCATTTCAGGTTCTTCAATTACTGTTTCCTGAGGAATTTCTTCTTCAGTTACTTCTTTGCTTTTATCATCTTCATCATCTTTATCATCTTTTTTATTTAAATTGATGATTTCTGTGGAACCATCTGGATATTTTATTGTAGTGTAGGCTACATCTTCTGCTTCTTCTGTTAAAGGATGGAGCTTAACTTTTTTAGAAGAGTGAAATAATTTCTGATTGATTTTTTCTGCAACAAGACCAGAGCCAATATATTCAATAACAATTAAGATTGTACCAATAATAATTGAAATAAAAACTTCAACAATTTTTGTATTGTCTTTTCCCAAGGCAAGAATAGAGCGACAGATTTTTTCTGTAATTACTGCTGTAAAGAAAGGAATAATAGCTGTAATCAGGTGCATAGTTTTTTTACTAGTCCAAATGGAAGTAAAACATGATAATCCTGATATTAAAAGGAACAATGGGATTAATATGCTGGAAAAACCATAAGCGGAAAAAATCATATTTCCAAGGACAAAGAAAATATTAGAGCTTCCTTCATTACCAAATCCATAACCAAAAGGAAGAATAAGTAAACTAATTGTAAAAAGTGCTGATAATGTAATAAGAATAATACCAGTAATTAAGCTTGTTTTATTTGAAGTCTTCATGTTTTCAATTATCGGATAATAAAAAAAAGAATTTAGTATTTTAGTTGTTAGTTACAAGAAAAAGAAGGTATAATGTGAAAATGATTTTTAGTGGACAATTAAAATGTCACCGCTGTCCAGAATGTAATGGGCAAGGTTGTTCTAACATGCTGCCAGGTCTTGGTGGAGTTATGGATGGATATAACTTTCAGGCTAATTATAAGGCATGGAAAGAAATTTTTCAGGAAAATAGAGACAAAATTGATTCTATAGAAATTACTCCAGCGGAAATTCGATGTGGTCCAGTTACAGGGGCACAGGAAAATATTGGTTTTTCTAATGAAAAAGACTTTTATTTTCCATATTTGCATAATTGTCTTGAAGCAGGGGTAGGCCTATGCATTGGGGATGGAACTCCAGATGAAAAATTGCTGTTTGGTGTAGAAGCTGTTAGGGATTTAAAAACGAAAGGTGCATTTTTCTTAAAACCATATCCCCAGGAAATTTTATATAAACGAATTGAACTTGTTAAACCATATGCCAGCTTTATTGGCGTAGATATTGATTCTTACAACATTGCAACCATGCGTAATCTTGTTCATCTGGAAAAAAAGACAGCTGTTCAACTTGAAGATTTACGACAAAAAGCAGGCCTTCCGTTTGTAATAAAAGGTGTATTTACCAGGAAAGATGTTGAGCTTGTAAAAGAATTAAAGCCAGATGTAGTTTATATCAGTAATCACGGGGGACGTGTAGAAACCAGAAAGGGAAGTACAGGACGGTTTTTACAGAAAAATGCTGCAGAATTAAAAAAGCATTGTAAAGAAATCTGGGTAGACGGAGGAATCAGAACAAAGCAGGATATTCAAACAGCTTTATATCTTGGTGCAAATCAGGTGATTCTTGCCCGGCCATTTATTAAGGCTACTTTTGATGGATGCTTTGAAAAAGTATTCAACAAGCTTCTAAAATAAAATTTGTTATATTATTCATATATGGTATAATGAATTATCATTTTGGAGGTAAACGAATGATTTTAGTTATTATCTTAGAAATTCTCATTGGTGCTCTTGTAGGTTGGCTTGCAGGTAAATTGATGAAAAGTAAAAATAAGAGATTCTGGATTAACTGTCTTGTTGGTATTGTTGGATCTTTCCTTGGTGGATGGATTGGCGGTCTTCTTGGTATTGGTGGAGGAATCTTAGGCTTCGTTATGTCAATCGTTGGTACATGTTTACTGATCGTTATTCTTCGCCTTATTTTGGGAAAGAAATTCTAGTTAAATAAACTTTTTATTTTATGAAACTATTCAATGAAGTTTTAATTATTTTTACACTAAACTTTGTTGAATAGTTTTTTTTTTGAATTAGTTTTTTTATATTAATTTTTACAGTGGTGTATATATGACGTTACGAGTGTAGTCAAGAAATCTTATTTAAATAATTTCTTTTCTTTGTTATTATAAAGCCATGAACAAACATAATATGCAGCTGCTTAAAGAACTTGCAGCAAAAAATGGTCCTTTGTGTGTTGGGTTGGATACATCTCCTTCTTATATTCCAGATTGTATAAAATCAAAATATTCCAGCGATGCAGAAGCAGTTCTTGCTTACAATAAAGCAATTATTGAACGTATTGTAAAAGATAATTCTGCCTGCTGCTGTAAAGTTCAGATTGCTTATTATGAAGCTATGGGACTTGAAGGTATGAAAGTTTACTCAGAAACTCTTAAGGAAGTTCGTAAAGCAGGTCTTATTGCTATTTCAGACATTAAACGTGGTGATATTGGTGCTACTTCTGATGCTTATGCAAAAGCTCATTTTACAGGTGATTTTGAAACAGATATTATTACAATCAATCCTTATATGGGTTTTGATACATTAGTGCCATTTACAAAATACAGTGCCCCAGAACAGGGTGGAAAAGGCGCTTTTGTTCTTTTGTGCACATCAAATCCTGGTATGGTTGATATTGAACATCAGGAACTAAAATCTGGTGGTCTTTTGCTTGAACATGTAGGGGACGAAATTGCCCGCATTGGTAAAGAAATTGGCAGTCAGTATCCTGAACAGGAATGTGGTCTTTTTGGTGCAGTAGTTGGAGCTACTCAGGAAAAAGATGCCCGCTATTTACGCGATAAATATCCAGAAACATTCTTCCTTATTCCAGGTTATGGAGCCCAAGGTGGAGAAGCAAGAATTGCAGCTACATTGCTTGATAAAGCAGGTGGAACTGTAAATTCCAGCCGTGGTATTCTTTGTGCATGGAAAAAAGATGCTCAGATTGCAGATAAAGTTGCAAATAATACAGTTACAATGGATGATATTGCAGATGCAGCAGATAGAGCATGTATTTTCTCTAAAGAAGATTTATTAAAAGCTAAAGCGAGTTTATAGTGAATAAAGCAGGCAGATTTTTCTTTGTACTTTTGTGCAGTGTATTATTTTACAGTTGTTCATCTTTACCAAAAGATGATGAACAAACTTGGGTTTATAATTCAGATAAAACTCTTGGTATATTGGTTCAATCAGATGGACTTCATTTTACGAAGAAAATATCTGCCAGTTATGATTCATTCATCGTTCATGTAGATAAGATTGACGGTAAGACAAATGCAGAAGATGTTTCTACCGTTGATATTGTTTTTAATAGGGATGCCCAGGAAATAGTATATCCTTTTACAAAGAAAGGACAAACTTATAAAATTTATATTTCTTATAAAAACAAAAAATCAGGAAAAATCACAAAATCCTCTCCCGTAAGTGTGGTTGCAAGTGGAGGTATTGGGGAATATAAAGTATCTGCCAGTGCAAAACCTTCTTCGTATAATTCAAAAGAATGGAAGCTTACTTTTTCAAATTTTACAAAAATACAATCAATTAAACCAGAGAAAGAAAATATTACAGGTAATTTAATAATCAAAAATGAAGATTCCTACTGGTACAATGATTTTGAAATTGTAAAAAATACAATCAATCTTAAGCCTTTGCTGGGTAAAATCAGAGGAAAAGATTTTGCCTTAGTTTTAGATTATTCATTTGAATATGAAGGCCAAACTTATACTCAGGAATTTTTTAATAATGAATTGGAACCTTTTTCAGATACAAATGGGAAAGGTGAAATTGGTAAAACTGGATTAAAGGTTGTAAGACTTTCAACAAAATCAGGAAAACCTGTTGCTTCCAGAGAAAACTGGGAAAAAGGTTCATTGAACATTGATGGAAAAACTTATGATTTGCAGGTGAAAGGCAGAGGAAATTCCAGCTGGGGAACCAGTCCTAAACATAGTTATACTCTTAAACTATCTAAAAAAACAAAACTGTTTGACATGGACGAAAGTAAGGGCTGGGTATTAGTATCAAATTATGCTGATAAAACATTAATTAGAAATCAATATGTGGAATATTTGGGACAGAATGTTTTTAATCGTATGATGTGGAATCCCCATTTTGAACAAGTTGAACTTTATATTAATGATGAGTACCTTGGAACTTATTTGTTTGGTCAAAAAATCAAACTGGAAAAAACAAGAATAAATATAGATAACGAAGGTTTTCTTGTAGAAATTAATCGTCGTGAAGATGAAGATTTTAATTTTCGTACAACTCACGATGTTTCTATAAGCTTAAAAGAACCGGATGACATTTCTAAAAGCGATCAGATTCGAATCAGAAATATTATACAGACAGCAGAAGATGTTTTATTCAGCAAAGATTATAAAGATCCTGTAAAAGGTTATGCTGCATATTTTGATTTAGATTCATTAATTGACTGGTATATTATTAATGAATATAGCAAAAATGTTGACTCTGCATGGTTTTCATCAATTTATCTGTTTTATGATCCAAAGGATGGAAAGCTTCATTTTGGGCCTCTTTGGGATTACGATTTAAGCTTTGGTAACATCAATTATAATGATTGTGATAAGACAGATGGATTTTACATTCAAGTGCGAGGGGTGTGGTTTGCAAGATTATTTACAGATCCAGCTTTTTGCAAAAAAGTAAAAGACAGATGGAATCAGAAAAAATCTGCTGTTTATAAATCTATAGAAACACAAATCAATAAATTATATGAAAATGTAAAAGAGTCTGGATACTATAATTTTGAGCGTTGGCCTATTCTTGGTGAATATGTTTGGCCAAATGCAGATGGATATGAAAAAAGACTTTCCGTTAGAAGCGAAATTGAGTATTTTAAAAACTGGTGTTATGAAAGATACCAGTGGTTAGACACTGAGTTTAATAAATATTAAAAGTTATAAAACAGGGGGCAGAGTATGTTCAAAGATTGTCAGGGTATTCCATATCCGGTTTACGGGGCCGGAAATGTTTCTTATGTTGGTGATGTTAAAGGTGCAGTTCCAAAGCATAGTGTTGTAGAAATAATTGTAAATCTGCCTGCTGGTTCACAAGAACCTGCTGCCGGACAGTTTTATATGCTTCATCCAAAACGTTCAAATCATCTTTTGGGACGACCAATTAGCGTTTATAAAGCAGAAAAAAATGAAAAGGGAGAAGTTGAAGTAACTTTTTTGATTCTATTAAAAGGTGATGGAACAAAAGAGTTATGTGAACTTCATATAAAAGATGAAATTAATCTTCTTGGGCCTTGTGGAAACCGTTTTCCATGTCCTGCATCAAATAAAAAAGTATTGATTGTTGGTGGTGGAATAGGTGTTGCTCCTGTAGCAGGTTTTGCTAGTACACTTCCAGATGCCAGTTATGATTTTTATGCATCATTTAAATCTGGTTCATATGGTTTGGAAAATGTAAAAGCGGACAAACTTGTTATTACAACCGATGACGGTTCTGTTGGTGTTCATGGTATGCTTCCAGCAGCACTTACAGAAGATGCATTAAAGGCAGGAAATTATGCTGCTGTTTATGCTTGTGGTCCAACTCCAATGTTGGCATATGTAAAACATATTTCGGAAAAAATTGGTGTTCAGTGCTGGCTTAGTATGGAAAGCCGTATGGCATGTGGTGTTGGGGTTTGTCTTGGCTGTACGATTCAGACTTCAGAAGGAATGAAACGCTGCTGTAAAGATGGTCCTGTTTTTGACAGCAAGATTTTACCAATGGAAAAACCTGTGGCTTCTGTTGCTGGTGTTTCTGTTCAGCCAAGAAGAGAGCCCTTATCAGAGGAGCCTGATTTAAGTGTAAATATTGCCGGTGTAAAATTTGCTAATCCTGTTATTGGAAGTTCTGGAACCTTCGGTTTTGGTACAGAATATTCAACAGTATTTGATATAAATCGCCTTGGAGGAATTGCTTCAAAAGGATTAACATTGGAACCACGTCAGGGAAACCCTGGAATTCGTGTTTGGGAAACTCCTTCTGGCTTAATGAACAGTATTGGTTTACAAAATCCAGGTATTCCTCATTTTATTCAGAATGAACTTCCAGTAATGATGTCATTAAAACCAGTTACCATTGCAAATCTTTCTGGTTCTACAATGGAAACTTATGTAGAAGGTGCAAAATTGTTGGATGCAACTAATGTTCCAATGATTGAATTAAATATTAGTTGTCCAAATGTAACAGCAGGTGGCTCTTCATGGGGAATGACTTGTTCTGCAGCTAGTGATGTTGTAAAAGCTGTTCGTGCTGTTACAAAAAAGCCTCTTGTTGTAAAGCTTACACCACAATCCCTGGAACTTAACAAAGTTGCATTGGCTTGTATCGAAGGGGGAGCAGACGGAATCAGTTTATGTAACAGCTTCCAGGGAATTGCAATTGATATTGAACGGGGAGTCCCTGTTTTTGAAAATTTAAAAGCTGGGCTTGGTGGACCTGCAGTGCGTCCAATTGCAGTCCGATTGATTTATGAACTTGTAGAAGCAATCAATACTTTGCCAGAAGAAAAGCGGGTTCCTGTAATTGCAATTGGTGGAATTGAAAAATGGGAAGATGCTGTAGAATTTATTATGGCAGGAGCAAGTGCACTGGAAGTTGGTACAGCAACTTTTGCAAATCCATACGCTATGCTGGAAATTATTGATGGCCTTGCTGCTTACATGAAACGCAAAGGATACAAATCTATTGAAGATTTTAAAGGAATTATACAGAAATGAAAAAAGCAATTTATGTTATTTTGAGTTTAACCCTTTTAGTTACATCATGTTCTAAAAAGGCAAAAAATGAGGAAAAAAAAGTGAGAACCATAACACCAATATTCGGAATGACCGAAGAAAATTATCAGGCAGTATTAGATAAGTCAATTTTATCTTTGGGAAATAATTATAGACTTAAAAAATTTATTGAAAAATATGAATCTGGAGAGGATATCTATATTGCTGCTATAGGTGGTTCTGTAACAGAAGGTGCCGGTCCAACAAATTATACCGACGGATATTTTTATCAATTTATTAATAGACTTCGTTCAGAATACAAAAGAAAGGGTTCTGGAAAAGTAGTAATGAACGATGCTGCATTAAGCGGTACTTCTTCTGCAATTGGTTGGGTTCGTTATCAATCTGACGTTATAGATGTATTGGGCGGACATGTTCCAGATTTATTAATAATAGAATTTGCTGTAAATGATTACATGGAGCCAACAAAGGTGCGTGGTTTTGAAGCAATGATACGTCGTGCTCTTTCTGATAATCCGGATTGTGCTGTAATTGTTTTATATGCTGCTGCAACCTATGGAAACACACAAAATGATATGAAACCTGTTGCAAATTTCTACAAAGTTCCTCAGATAAGTATTCTTGACGCAATTAAACAGCCAATGGAATCTGGACAGATAAAAAAAGAATCTTTCTATACAGATATAGTTCATCCTTACAAGGAAGGTCATACTTTGATGGTAGATTGTATTATTAATCTATTCAGAAAAGTTGAAGATTTAGAAGCAGATGAAAATTTCCCAATTCCAGCCAGTACAAAATTAAAACCTGATTTTGTAGGATTAGTTCGAATTACTGGTGATGATGAAAATGTAAAAATTGATGCTGGTGATTTTAATCAGACTGATGAGAACTGCCAGACAATCAAAAAGACAGGAAAATCAAATTTCCCACAAAACTGGTGTCATAAAGCCGGTTCAAAAAGTTTTAAAATGGACATAAATTGTAAAAATCTGATTTTTCTTTTTAAAGAGGGAAATGCAGCTGCAAAAGATGTTGTTTATGGACAAGCAGAAGTTTACATCGATGGAAAATTACTAGATACATATAATGCCGCTAAAGAAGGTGGATGGAATAACCCTGCTGTAAAAGTAATTATTGATGAAGCAGAGGCAAAAGATCACACTGTAGAAGTAAAAATGATTTCTGGTGATGAAAACAAAGAATTTACGATTGTGGCAATGGGCTATAGTCGTTAGTTGCTGAATAAACACAACCACAATATTGCTGACGGTAAAGACCATATTCTTCACTTAGTTCCAGGCTTCTTTTAAATCCGCCTTTTTTCTTAAAGTCGGAAGGAAGCCACTTAGGAGAATTAGGATTACCGTCATTTTTTTTGTCCAATGCAATTTGCTGGCCTAAAACATTGATTTTTTCAGCATCTTTAAATGGACTGATGCTTAAAGTAGTGCAGAAATAGTCAAAATTACTAGCACAGGCATATTCAAAAGTTTTTTTCAATCGGAATTCATAACAACGACGGCATCGTTCACCTTTTTCAGCTTCTTTGGATAGTTCCGGTTCATCCCTGGTTTTTACGGCTGAATAAAAGTCTTCCGGATTATATTTTTCTTCAATCACTTTTATTTTATTTTCAAGAACCGGAGGGAACCTGGTATAAAGCTCCTTTAATTCATTTAACCGACGCCAGTATTCCTCTTGAGGATATATGTTTGGATTGTAATAAAGAACAGTAATATCAAAAATAGAAGCTAAATATTCCAAAACATAAGAGGAGCATGGTCCACAGCAAGCGTGCAGTAAAAGGGAAGGTCTTTTTTCAGATTGGCTGGTACGTATTTTTTCTAAAATAGAATCTAATTCTTTTTGATAATTTTTTGATGGCAAATTGCTTTTCTGAAGGCTCAACTTTTATTCCTTTATTAATCCTTTTTTATTCCTTTACGTAAGGCACCATCCACACAACTAATAAAAACTAAATTGCCAATTTCATCGCCTTCTACAAGAGAATTAACAACTTTATTATTTTCAATCATTGCAGCAATAATTTCTCCTGCTTTTTTACCTTGGGAACCTTTATTTTCAATTACTTTGATTTGAAGAAGTTGATGATTTTTAACTGTAACTTCTAAAGACAAATGCATAAAACTTGTAAAAGTAGAATTTTCATAAGTCCCATCTTCTACTAATTCAAGATTCGTGTTTGTAAAAGGCAGCTTTTTTGCCTCATTTATGTGTCGCTTTTTTTGTTGAATAAAGAAAGATGCAATAAAAAGAACTACACATAAACATATAAGAAAGATTTTTATTAATTCTGCAGTATTATGATTTCGTTTTTCCATCAAATCCTCACTAACAATAGTTTAAGTTAAAATAATCTTTTTTTGCAATACAAATCTTTATTGTTAAATTAGCCAAAATACATTAAAATTAAATACCGTTATGAAAAACGGTTTCGACAACGATAAGTATCTTAAAATTCAATCAGAACACATTAAAGAAAGAATCGCTCATTTTGGCGATAAGCTTTATCTCGAATTTGGCGGCAAATTATTTGATGATTATCATGCTTCCAGAGTCCTTCCTGGTTTTCAGCCAGACAGTAAATTAAAAATGCTCATTCAGCTTGCGGATGTAGCAGAAATTGTTATTGTAATTAGCGCTGTAGATATTGAAAAAAACAAAGTCCGTGGAGATTTAGGCATCACTTACGATAAAGATGTACTTCGTCTTAGAGATGAATTCCAAAGTCGGGGATTAATGGTTGGTAGTGTTTGTATTACCCACTACACAGGCCAGGAAGCAGCAAAAACTTTCCGTAATAAACTTAAAAAAATGGGAATAAAGGCTTACTATCATTATGTAATTCCAGGATACCCTTCAAATGTTCCATTAATTGCCAGTGATGAAGGGTTTGGTAAAAATGATTATATCGAAACAACACGTCCATTGGTTGTAATTACAGCTCCAGGTCCAGGTTCTGGAAAAATGGCAACCTGTTTAAGCCAGCTTTATCACGAAAATAAACGGGGAGTAAAAGCGGGATACGCAAAGTTTGAAACATTCCCAATCTGGAATATTCCACTTAAACATCCTGTAAACCTTGCTTACGAAGCAGCTACAGCCGATCTGGCAGATGTAAACATGATTGACCCATGGCATTTGGAAGCATATGGAAAAACAACAGTAAACTACAATCGGGATATTGAAATTTTCCCAGTTCTTGATGCAATCTTCAAAGGCATTTACGGAAGCAATCCATATAAGTCTCCAACAGATATGGGTGTAAATATGGCCGGTCTTTGTATTTACGATGATGAAGCATGTCGTGAAGCAAGCCGTCAGGAAATTATCCGCCGTTACTATGCAACACTGAACAGCTTTGTAGAAGGCAATGCATCAGAAGACGAAATTAAAACAATTGAACTTATAATGCAGCAGGAAAACATTACAACAGATTATCGCAAAGTAACAGTTGCCGCAAAAGAACGAGCTGCAAAAGATAAAACAATCTGTGCTGCAATTGAACTTCCAGATGGAACAATCATTACTTCACAGACCTCTGAACTTTTAGGAACAAGTGCCGCTTTAATTTTGAATGCCACAAAACATCTTGCAGGTATAGATCACAAAGTAAAACTGATTCCAAAAGAAATGATAGAACCAATTCAGCAGATGAAAGTAATTTATCTTGCAGGAAACAATCCACGTCTTCATACAGATGAAGTTCTTGTAGCATTGGCAATGCTTTCTAAAACAGATGAAAACTGTAAACGTGCTATTGAACAACTTCCAAACTTAAAAGGCTGCCAGGTTCACACAACAGTTATGCTTAGCGAAGTAGATCGGAAAATCTTTAAAAAGCTTGGCGTAATGCTCACTTGTGAACCAGTAAGCAAAAAGCAGAAACCGTTAATTGGATAATTTAGTTTTTCTTGCCAATAAATACGAAGTTCCCTCTTTTTGCCACACAGATCCATGCCAGTTTTTGCGCTGGTATCCTGTGTCTCAAATTCCAGATGTAGAATGCTGTTCCTTTATTGCTGCAATGCTGGCATTTGGAAACCGCAAGCAGTTTATTCCAAAAATTCAGTCAATTATGGAAATGGCAGATAAAACCTGTGACTCTATTACAAAATGGCTCCTTGCTGGCAGTTTCAATTTTCCTTGGGGCGAAAAAAAGTTCTATCGTTTTTATTCTTACGACGATATGCATTGCCTTTTTAATGAACTGGCAGAAATTTTAAAAGAGTCAGGAAGCCTTGGAGAATATCTTAAGGGGAAAGTCTTCCCCTGTCTCCAGCCTGGTGCCCAGTCTTCCGCCACCCCTTCCAGCGGGGATACCCCGCAACGCCCCAATCTGGCTCAAACACTTTCAGACTCATTTCCAAAAGCATCCATTGTTCCAAAAGGAAAGAATTCGGCTAATAAACGGGTCCATATGTTTTTAAGATGGATGGTTCGTCAGAATTCTCCTGTAGATTTAGGAATATGGAACTGGTACCCACAGTCAGAACTTTTAATTCCTTTGGATGTTCATGTTATGCAGGAAGGAATACGTCTTGGCTTGCTTCCAAAAAATGCCACTGCCAGTAAAAAAACTGCTGAAATACTTACAAAAAAAATGGCAGAAATATTCCCAGGAGACCCTGCCAGAGGGGATTTTGCCCTATTTGGACTGGGAGTGGATGAAAATTAAGAATTAAAAATGAAAAATTATGGTGTGGACATTCTATGTTATGAGTTTAAAACACATTGTTTGCATTTCCCCGTAAAATTCACTATATTACTCATTAAGAAACCGATACCCGTTGGGATTGGATTTCTGGCGAATCTATATTAGCTTCGTTTAAAAAAACACTTCAAAAGACTTGATCCGGGAGGACAGGTACTATGATCTTAACCATCGATGTGGGAAACACTTCCACAACCTGTGGTCTTTATGATGGAGAAAAAATCATTTTTCAATTCCGTCGGGAGACCAACATTCATTCCAGTTCAGATGAAATCGGTATATTTTTCAGGACAGTTCTGAAAGAAAACGGTTACGACTGGAAACAAATTACAAAAATTGGTGTATGCAGCGTAGTTCCATCTATGAATTATTCTCTTGCCAGTGCTTGTTCAAAGTACTTAAACCAGGAGCCGCTGTTTGTTCAGGCAGGAATCAAAACTGGTTTAAAAATTAAATATTCTAATCCAAAAGAAATTGGTGCAGATTTAATTGCAGCCGCAATGGGAGCCGTTCATCTTTTCCCAAACAAAGATCTGATTGTTGCAGATTTGGGAACAGCAACTACATTGGAACTTGTATCAAAAGACAAGGAATTTCTTGGAGGTTCAATTCTTCCGGGCTTAAAAATTTCTATTGATGCACTTGCCAGTGGAACTGCTAAATTGCCAATGGTAGAAATTGCCAAACCAGAAGGAATACTTGGTGCTTCAACAACAGAAGCTATTCAGGTAGGTCTCTTCTATGGAAATGCAGGTGCTATTAAAGAAATCTGTTACATTTATCAGAAAAATGTATTCCATGGCGAAAAACCATTAATCATTGCAACAGGTGGCTTTGCAAAAATTTATAACGATTACTCACTTTTTGATCATATTGTGCCAGAACTAGTATTAACTGGTGTTAAGTGTGCCATCGATATGAACTAGAATCTGAAACAAATTCAGAATAACAAAGCAAGCTTAAAAAGAAATCTCAACTTTATAAGGAAATTAATATGGAAAATACAACTTTAACTCGTAATAAAAAAATCGCTTTGACTGGTGCGTTCAGCGCTCTTGTAATTGTTCTTGGAATCACAAAGCTTGGTCTTATTCCAATTGGACCAACAGCTTCTATTTCAATCTTACAGATTCCAATGTTCATTGCTCTTATGCTGGCAGGACTTCCTTCTGGTGCATCTGTTGGTGGGGTTTTTGGTATTATGTCTTTAATTCAGGCTGCCATGAGTCCAAGTGGTGTTCTTGATCCTTTATTTGTGAATCCTTTGTGTTCAGTTCTTCCCCGTGTGCTTACAGCTGTAGTTGCATGGGTAATCTGGAAGCTTCTTAGCCTTATTCCTCATATGCCAAAAACTGTAAATGCTGCAATCACAGGTTTTCTTGGAACTGTTTTACATACTGCTTTAGTAATTGGTTGTCTTTACATTTTCCAGGGTGGAGCCGTTCGTGCTGCAATGGGTGGCATGGGCTATTTTGCACTTATGGGTGTTCTTTCTGTAAATGCTATTTTTGAAGCAATTGCCGCAACTATTGTTTGTGCAGCTGTATTTGCAGGATTATTTATTTCTTCAAAAAAGAAATCTAAATTGTCACAAGAATAGTTATTATAGTATAATGGTACCTATGAGAATTGTAATCGTAGGTGCCGGTTTTACTGGTGTTCAACTTGCCAAACTTCTTATTAATGAAAAAAATCAGGTTTCATTAATTGATAATGATGAAGAGATTATTCGTCATGCCTCTAATCAACTGGATTGTAATGTAAAATGTGCTGATGGAAATAATCTTGAAACTTTGGAAGATGCTGAAATTGCAAAGGCCGATGCTTTAATTTGTGTAACAGCTTCGGACGAAGTTAACATGATTACTTGTTCTTTAGTTGATGCAGTTTATCCTGATATTCTTAAAATTGCTCGTGTTAGAAATTATGCATACTATGTAAATACTGCAAAAGCAGAATTAAAACACGCAAATACTTTTTCAAAAACCCACCGTCCTTTATATGGCATTAATTATATGATTCATCCTGACGTAGAAGCCGCAGATGCTATTGTTCAGGCTGTACAAAATGGTGTGGTTGGAAATGTTCTTACTTTTGATAATTCCGATTTAGAAATTGCTAGAATTGCTGTTACAGCAAAAAGTGTATTCAATGGTGTTGCCTTAAAAGATATTCGATCAAAAACAGATATTAAATTTCTTGTTGCCTATGTTGAACAAGATGGCCAAACATCCCTTCCAACAGGAGATTCTGTTATTAATGAAGGAGACACAATTGGTGTTCTTATTAATAAAAATGATGTTTCGGCTCTTATGGAACTTTGTGGCTCAGAACAGAAACAGCTTCGTAAAGTTGCATTAATAGGCGCTGGTCGCATTGGAAATATTATTGCTGAAAAGTTATTGGAAGAGGATAAGAGCAAGGGAAAAACTCGTTTGTTCTCTAAATTAAAGGCAAAGCGTTTTTCAGATTTTACCATTATTGATAGCAATGAAGACTTAACAAAAGCGGCTGCAGACAAGTTCCCACAAGCCAGAGTTATGCGAGGTGATGCATCAGATGAAGCTTTCTTAAGAGAAGAAAGTATCGATTCTTATGATTTGGCAATTTGTGCAACTCATAATCACGAATTAAACATGGTTCTTGCTGCATATCTTGAATCTATTGGTGTTGGTCAGTCTATAAGTCTTGTATCATCAGCTGCATTTGCAACTATTGCAGAAAAACTTGGTATAGATGTTGCCATTCCTTTAAGAGACTGCGTAGTTGATTCTATTATGAGTCATTTACGGGGTAAGGCAGTAAAAGAAATTCATACTGTAACAACAGGGGAATTGGAAATTGTTGAATGTGAAATAACTTCTACTTCAAAGGTTGCAGGAAAATTATTAAAAGATATTTCTGATCCAGGTTCATTCCTTGTTTTATTAAATAGAAAAGCAGGAATTACAGAATATTCCATTGTAAATGGTAATACTCAGTTTTATCCGGGTGATCATGTTGTTTTAATAACAAATTCAGAAAACAGTACAAAAATACTTTCGTACTTTGCAGGAAAAGAATAAGCATGTTTTTTATATCTTGTTTGAAAATCATATCTGTAATTATGGCCATCGTCGGCGTAACTTTTGCAATCCCTATTAGCATTGCCATTTATTGTGGTGAACCAGAAGTTTTACTTTCATTTATAATTCCAATGATTTTAAGTTTTGTATTTTTTCTTTCTGTTTATATTCCTTTCAGAAAAGTTAAATTCAGACTTTCAATAAGACAAACCTTTGCAATTGTAGCTCTCTGCTGGATTACTGCTAGTTTTATGGGAGCAATGCCTTTATATTTCAGTGGAACTTTTCCTTCATTTACAGATGCATTTTTTGAAAGTGTAAGTGGTTTTACAACAACAGGTTGTTCAGTATGTCCATCAGTAGAAGATTTACCTCGCTCTATAAATATGTGGCGCTGTCTTACTCACTGGTTAGGTGGTATGGGAATTGTAACTTTAACAGTTGCCTTACTTCCCCTTTTAGGAATTGGTGGTTTTCAGTTAATTAAAGCAGAAACAACAGGACCAGAAAAAGGAAAAGTAACTGCAAGAATTACAACAACAGCAAAAATTCTTTGGTTGATTTATGCATCACTTACATTAATAGAGGCGATTCTTCTTAGAATTTGTGGTATGGATACTATTGACGCTTTTGCACACGCCTTCTCTACTTTAGGTACTGGCGGTTTTTCTTCCAGAAATGCAAGTATTGGAGCCTGGGATTCTCCCGCTATTGATTTTGTGATTACAATCTTTATGCTTTTAAGCGGTGTAAACTTCAGTCTTTTCTATTATCTTATTGCACGAAAAGTTTCAGATATTTTTTCAAATTCAGAATTTAGATATTATATTGGAATTGTAATTTGTTCCGTAACAATTGTAGTTCTTTGTCTTATTCCATACTTTAATAATTTTGGTGACAGCTTCCGGTATGGCATTTTCCAGGTGGCTTCAATTGTGACAACAACAGGCTTTGGAACCAATGATTATATATTGTGGCCATCATCAGCTCAGTTTATTTTATTCTTATTGTTTTTTATAGGTGGAAGTTCAGGTTCTACAAGTGGTGGTATAAAAGTAATAAGATGGGTTGTACTTGGTAAGCAGGTTCATAACGAAACTGAAAAAATGCTTCATCCCCATGGAGTTTTTTCTATCAGATTAGATGGAAGACCTGGCAGAAAAGATATTGTTTTTAATGTTGCCGCTTTTTTGATGTTGTATATTGCATTATTAATGATAACAACATTTATTGGAACATTTGGTAAGCTTGATATTTTTACATCTTTTACTGCTGCTGCATCTATGGTTGGAAACATAGGACCTGCCTTTGGCTCTCTTGGTCCAACAGAAAGCTTTAGCGTATTACCAAATTTCTTAAAATGGTGGTATTGTTTTGCAATGCTGGCGGGACGTTTGGAATTATATACAATGTTGATTTTCTTTTTTCCATCTTATTGGAAGAAATAGAATATAATGTTTTACAATTTTTAGAATTTAGAATAGAATTAAAATATGCGTAATGGTGAGAACGAGTTACAATCAGTAGATATTGAAAAAATACGAGCGGCAATTAAACTACATACTCCAATAGAAATTACAACATATACACTTCCTCGAAATATGGAAATATATATCCAGCAGATTATGGATACATTTTTAACTGAGTGTCACCAGAATCATATGATTGGATATTTAAATTTCTGTCTTGGAGAACTTCTTACAAACTCCAAAAAGGCAAATACAAAGCGTATCTATTTTGGTCAACGTGGATTAGATTTAAATGATAAAGAAGATTATGAAAAAGGTATGAAAACTTTTAAGGAAGATACCTTAAATAATATAGACTATTATCTTACAGAGCAAAAAAAAGCTGGATTATATATAAAATTTGAAATACAGCTGATTGATGATTTTATTAAAATTCAAATTAAAAATAATGCTTTATTGTGTCCTTTTGAACGTGAAAGAATTGATGAAAAATTAAAAAGCGTTGAAAACTATACAACAGAAAAAGATGCACTTGAAAAATTATTGGATCAAACTGAAGGCGCTGGTTTAGGTATTATCATCATCATTTTAATGCTGGAAAAAATTGGTCTTTCAAAAGAAGATTACAAAGTTTACACAAATGAAACCGAAACAATTACAGAAATAGTTCTTCCCCTTAATACTGAGGTTCAAACAGGAATTGAAACAGCTTGTCTTGAATGTGTAAAAACACAAACAGAAATCCCTGTTTTAGATGAAGCATTAGAGGAACTAACAGAAGAACTTTCAAAGCCAGTTCTTAATAAAAAAAAAATAGCTAATTTAATTAGCAAAGATGTTACACTTACATGTTTACTCTTAAAACATGGAAACATAAAGGAAAGTAATTGTTCTAAAATTTCTACTGCATTAGAAATTATTGGTTTTGAAAATTTAAAGAAAATCTTTACCAAGACAAATAACGAAATTAGAGTAATTGAAAAAAAAGATGACCCTAAAAACAGATGGGCTCAATCTTATGGAATAGCTTTTTACGCTTACAACTTCGCAAAGAATTTCAAAATTGAAACCGATTTTGATGATGAAGAAATTTATATTGTTGGATTACTCCGCAATATTGAAAGTATTCTTTTGGAAACTGCTACAAAAGAACAGAAAAAAATCTTAATGTCTAGCATTCAGGAAAAAGGCATTACAGAACATGATTTTAATCTTTTAAGACATGAGCATTGTTGTGGTGCATCAGAATGTCTTATTTCAAAAGCATGGGGTCTTCCAAAAAAATTTTCAGATTTGGTTTTATGCGTTAATCATCTAAAAAAAGTGTCTGAAAAATCCAAGAAGCTTGCATATCTTATATATCTTGCAGAAATTGTTCAGCATTATAAAACAGGTGAAATCCAATTTTATCAGATTGATGAAACTGTACTACAAGAGTTAAATATTGAATCAGAAGAAAAACTCCGTCTTATTATTTCAAAACTAGAACAATCTATTTAATTAAGCTAACTTAGTTCTTCTGATTTTTGTTCAAAGCTTCAACCCATTTTTGCATCAGGATTCCAAAAGCAACTCCTACATTTAACGAAGCTTTTAAACCTTTCATTGGGATTGTTACAGTGCCATAAGTTGATTTTTTAAGTGCTTCCGGGCTAACGCCTAATTCTTCTGAACCTATAATACAAATTCCCTGCTCTGGAAATACAAATTCATTAATATCAGTTCCGCCAGTTTCCAGTGCAAAAACAGGAACATCTTCTGGAAGTTCATTTAATGCAAGTCTTTCGTACCCCATTGTTTCAATACAACCCATTCCACTTCTAACTGCTCGTGGATGGTCTGGGTCAACACAAAATGGTGAAATGTAAACTTTGTCGGCTCCCATTCCTTCGGCAGTTCTAAAAATCGAACCAATATTAAAGGGTGAGCGAATATCTTCTGCATATACAGCCACACCTGGATAAAAATCTCTTTTTACAACAGTTCCGTTTGGCGTGTTATCTGTAGAATGTGGTGCAATAACAAGGTCCCATTCTGCAGGAAATGTTCCAATAATTTTTAAAAGGTGATTTCGTGCAATATTACAAACTCTTAATTCATCAAAAGGTTCTGCTTTTAGCAGCCTTCGTAATTCTTCTGCCCCATCTTCTGGTAATTTTGGATCTGTAATAAGAATTTCTGTAATTTTTTTAATATATTCGGCCCGTGATATTTGTGTAAAGGAATATTCAGTTCCTTTTTCTGCAATTCCTAAAATATCACGTTCCAAGGCTCCAAACGTAAGAGCGAGTTTTCTTCGCTTTTGGCCGCCCTCTAGTTGAAAAAGTTTTCCTGCTTCAATCATAATTAGTAAGCTGCTTTTACAAATTCAAAAAGTTCATCTGTTGAAGTACTTCTTGGTAAACGATTAACAATATCCAATTGGCTGATATCTTCAACAACAAGTGCTAAATCATCCATAGAAAGCTGTAAATCTTTAAGTCTACATGGAAGATTTTCTTTTGCAATTCTCTGACGAATATTATCTGCAAATGCTTTTGCAGCATCTTCTCCAGTAAGATCTTCTGGAATTGACCTCATAATGTGAGCAAGCTTTTCTATTTGAGCACCCTTAAACTTTGCACCTTCATCTACTGCATAAGCAATCAAAATGGAAGCAACTAAAGATTTATTTATTCTAAATCGAGCATTTATTCCTAAAGAAATTAAGGAACAAAGACCAAGGGAACTGGATGCAGCTGCAATAGAAGTCATGGCACCGGCTTGTGCAAGAAGAATTTCTGATGGAGTTGTAATATCTAAAGAAGGTGAGCCATCCATAGCATAAGATAAAAGCTCCAGACCTTTTTCAACAAACATATCGCTAAAGAAATTTGCTTTTTGAGAAAGATAAGCTTCAATACCCATATTCATAACATCAATAGAAATTGTTGCTTTCTGATTGTCTGTTAATGTAAGCATTAAATTTGGATCCATAATAACTAGTTTAGTAAGATTATTTTGAACCTTTAATAATTTTAGTTGATGGCATCTTGAATCTGTAAGAGGAACTTCGTTTGAAAAAACAAAAGGAGTTCGAAAAGTTGTTGGTACACAAATACATGGAAGTGGATTTGTGGTTGGAGAGGCACCATCAACAAATGTATAAATGTCATGAACTTCGTTATAAAAAGCAGCTACTGTTCTACCAAGATTCAATGCTTTTGCTCCACCAACGGCAATTACACCATGAACATGGCCTTGTTTTGCAAGAGCGAGGGCGCGTTGGGCAGTTTTAGAATTTGCTCCTTCAGAAAGTTCATTAAAAACAAAACAGTCAATATTTCTGTCGTTAAGTGTCTGAAGAACTTTATCTTGAATTTTCACCTCATTTAAAACCGGGTCAACAATTACCATAAACCGGGTTCCAAATTCCTGTACCTGCTGACCAAGTCTTGTAATTGTGTATGATCCAAGAACAATATTTGGAGTAATTCTAAAAATCAAATCGTTCATATTTTTTTCTTATTTCCTTTTTCAAATTATTTTTTTATAAAAAAAAAGAGGATGTCTAATAAAAGAATATAAAGAGCCATTTCGAGAAACTCTAATGACAATTCTTTTAAGACAGCCCCTTTGAATCAAAACTTGCTGTTAGATTTCAACTATAAAAATTAAAGACCATAACTAGTCATAAGTTTTTCTGCAGTTGACTGGATGATAGCGTTACTTAAATAAGAAGGATCTTTAATTTTAGCTTTTACTTCTGCAATACGATCTGCACGTACATCAGGAGTATCAGCTGCAACTTTATCCATATAATAAGCTTCAGCCATTTCTACAGCTTCTTTTGAAACTGAAATAGAGTCAGATTCTGCTTTCACTTTTGCAGAATTGTCTGTCTTGCGGATGTTCTGAACATTGTTCAACTGAGTAACATTGTTTACACCATTTATCATCATAACGTCCTACCCCTCTATACTTTAATTATCGGTATCTTCTTCAGAAAGTTGAATTCTTTTTGTACCAGAAATGAAAATTGCAAACTCACCTTTGATTGAAGGTCTGTTTGTAAAGTCATCTCTTAATTCTTCAGCAGAACCACTAATAATCTCTTCATGGAGCTTAGTCAGTTCTCTTCCTACTACAACCCGCCTTGTACTATCAATATCGGCAATGTCAGATAAAAGTTTAGTAATTCTGAAGGGAGATTCGTAAATAATTATTGCATCTCCTGTGGACATTAACTCTCTTAATCTGCTTCGTCGTTTACCTGGTTTTGGAGAAAGGAAGCCTTCGAAAATCAATGTTTTTCCACCAGAACCTGCTACGCTAATTAATGTAGCAAAAGCAGAAGCTCCTGGAATAGGAACAACATCATGTCCCCCTTCTCTAACACAGTCTACGAGAACGGCTCCCGGATCACTAATTCCTGGAGTACCGGCATCGCTGGCATATGCAACTGAATTTCCTTCATCCAAAAGTTTTACAATCTTTTCTGCCGCAAATTTTTCGTTTTGGGCTCTGCAGGAAATCAAAGGCTTTTTTATTTCAAAATGATTTAAAAGCTGCAATGTATGACGAGTATCTTCTGCTGCTACATAGTCAACATTTTTTAATGTTTCTACAGCGCGATAAGTCATATCACTGAGATTTCCTATTGGCGTTCCAATTACATACAGTACAGACACAATACTATTATAATAAGAAATAACTGTTCAAACAAGTTAATTTTTGCTAAGAGAAATATTTGTAATGCCTTCGATTTTATTCAAAGTTGCAATAAAATCTTTTGCATCCAAAGAGTCAGGAGAATGAACTGTATATATAAAGCACATTGTTGAATTTTCAAAAGAATAGGTCAAATCAAAATCATGAATAGTTATTCCGCATGATTTAATGATAGCTTTAATTTTTTTCTCATCAAAATCCAAAGATGAAACTGTAATTTTTAGGATTTTTCGTTTTTCAATTGGAAAAACCTTTGTTTCAAGATTGCTTATTAAAACCAGAGTGATTACACAAAATACCAGGACTGTGGCAGCAGGCATATATAAACCGGCACCGCATGTAATACCCAGCGCCGCAGCTGCAAAAGTGATGGCTGCAGAAGTAAGTCCTCTAATATTTAATCCCTGATTGACTATAGCACCAGCTCCTAAAAAACCAACTCCGGTTACAATAGCGGCGGCAATTCTTGTTGGATCTCCTTTTTGTTCACCTGTTGCAGCCATATAGTAAGAAAGAATACTAAGCATACAGGAAGAGATGCTGATTAAAATTAAAGTTCGAATTCCAACAGAGTGGTGCTGTTTAACTTTTCTTTCAAATCCCAAAACAAAACCACATATGAAACTGGCAGTTATGCGACAAAAATAGTCAAAATAGAGATTATCATTAATTAACTGTTGCAAAGTCTGCATTTAGTCTCCAGAAAATTATCTAAAGAAAGAGAAACCTGTAGAAACTTTAGTACCTGGTTTTAACCATGTAGAAGCTTGTTTTACAGACTGATGAGATTTTTGTTTTCTTACAGAATCCATTGTTTGTGAAACCCATGTGCCAAGAGCCTTTTCATCATTGTACATTTCATTTGCAGGCTCGCAGTTTACAAGAACAACAGACATATAAGGTTTATCTGCAACTAAAGTTGAAATGTTTTCTGCAAGAGAAACAAAAGCACATTGTGCTGCATTTACAATATTACTTGAAGGAACAAGATTTACACTTTTATTTGAGGAATGAAGTGTTTCAAATTTTGATGGATATGAACGAAGCACAAAGGACACAACAGCAGGGTCTTTTTTCTGTTCAAGACGAAGCAAAAGTTCATTTACAAAAAATTGATAGCTTGCAAACATTGTGTCCAAAGCTACAGAAACATTTTCAGTTTTATCTAATTCAAATTTTGAAGCAAAGAACATAGAATCAAAATAAATTACATACTGATCTAATTCCTGCATTGTTGTTTCGGCTTTTATAATAAAAGAACGAGAAGAGATGGCAGAAGAACGATTCCACTGGCAGGAATAAATTCCTTCAGATTCAAAGGGTGAAAGATCTAAATCCTTCTTTGCACAAGTAAAAACTTTATTTGAATTGAGTAAACCTTCTGCAAATTCAAGACAATCTGGCAAATCTTTGCCTGCTAATAAAATATCTGACATGATTTATATTATATCACAGTATGGAATCACATTCTACTATATGATATAATGAAAGAATGAAAGTTTGGATGAAATATTTAATTGGTATGGTTATTGGTGTCCTTGCTGCAATTCTTTTGCCTTGGAATAATATTACAGGTTCTTCAATTATTACTTTTATAACTGAGCTTTGTATACGTTTTGGTAGATATCTTGTAGTTCCATTAATCTTTACAACAGCAATTGTTTCTATTAATAAATTACGTCTTTCTAATCTTGTTTTAAAAACTTCAATCTGGACTTTCGCAATCATTGTGATTTCTTCCCTTTTGCTCACAGTCATAGGTCTCGTTTCTGTTTTAATTGTAAAGCTTCCACGTATTCCAATTACTGTTGATGTGACAACTGAAATTGCGTCTATAGATATTAAGAGCTTACTTCTTTCTTTATTCCCACAGTCTGCATTCCAGACTTTAGAAAACGGAACTTTCCTTTTAGTATCTTTCCTTTTTGCATTGATGATTGGTTGGACTTGTTATTCAGATCAGAATACTTTTAAACCTATTTATAATCTTGCATATGCTTCTTCACAATTGTTTTATAAGCTTTCCTCAGCATTTTCAGAAGTGCTTTCAATTTTAATTATTGCAATAATGTGTTATTGGACAATTTCTTTCCGAGCTGCATTTGCAACTGGAATCTATACACCAATGATTGCATTGTTCGTAGTTGATTTCGTAATTATTGTTGGTGTTATATACCCAATTGTTGTTCGTTATGTTTGTCGCGAGCCACATCCTTACAGAGTTTTATATGCTGCCTTTGCACCAATGTTCATTGGTTTTATTAGTGGTGATGAGAATTTTTCTTTACCAGTAGCAATCAGACATGGAAAAGACAGTCTTGGTATTAAAAGAAGAAGTTCTGGGTTCACATTCCCATTGTTTTCAATTTTTGCCCGTGGAGGTTCAGCATTAGTAGCAGCAATTTCTTTTGTATTAATCTGGAGATCCTATTCAAGTTTGAAGCTTCCCTTTGAAGATATTGCTTTGATTTTCTCTGTTTGTTTTGGACTTTCTTTTCTTTTAGGAAACTTACCAACTGGGGGAGCTTTTGTTCTTCTTACAATTCTTTGCCAGACATATGGAAAAGGTTTTGAAACAAGCTTCCTTTTATTAAAACCTGCAATGATAATAATCTGTTCATTCTCATCTTTGTTCAATATTGCAACAGCATTCTTTGGAAGTTACATTGTTGCTGCTAAAACAAATATGGTTGAACATCACCAGTTGTTCAGATTTATTTAAAAATGGTTAGGATTTTCTTTATTATTGAAGAAAATGGGATATAATTGAATTTAAAGTAGATTAAATCTAAATCTATAAGGAATGTAGTTGTGGCTGTAACAATCAAAGATTTTGCCGTTGGAAGAAAAACCTTTTTTATCACACCAGATTTGTCATTATTTCCAGAAAACTTTCTTGAAGAATTTTTTGCCCTTGGGTTTGAATGTTACTTTGTAGAAAATCTTAAAACAATTTTATTAGAAGAACAAATAGAAGCAATTGTTTCTGTATTTCAAGATGTTATTTTATTTTTTAATATTGATTTTAATATTCCTGGAATTAACTGGTATGCTTTTATAAAAAATCTTCAGGAAAAACACCCAGAAATTTTTATTGGTGTTATGTTTGTAAAACGCCCCGACCGTGAAGTAAAAAATCGTCTTGAAAAATTGTTTAATTATGATTTAGGAATTAAATGCGGTTGTGTTCAGTTGGAATATCAGCGTAATGCTAATTTCTGGATTATTCAAAAAATTCTATTTGCTAATCAGGCTCAGGGAAGACGTAAAACAATTCGTGCATTGTGTACTAGAGCATATACTTTTAGTTTCGAACTTTCTGGGCAGGCTTATGATGGAACTTTGCAGGATATCAGTTTAAGCCATTTCTCATTTATCTATCCAAAAGATAAAATGATTATTAATTCATATGAAAAAATTGATAATATTCACTTTCATTTAAAAGGTCTTTTGATTAGAAGTGATGCGGTCTTGATTATGCAGCGTCATATTGGTGAAGATGTTCTAAATGTTTTTGCATTTCTTGATGAAAATGGCATGAACGGATTAACAGGAAGATACAAACAGCTTCTTTTACCAAATATTTATGAACTTATGTCCACAAATTATAAAAATTTAATGGCAAAAGTTTTACAGACAAGAAAAGATGATAATAATATTCCTTCAGATGTTGAAGATTTAGAGATTAATTTGTAAAATCTCAAAATGGAATTTACACAAGAATTTATCGACAGTTTAGTTGTCAATGAAGTTGACATCATGAAGAAGATTGCAGGCGAATTGGATATTCGTATGCAGCAGGTTAGTGCAGTTATCAGTCTTTTTAATGAAGGTTGTACTGTAGCGTTTATCAGCCGTTATCGTAAAGATAGAACAGATAATTTGGATGAAGTTCAGGTAATGAACATTGACCACTCATTCAAGTCATATAAAAATCTTGAAGAACGCCGTCTTGAAATTGTAAAAGGTGTTTTTAATCAAGGAAAGCTTACAGAAACTCTCTACAATGCAATCATTTCCGCTACAACTCTTACATCATTGGAAGATTTGTGGGCTCCATTCAAAAAGAAAAAGAAGACTCGTGGCATGGTAGCTGCAGAAAAGGGATTGGAACCTTTGGCAGATGCAATGCTTGAAATGAACGATGCTGAAATTGAAAAAGAAGCAGAAAAATATATTAAAACTGACAATGAAGATTCTGCTCTTAATGTAGAAACAGCTTTTGATGCTCTGGAAGGTGCAAAAGACATTATTGCAGAAAGAGTAAGCCAGACAACAGAAAACCGTTCTGCAATTCATGACCTTTATATGAAAGAAGGCAATATTGTTACAAAAGGTATTGTTCCAGAAGGCCAGAAGGAAGAAGAAGTTCAGAAAGCTTCTGTTTATCAGATGTACTGGGATTACAAAGAACCTTTGAATCAGGTAAAGCCACATCGTATTCTTGCAATTAACCGTGCAGAAAGAGAAGGTGCCCTTGAAGTTACAATCGATGTTGATGTTGATTCAGCTGTAAAACTTTTGCAGGGTCGTACAAAAACAAATAACAAATATCATAAAGATGCTATTGAAGATGGTGTTGTTCGTCTTTTATCTCCAGCTGTTGTTCGTGAAATTCGCAGTGACGAAGCTGATGAAGCTGATGACCACGGAATTGGTATGTTTGGTGAAAACCTTAAAAATCTTTTGATGCAGCAACCAATTAAGGGAAGCCGTGTTCTTGGTGTAGACCCTGGTTATCGAAATGGTACAAAATGTGCTGCTTTGGATGAAACAGGAAAATATCTTGGATTCTTTAAAATTTTTCAGGAACAGGATCCACAGGGTGCATACGATGCAATTAATGATGCTATCGATAAGTATGATATTCAAGTTCTTGCTGTTGGAAACGGAACAGGAAGTCACGAAGTTCAGGAAATTGTTAGTAAAGTAATTAGTGAAAACTATGCAAACAGCGATGTTCAGTACACTGTTGTAGATGAATCCGGTGCATCAGTATATTCGGCTTCTCCAGTTGCAACAGAAGAATTCCCAGATTTAGACGTTATGGTTCGTGGTGCTATTTCAATGGGACGTCGTTTGCAGGATCCTTTAGCAGAGCTTGTAAAAATTGATCCAAAAGCAATTGGCGTAGGTCTTTATCAGCATGATGTAAATCAGAAAAAACTTGCTGAACAGCTGGATGAAGTTGTAAGTTCTGTAGTAAATAACGTTGGAGTAAACTTGAATACGGCATCTTACATGCTTTTAAGTTATGTATCAGGTATTAACAAAACTACTGCAAAGAAAATTGTAGCTTATCGCGATGCAAATGGAAAAATTACAAGTCGTGAAGATCTTAAAAATGTTCCAGGACTTGGTCCAAAAGCTTTTGAACAGTGTGCCGGTTTCTTGAAGATTGCAGAAAGTGCTGACCCTCTTGATAACACTTGGGTTCACCCAGAAAACTATGATGCAGCTCGGGAAGTTCTTCCATTAATTCAGAAAGGTGAAAAAGTAACTTCTTCTAAAATTGATGAAATTGCTGCTAAATATAAAATTGCAATTCAGACAGTAAAAGATATTGTAGAAGAATTGCAGAAACCAAATCGTGACCCTCGTGACGGTTATCCTGCACCAATTATGTCAAAAGGTGTTGTTCAGTTTGAAGATCTAAAAGAAGGTATGAAAGTTACTGGTAAAATTAAAAATGTAGTAGATTTTGGTGCTTTTGTTGATATTGGTCTTCATGAAACTGGATTGATTCACGTCAGCGAATTGAGCGACAACTTTATTAAAGACCCAATGGAAGTTGTAAAAGTTGGTGATGTTCACGAATTTACAATTATAGAATTGGATCAGGTTCGTCGAAGAATCAGTCTTTCTCTTAAAAGCGATGCGGCAAGCCGTGCTGGTACTGGTCAGAAATCAGCACCAAAGCGGGAGGCTTCTTCTAATGCTCCACGTTCATCAAATGGTGGAAAACGGGTGGTTGTGGTGAAGAAGGATGGAAAATCAGCTCGTCCTAATAATGATTCTGAAAATAAAAAATATTCTCAGAATGCTGATGAAGGAATGAGTTATAATCCATTTGCATCATTATTCAGTCAAAAATAAGAAAAATCTTAGAGAAAATTTATAAAAAATGATACCATTTATTTTTTGGTAATGTTATACTGCAGCCGATAAATTAAATGGTTTCATTTTTTTATGGAGGTTGTTTATGAAAAAAACAGGTAAATGTTTATTTGCATCAGCAGCATTATTTATTTTATTAACAGGATGTGTTCAATTTCAGAACATGACTGTTCCAAAAAAAGTACAGGTAAAAACAACCGCAGAATATAATTTTACAATTGCAGAGTTTGAAAAAGATTTTTCAGATAAATTATCTGCGGCAACAATTCAAAGTTCAATTGGTGAAAATTTAGAATTTTACGATTATAATCCTGGTGGAAATGAAAAAGTTCAGCAGTATTTATTAAGAATGCCTTTACAGGAAGTTCCTCTTGATTTTGGTTCATATATGGAATCAATTGATATTGGTAAAAACCTGGATGCCATGAATTTTGAACAGGATATTCCTATTCCAAATTTGCAGCTTAATGCAGAACAAGAAATAGATCTTAAAATTTTAAATGATATGATGATTGGTCTTTTAGCTGTAAAAGGTAATACTGGAACTGGTCCTCAAAAGGTAAATTTTACAGGTTTTAGTACAGTATCAATTTCTAGTGGTAAACTTACTATAGATACAACAAGTGCAAAGGGCACTGTAAAACTATATTCAGATTCAGGATTAACACAAGCAGGATGTAGTTCTGCAACTCCAATTGCAACTGGCACTTTAAAGAGCGGCAAAGTTGTTTTTGATTTATCTGGAAAAACACTTTATGCAAATGAGACTTATATAGATTTTGTTGATGATGATACAAATCAAGAGTTTGTCGGAACATTAAACACAAATGCAAAAATTTCTAAAGTTACAGGTCTATCACAAGATGATAAGACAATTACCCTGGATCCAGTATCATTTAAAGGTGCTGGGGAAAGTTCTCCGGTAAAGGAATGTGTTTTTAGTGATGATTCAAATTTAAGTCTTAATATTACAACAACAAACTGGGATGGTGTTGCAATTACAAAAAACATAAAACTTAGTGGTGGCTTGGAATTAACTTTTTCTGATTCAGAAACAAAATCATTGAAGGATATAATATATACAAATCAAGATATAATTTTGGAACCAGAGCTTACCTTAGAATTTTCAAATGCCACAATTGATTTTACTTCAAAACCAAAATTTGAATTATCTTCGGATATAAAAGGATTTAAATCAGTTACTGTAAAACTTCCAGATGGTGTTAAGACAAGTTTTGATGTAAAGCAAGAATTACCAAGCAGCGCATCTTCCATGGTAAAAGAAATTGTATGGAATGCAGGAAGTGGTATTGAAATAGAATATTCAAATACTTTGCCAGCTGGAAATGCAATGGAAATGACAGCTTCCTCTGAGTTTATTGGATTAACTTCCCAACCAAAAACGATTGAAACCACAACTGGTAATGAAAAGAAAACAATACAATTCTATTCTGATGCTGAAAAAATTATATCAATTGACAAAAATACAAAAGTTGATTTTTCAGCAACCTTAGAACTTCCTGAATATAATGAGAAAGAAAATACAATTACAATTTCTGGTGTAAAACCTGGTGAATCATATAAAATTGCAATGAAAATTACGCCAGTATTTGATTGGAAATCAATAACTATTGATACAACTGCCCTTAATGATAAAGATGTTTCAGAAAATATGGCAGTAGATTTTAATCCGAAAAAATTGTTGAGTTCTTTAGATTCTATGTTAGATCCTTCTGGAAATAGTAAGATTTCGGATAAAATAGATTTATCAAAACTTGAATTAAAGTTGTTCTGTGAGCGTCCTGATTATGAATCATTTAAGAATGTGCAGTTTGAGGGAAAAATTAGTTTAGGTGGAAATTCAGATGAGGGAAAAAACTTAAATAATCCAACATATATTTTAGGAACTGAAACAGAAGATCATCAATTAATTTTTAACAACGAACCAGTTTTAGAAAAAGATTCAAAGGGAACTGTAATTTCAGATTTGGCCGGAGTACCATGCGTAGGTATGAATTTAGCTTCAACAATTAATAGTATTTCTGAATCAGAAAAATTAGGCTTGAATTATTCATTAAAATTAACTGGTACAGATGGAAAAACGGATTTAAAACTTAAAAAGGATGATTTGAAAAATTCGTCAAAAACTTCGTTAAAAATTACTGCAATGATAATCCTTCCATTAGAGTTGAAAGTAACTGAAGAATATACAGTTGATGTTATGAAAATGGCTGGTAAATCATTTAATCCAAATAATCCTGCAGAAGAAGATTTACTTGGGCGTACTGATTTTTCTTCATCAGGTGGAACAATGGAAAAACTTATGAATATTATAGAAAGTGTTTCTGTTACTTATGCTCCATCTAAAAAACCTATAATTGGAAATGCAGAAATTAAAATTGATTTAGATGGTACTGGTAAAAAATTTGAAGAAAAATCAATTTCAATAAATGGCGGAATCTATACAGAAAAACCAAAAATGATTGTTGAAAATCCAGTAAAACCATCAGTAAATGTTGTTATAAAACAAGGGACTCTTTCAATTCCACGAGAAATGAGTTTTAAAACAAGATTAGATTTGCAGATTAAAACAAATGGTGAGCCATTAGAGTTTGGAGGTAACTAACATGAAAAAATTATTACTTTCATTAACAATTATAACATTTATTTCAACATTACTTTTTGCAGAAAGATCTTGGAACGACAGAATTTTTGAGTTCAATGTCCAAGGTTCAACATTAGTTTCTAATAATCTTTTTGGAATTGAAGATATTGCAAAAGAAACTGTTGTCATTGACTTTACCAAAATCGCTAATGATATGAAAAAAAGGAATAAAGATTTTAATGAAACAATATCTATGGACATGGATGTTGGTTTTAAACTTGATATTCCAAAGGGCTTAATTTTTGGTGGGACAGCAGGTGCACAGCTTTATGAAAGTTTCACTATTGGAAGAGAATTGTTTTATTTTCTTGGATACGGAAACGAATTGAATCAGGATATTACAATTCCCTTTACTGGTTATGGTGATATTTTTGTTTATACTAAAGTTGATTTAGGATGGAATTTTAAAAAATGTAAGGTTGTTATTTCCCCATCAGTTTATTCAGCATTATTACATGTAACCACAGAAGGTTCAAAACTTACAACACGAAATACAAATGATGGAAAATTTGCTTATGATTTGGATGCAAATCTTTCGGTTTATACTCCAGTCAATATGGATTCAGATTTGTATAACGAAATGATGGAAGGTAATTTTCAGGGCTTGTTGGGGGCTGGAGAAAGTACTGTACAGAATTTCTGGTCTAATGCAGGTTTAGATCTTCAGGCAAATGTAGATTATTATATAAATAATGATTTTTCTTTATGTTGTGGATTAAAAATGCCAATTATTCCAAGTAAATTGTCTTATAAATCTGCAATGACTATGAAATCTACATGGGAAACAACTGTAATGGATGCTGCTGCAGGAAATATTGCAGAGCCAACTTTTGATATATCATCAGACTCAGTTTCTAATAGAGTTTCTTATAGAATAAATCGCCCTCTAAAACTTACTGTTGGTGGAGATTTTCATCCTTGGAATAATATTATGAATTACTATGGAAATTTGGGCTTATGTTTTGAACATCCTTTTGCTCAAAACATGGAAGAATCAAGTTTCTATGTTGATTATTTATTGGGAATACATCTTAGAGTATTAAGTGTACTAAATCTAAATCTTTCTACAGAACGCACAGATAAAGTTTTCTGCCAGAAAATGTCTGCCGGATTAAATTTCAGATTATTAGAAGTAAATATAGGAGTTGCATCGGCCTCATCTGATTTTGTATGCAGCTTTAAACAGGCCGGTGCAAACATATTTTTTGATGTGCATGTAGGATTATAATTCTGACATTTGACCATTTTTTGTCAATATAGTAAAATGATTTACTTATCTTTTTTTAAAGAGGACAAAAAATGTTTGAAATTTTAGAAAAAAAGCAGCTCTCTGAAGGTGTATTCTACATGAGAGTTACTGCGCCAGAAATTGCTCGCAATAGAAAAGCTGGACAGTTTGTTATTATCCAGGTAGAAGCAGAATTTGGTGAACGTATTCCGCTTACAATTGCAGATGCAAATGCAGAAGAAGGATGGATTGCACTTGCATTCCAACCTGTTGGCGCATCTACATATAAACTTTCCCTTATGAATGTTGGAGATTGTCTTCCAACTGTTCTTGGTCCATTAGGAAATCCATCAAAAATTGAAAAATATGATGCACCAGTAATGATTGTTGGTGGTGGATTTGGTGTGGCACCATGTTATCCAATCGTACAGGCTCACAAAGCAATTGGTAATAAAGTAATTATGGTTATTGCTGCCCGCAATAAAGACTTAATCATTATGGAAGATGAAATGCGGGCTGCAGCAGACGAATTAATCATTATGACAGATGATGGGTCAGCTGGTCGTCAAGGCGTTTCAACAATCCCTGTAAAAGAAGCCTGCGAATCTCAGTGTCCACCTGCAGAAGTAATTGCAATTGGCCCTCCAATCATGATGAAATTCTGTGCACTTACTACAAAACCTTATGGTGTTAAAACAACAGTTTCATTAAATACAATTATGATTGATGGAACAGGTATGTGTGGTGGTTGTCGTGCAACAGTTGGTGGAAAAACTAAGTTTGTTTGTGTTGATGGTCCAGAATTTGATGCACACGAAGTAGACTGGGACAACATGATGATGCGTATGAAGTCTTACAAAGAAAGAGAACAGGAAGACAATCACAAATGCCGCATGATGGCAGAAGCAGATAAGCTTGCAAAGTAGGAGAAAAAAATGGCCATTGATGTAGAACTTGAATATAAAAAAATCCAGGATTTAATTAAAGCTAACGGAAAGCTTACTGCAAAAGATCGTAATGCTATTCCACAGATGGAAATGCCAGCTAGAGATCCAAAAAAGCGTGCTCGTGAAATGGCAGAAGTTGCTCTTGGTTATAGCGACAAACAGGCAATGGTAGAAGCACAAAGATGTTTACAGTGTCCAAAACCAGCTTGTATGGAAGGATGTCCTGTAAACATCAATATTCCAAAATTTATTGGTGAAATTGCAAAAGGTGAATTCAAAGCCGCTGTTGATACAATTAAAGAAACATCCCTTCTTCCTGCAATTTGTGGTCGTGTTTGTCCACAGGAAAAACAGTGTCAGGGAAAATGTACTGTTGGTAAAGTATTCAAATCAGCTGAAAAAGCAGTTTCTATTGGTCGCCTGGAACGCTTTGTTGCAGACTGGGAAAGAGAAAATGGAAAAGTAACTCCACCAACAGTTGCTCCAAAAACTGGTAAAAAAGTTGCAATTATTGGGGCAGGTCCTGCAGGTCTTACAGTTGCTGCTGATTGTGCTCGTGCTGGTCATGAAGTTACAGTATTTGAAGCATTCCACAAAGCCGGTG
>SAMEA3663085__coassemble_23_pt1 | contig 95518 bp, 84 predicted proteins | sample SAMEA3663085__metabat2_low_PE_011 | metagenome-assembled genome bin SAMEA3663085 (sample SAMEA3663085) | pig gut metagenome | biome: pig gut; feature: pig-associated habitat; material: faeces | place: France | collected 2012
TGCTCACAAACACTCAAAACTTCCCAGCTTGCAACAGAAATGGCAGACTGGAATTCTTCGTTTACCGAAGCAGACTATCTGGGTATGCTTTCGTAATGGAAACAATCGTTACAAAATACCTTGCAAAAGGCTACAACGTAACACTTCCCTTCGGAACTCTCCGTGCAAACGCCACAGGAACCTGTTCAAACATTCAGGACGGCTTTACACTCGGAACAGGCAACCACACCTTAGGCTTCTTGTTCAACGCAAACGAAACGCTTGCCAAAAACGTGCGCTCAAAACTTGAATACAAGCAGCTTCCGCCAGACAGCACCAGAGAAGCAAAAATTTACCGCATTACCACGCTCAACAGCGATGCAAGCGAAAGCTCAAGTCTTTCTGTCACGGCTGGAAAAACACTGCGCATACACGGACGCAACCTTAGCTTTGACATTACGGACGAAAACCAAGGCATGTTCCTTGAAAACGAAAGCGGCTTTACACGCCTTTCCGTCTACAATAGGCGTGGCACAAACGTGGTTGACGTTCCAGTTCCAGCAGACCTTGCAAGCGGAAGTTACAGTGTAAGCATTGTAACAAAGCCCGGCAACACCTACTTTACCGCGAACATTGATTCAGAGGTAACGGTAGCGTAAATTTTTAATTTCAGGGCGTGGTGGGCGACATGCGCCTGCCATGTCCTGCTTGTGCGTTTTTATAACCCCCATAAATATACAAAGAAAGTAAATAAATCTCCAAGTCCAGAGCAAACGCATTATAAGAACTTTTAAAATACCTGCTAACCTGAAATTCGATTTTTTTTTACAAATTATGAAAGAATGCTCTCGGCAGATTGTTAGCTTCAGGTGATTTTAACCATTACGAGTCAGGAGAAAATCGCCAAAATTAGTAAAAAAGAAACAGCCACTATTATAATCAAACAAAAGTTCCTAAAATATGTGCTGACCAATAATGCACAGAAAAGGAGCTTATGAATGAAAATAATAGTGACAAACTAAGTTTACCACAGGCACTGGATCTTATAAAGGACAGAGAAAAAGAAAGTTTCTGTCTGGAAAAAGTTAATCTTGCAGAACTGCAAAGGCTGACAGGCATTACAAGAGCACAATTAAGACGCCTGAAAGAAAATAAGTTCAAAGAAAAACAGCACGACCTGATAGGACGTAAATCAGAATCTACTGTACTTTATTTATACATTGTGTAATGAGTAAAAATACATATAAAAAACACTGCGTTGAACGCACAGTTTTTTTAGTTTTGAAAATTCACAAGCCAACTATACGCACTTATTACAGAAATATTTTGATTTTCCTTTGTAATAGAATAATCATCATGGTTTGTTATTAACAAAAGATTTGTACAACCTGTTTTTTTTGATGCAAGTAAAAGTCCGTTTATTTCTCGTTTTAATGTTTTGGGTGAAGATATATCATAACTAACTTGTATTAATTGATAAACTGTTTTACCTTGGCAAATAACAAAATCACATTCGCCAGAAGTTTCGCTATAATAGTAAATATCATATCCTTGGTTTTTGTATCGTCGGAGTAATTCAATGTATATAATTGTTTCAAGCCTCCAACCAAAATTTTCTCCTGCAAAAGCATTTTGTCTATTATTCATAAGAGCAACATCAACTGTATATGTTTTTTCATCACGAATTCTAATTTTACTTTTTGCAGAATATTTATGCAAATCACAAATTAGATAGGCATTTTTACAATAATTTACATAGTTTTCAACTGTATGGTCTGACTTAAACCCAAAGGTATTTTGTAAGTCTTTATAATTCATTGTAGAAGGAGCATTGTTTAAAAGATGATGTGCAAGTTGTTCAAAGGCAACTTTATATTTTATAGAATAACGGTTTTCAATATCATTTTGTAGAATATTATTAACAAGTGTATTTATATAAGTTTGTTTTCTATTTTCTTCTAGTAGTTCAGGAAAACCACCATCTTTAAGATATTCCTCAAAAACAGCTTGTAAAAGACCTTTTTCTTTTGTTGTTGAATAAGAAGTGTTAATTTTTTTGTACTGGCAATATTCTTTAAAAGAAAAAGGAAATAATTCAGTTTGAATATATCGACCTGTAAGATGTGTGGCTAATTCTCCACTTAAAAGTTTTGCATTTGAACCAGTAATAAGTAAATGCATTCCAGAACGCAAAAGTCTGTTTACAAAAAGATGCCAAGAATCAATATTTTGTATTTCGTCTAAAAATAGATGATTAAAGTCACCGTAAATTTTATATAGACATTCAAGAATAACATTTAAATCTTCAGAACTAGCAGAAGAAAATCGTTCATCATCAAAATTTACATAAGCAAAATTTATGTTTGATTTTTTTATTACATTCATACACAAAGTTGATTTTCCGCTTCTTCTAATGCCAATTACAACTTGTGCTAAATTACTATTTAGATTTATTAAAGATTCTTCTGCACGTGAACAAACATTCATGTTCTTCTTTGTTTCAAATTCCTCTTTTTGTTCATGCAATGTTATTTCTATAGATTCTCTTTTCATAATTATATACTGCGATATTTTAGGCTTTTTGTCTAGTAAAACTGCGATATTTTAGACTTTTTAACCTATAAAACTGCGATATTTTGGTGAAAAACAACAGAAAAAAAATACACATTAAAACTATGTGCGTACAATTCACTAAAAATTGAGTAGTAATTACTCACTACAGCAAGAAAAAAAATGTGATAACATTAATTAAAAATAAAAAATTATACTCTTTGGAGGATGTATGAAAAATCATTACAGCATTTTTACTTGTTGTAAGTGTTTTTGGGGAATGACAAGTTGTCAACAAGAAGTAGAAGTTCCAAGCGATCAAACAGCCCAGCAGATGTAACAGAATTAACTGTTACAAACAAAGACGCAAGTGTTCTTTTAACATGGACTGATGCCACAGACGAAGACATTTACGGCTACGAAGTAGCATGGAATAAAAATGCACCAATTATTCTTCTTCCAAAAAAACATCTTTTTTAAACCAAAAATGACAGGCGTTTCCTGCATATTCCAATTCTGTTTTTTCAGTAAAATAATCTTCCAGAAGCTGATTTCTGCTCTCCTTGCCATCAATAAAAAGAGTTCATTTACTAAAGTCTATAAAACCATCTTCTGAATCAAAATCTTCTTCGCACAAAAACATTCCCCTAACCGTTGCCCAACACTTTCCCGCCCTCCGCAGAACATTATCCTGCATGTACAAAAACATTTTGCTGACCGTCGCACAGGACTTTATGGCACAATACAGATTATTCTGCAAACATACGACTCATAAAAACACAATTGAGCTATTTTCCAATATAGAAACTTGTTTTACTATATTCTTGCCATTTGTCGTACATAGCCTGATAATTATCTTTTATAAAGGCTTGAATTTTGTTTATTTCCCGGTATGACCTTTTGTAAATCAGGCATATTTCACCTCCACTTTTTTTATCGGTTTTAAGAATTCATCTGGAGTTATATAAAGGCTTCTTAAAATTGGAATCAAATCAATATATTCTTCTTCCAAATCATTATTATGAGCATATTTTGCCATGACCACCAGATATCCTTTATCCCACTGTACTACAGATTCATAGCGTTCCAAAGAATAAGGTGCTATAAACTTAAGACGAGTTTCACCAAAAGAGAATACAGTATATTGACCTTCGTTTGACAGATAAGCTTTATTTTCGCCCATAATACACCTTTTTTATCATATCATAATTTTTAAAATCCTGCCTGAAAATTTTTCATAATTTATAAACACAAAGGAAACCCGCAAGGTTTCATAATTCTAGCCTTTATAGGAGTGACTAATATGGCAGAAACAATGGAAAACATTTTTTCAAGGAGGGTGGTACGGATTATATGATTAACCGCAATATGGATTTATATCAAAACTTTTTCAGATTACGGTTAATTTAGAAAACTCGAATTTCAGGCTACATAGCATAGCGCATAGCTTTACAAGCCCCTAAATAAGATATAAAATACACGGGTGGAAAAACTTATCCCTTTTATTATAACATTTATAATCTCTGCATTATTAGTTCAGCTCACAATTAAATTCTGCAAACGATTTTCTTTATACGATGAAACTAACTCTAGAAAAATACATTCTGGCAACATTCCTCGACTCGGAGGAGTTGGTATATTCATAAGCTTTATAATTGGTTGTATTTTTTATTACATATTTTCAAAACAAACACCGCTTAAAAGCCTTCTTCCTCTATTTATTGCCGTATTTATTATATTCAGTTTTGGGGTTCTTGATGACTTAATAAATATGAAAGCAATCTATAAGCTTATTGCTCAGATTGTTGCAACCACCATTGTAATTTTTGCAGGTTTCCGATTCCAGTATATTTTCTCAATTCCTCTTCACAGCAGTTTTATTGCAAGGGTAATTTCTTACTCTTTTACACTATTTTGGGTAATTGGTCTCATAAATGCATATAATCTTATAGATGGACTGGATGGATTATGTGGAACACTAAGTCTTTCTGTCTTTTTGACTATGGCTGTAATCTACAATAAATACAATTCTATTTCTTTCATTTTATGTCTCACAATATCAGCATCTATTTTAGGATTTCTTTTATATAATTTTTACAATGCAAAGATTTTTATGGGAGACAATGGAAGTCAGGTTCTTGGATTTCTTGTTGCAATTCTGCCACTTACAATTCAAACCAACGATAAATTGGATTTTGAATTCAATAAATTTCTTATACTATTAAACCTCACATCAATTCCTGTAATGGACACAATTGCTGCGATCTGGAGAAGATTACGAGATCATAAACCTATATTCAGCCCGGACCGTTCACACCTTCACCACAAACTTTTAAATGTTGGTTTTACAAAGTTTACAGCCCTTTTGCTGCTTATTGGAATACAAAGTTTTATTTGCTTGATTGTAATTTTAAGTATTCATGTTGACAGGAATTTAGCTACCTGTATATTGTGTATTACATATTTTATTATCATTACTTTATTTGCAGTAATCCACTATGTAAATAGAAACGTACTTAAAAAAAATATTACAAATAATTATGGAGTACCAAAATGAAATTTATAGACAATATCAAAGAAAAATCAAAATCAAAAAAATTTATTGTTGATTGTCTATTCGTTTTTTTTAGTATATTTTTCTGTTACTGGCTTTATCAGGAAATAAAAGGTATTCAGATTTATTCAGATATAAACCAGGACTTAAATCATTATATAGAACTCAATGCTGGGGAAGAATTAACATTGTCTCCAAATATAAAAACAGACAAGCTGCGGCAATTACATTTCCCAATTTCTAGTGACGATGAATTAAATGATAAAGATTTTATATGCGATTCTAAAATTCTACATATTGAACAAATTCATAATAAAGAAGATGGGATTTCTTACGCTGTAATTAAGTTTCCTGAACCAAATAATGAAAAACTATTCAAAGTAAAATTTAGCAAAGATGTAAAAATTTATTGTAACGAATCAAATATTGTCCTTACAAAACAATATGGATTACCATCAAAACTATGTAATTTATTTATTTTGGGATTTCTTGCAATAATGATATTTGTTTATGTAGTAACAAATATTTTAAATAAAAAAATTAAATCACTAGCTGTTAAATATCTTATTTTTAATATACTTCTTGGAACTGCATTTATTATTGTAAACCCGGCTTTTAATATTCCAGATGAGAGAGTTCATTTTAACACAGCGTATAACATTTCTAATATTTTAATGGGGAAAGGATCTTATGAAGAAAACAACGGACTTTTAATAAGAGAATGTGACAATAGAATTTATCCTGCAGAAATCTCTGACAATCCTTTATTCACTAGACAGTTATTCGAATTTTTGGAAAAAAAAGACTACAAAAAATTTTATACATATTCATTTCCAAACATATTGTCAAAAAAATTTTCAACCGATGAAGTTCTTATTCATAGTGATATGACAGATTATAAAAAACGTTTCATATATTATGTACCCCATACAATTGGAATTTGTTTATCTAGACTATTAAATTTCAATCAATATGAACTTTACTATTTCTCATGCTTTTTAGCATTAATATTCAATACTATAATTCTATTTATAGCCTTTTATAAAACAAAATGTAAAAATATTTTGTTCTACTTCTTTAGTCTTGGAGCTTATGTATTCCAACAAATGGGACATTTTACATATGATGGTACTATTTACGCATTATCACTTGGTTTTATAGTATTGTTCTTTTCATATTATGAAAAAAGAAAAATCTCTGATTTAGTACTTTCAATAATTTATCTTTCTCTTTTATGGAATGCAAAAGGACATTTATACATGCCGTTAGGTCTTTTATATTTTTCTTTATTAGATTTTGGTAATATTAAAACATTAATTACAAAAAAGAGAATAATTATTTTATCTATAACCACCTTTATGTTTCTTTTAGGATTTTATCTATATTATACAATAAAACATCCTGAAAACTTTGTTGTTCATACAGGACAACATCAAGAAGCTATGTTATCTGGAACACTGGCCGGTTTCATTAGGAATCCAATATCTACATTCTTTACGATTGTTTTATCTATTAACTATGATTTCATACATATATGTGGTAGTTTTTTTAACTACTCTCTTGGAACATATCAATTTTATTCATGTGTATTTATAATAATAATAAACTTCATTCTTATTTTTAATATATTAAAAGATAAAACTACAGCAATATATGATAAAAAAGTAATAAGATATATGATTTTCATCTTTATTATAGTTCTTTTCGGTTCATATTACGGAATGTATGTTGGATGGGAAATATCTGATTTTAGAATCTTAGGTGTTCAAGGAAGATATCTAATACCAATAGGAATTCCTATATATATGATATTTAATTCGGAAAAATTTAGAAAATCAGAAGCGAAAGATAATTCAAAACTATTGTTTTATAGTACTGTATACATTTCGTTTTTTACAATCATAAACTTTCTTATCTGTATTATGAATTAGGTAAAAAAAGCGATGAATAAAATACGACAGAAATATGCAAAAAAAATAATTATAATTTAATTGATTTACCCGTTAATCTTGGTCTTGCAGGAACTTTTCAAACTGGTATGAAATATGCCTTCTAAAAAGGATATGATGCAGCAATTCAATTTGACAGAGACGGTCAACATCGCCCAGAATACATTGAATCAATGATAAAAACAATGGAAGACGAAAAAATGGACGTTGTAATTGGTTCAAGATTTGTTTCAAAGAAAAAAGTTATGTAAATATCTAATTCAATGGGGTTTTCAACGATTTAAAAATATAGAAGAATAATTTATGGCTGAAAGATCATTAAGAAAAAATGCAATTTTCTCATTTATAAAAGCATTTATGAATCTTGCTTTTCCTGTAATAACATTTCCCTATGCATCACGAATTTTATTACCTGAAGGAATTGGTAAAGTAAACTTTGCTAATTCTGTAGTGTCTTATTTTATTATTATTGCCGGTTTAGGAATAGGAACTTATGCAACAAGAGAAGCTTCGAAAGTTAGAGATAATAAAACTCAGCTTACAAAATTTTCAAAAGAAATATTTTCAATAAATTTAATCTCAACTGTTATAGCATATATTTTATTTTTTATTGCATTTATATTTATTCCAAAACTAAATCCATACAGAACAATGTTACTTATTTGTAGTACAAAAATTCTTTTTACAACGCTTGGTATGGATTGGTTTTATGCTGCATTAGAAGATTTTAAATACATAACATTAAGGTCTGTATTTTTCCAGGCCATAAGTTTGGTATTTTTATTTATATTTGTTAAAACAAAAGATGATATTCTTTGGTACACAGCATTTGGAATAATTTCATCAGTTGGCTCAAATATTTGTAATTTATTTTACTGTACAAAATTCATAGATTTAAGACAAAAATTAAAATTAGAACTAAAAAAACACATCAAACCAATTCTTACATTTTTTGGAATGACATTAGCAACAAGTATTTATACTATGCTTGATACAACAATGTTAGGTTTTTTATCAACAAATACAGAAGTTGGATATTATTCTGCTGCTACAAAAATAAGTCACATGGTTTTATCTTTAATTACCGCAATAACAACAGTTTTATTACCAAGAATGTCTTTGTACATAAATAAAAATGATATGGATAGTTTTAAAACATTAACTAACAAAACTGTTAGTATAATTACACTGTTATCAATTCCCATTACAGCAGGATTATTTTTACTAGCAAAACCAATTACACTTTTATTTAGTGGAAATGAATATATTCCTGCAATAATTCCAATGCAAGTTATGACTCCAATTGTATTTATTATTTCAATTGCAAGTATAACAGGAACTAGAATGTTACCAGCAATGAACAAAGAAAAAATTGCACTTATTTCATATATCACAGGAGCTATCTCTAATATGATTTGTAATGCAATTTTTATTCCACTTTATGGTGCATTAGGAGCTGCAATTGGAACTTTAATTGCAGAATCAATTGTAACAGGCATACAAGTTATTTATTTACATCAATATATATTTACAAAAGATAATTTTATTTCTTTATTCCATTCAATTATTGGCACTGTAATTATGGGAATTTTAATTATGATTGTTTTAAAATATATTAATAACATTATATTGCAAATTATCATAGCTTCTGCAGGTGGAATGATATTTTATGCACTTTGTTTATTATTATTAAAGAATAAATATTTTAATGAATATTTTAAGTTATTTGCAAATAAATTAAGGAAATAAAAAATGGACGTATCAATAATCATTGTTAATTACAACACAAAAGATTTGATAAAAAACTGTATCAATTCAATATATAAATATACTAAAGATGTTGATTTTGAAATTATCGTTTCTGATAATGGTTCTGTTGATGGTTCTATTGAAATGATAAAATCAGAATTTCCTAATGTGATTTTAATAGAAAATAATGCTAATTTAGGTTTTGGTGCAGCAAATAACAGAGGTCTAAAAATTGCAAAAGGGAAATATATTTTTTATTTGAATAGCGATACAGTTTTATTAAATAATGCAGTAAAATATTTTTTTGATTATTGGGAAACTTCTCCAGAAAAAAATGAAATTGGTGCCTTGGGTGGGAATTTGTTGGATATTAATGGAAATGTAACAGATTCTTTTGGTACATTTATATCCCCAAATAAAATAATAGTAGATTTAATAAAAGCAAATTACGGAATGATTAAATACTTAGTTAAATGGATATTTGGGAAGAGAAATTTTGGAATAACAAAACAAATACCTAAATATGAATATTATGTTGGAACTGTAGATTCAGTGGTAGGTGCAGATTTATTTATGAAAAATGACCTTAATGCCTTTTATGATGAAAATATTTTTTTATATTATGAAGAGTTAGATTTACAATTTCAATTAAATAAAATTGGAAAAAAAAGATTATTAATAGAAGGTCCAAAGATTATTCATTTAGAAGGTCAATCATCTAAAAGTAAGAAATTCTTATTTATGGAAGAAATAACGAAGTTTTCTTCCATAAATAATAATATATCTAGGATTTATTATTGCAAAAAAAATATTTCAAAATTCAAAGCATTAATTATAAAAATTTTAACTTTAACAATGTGGTTAAATCCTCTTCTTATAAAGTACACATATAAATATATACCACAATTAATAAAGAGGTAATTTATGAATATAGCAGTTTATATCAAAGATTTTATTTACAAATTTGGTGGAACAGAATCATATACAGCAAATCTGATTGAATCTCTTCAAAAAATTTTAAATAATCCAAACATTACCATATTAACAGAATATTACAAAAAAACAGTCCCATTGACAGAACAAAAGCTAATTAACACATTAAATGATGCTTATGGCGTTGAAATAACAGAAAAAAATGTCAAAATAAAATATATTCAATCTAAAGAAAACAAAAATCGTCTTGATTCATTTAAATTTCAACTATCTATTAATAAATTTACAAAAAATTATGACTTATTCTTTTACTGTTCTAAAGGTTTGCTAACTGGTAATGCAAAAAAAAATATAGCTATTATACACTTCCCTATGGATAAGAAAGAATCCTTTCCAACATACAAAAAATATCCATTCTTAAAATTTATAGCAAAAAAAGCAGATTTAAATTATATAAATAAATATGATTATTTTATTCCAAACTCAAACTTTACAAAATATTGGCTCCAACAAAAATGGAATATGGAAGATAATAAAATACAAGTATTATATCCACCTGTAACTAAAATAAAAAAAACAAAAGAAAAACAAAAAGATAAAATTTTAATATGTTCAAGAATAGAAAAATCAAAGAAAATTGATAAACTTATATATGCCTATACAAAATCTAATTTTTTATCAAAAAATACAAAACTAATTATTGCAGGTTCTACAAAAAATGAATCACCTGAATATGTTAAATATTTACAAAACATTAATCCTTCAGTAGAATTTATTTTTAATCCTTCTAGAGAAAAAATAGAAGATTTATATGCAAGTTCCTATATATTTTGGCATGCAAAAGGATATGAAGAGTTGGATCCATATCAAATGGAACATTTTGGCATCACAACTGTAGAAGCAATGAGTGCAAAATGTATTCCAATTGTAATAAATAAAGGTGGACAAACAGAAATTGTTACTGATGAAAGTGGTTTTAAATGGAATAACTTAGATGAATTAATAAAATATACAGAGGAAATTTATTCCGGAAAATTAGATATTTCTTCTATGCAAAAAAATTGTATAGAAAGAAGTAATCTATATTCGAAAGAAAATTATCAAAAAAAATTATTAACATTCATACAACAAAACATTACAACAGAGAATAAATAGCATGACTTTTTTTAAAAGAATAATAAGAAGATTTTATACAGAATTAAAATTATTTCTACCAATAAAAAATAAAAACATTAATGAAGAAATAATTGTATCACTCACATCCTATCCTGCACGATTAAATAAACTACACCTTGTAATACGATCTTTGCTTCATCAAAAAATGTTACCAAGATACATTATTTTATATCTTGGCAATGATACAAAAACTAATGATATTCCAAAATCTTTAAAAAAATTACAAAAATATAATTTTATTATAAAAGAAAATTATGATGACTTAAAACCTCATAAAAAATATTTTTATGTTATGCAAGAGTTTTCTGATAAAATCATTATCACTGTTGATGATGATTTAATTTATGATGAAAATCTTATCAGTGATTTATATAACTCATATAAAAAATATCCAAATTGCGTATCAGCTCGTAGAGTTCATAAAATGACACAAAAGGATAATAAAGTTGAATCTTATAATAATTGGTCGTGGGAATATGAACATGAGTTAAATCCATCACATTCCTTATTTGCCACAGGTTGTGGTGGCGTTTTGTATCCAGCACATATTCTACCTAAAGAAACTTTTAATAAAGATGATATAAAAAAATACTGCTTAAATACAGATGACATTTGGCTTAAATTTATGGAATTAAAAAATGATATTAAAGTTGTTTTTACAAATTCAAAAATAATTCATCCATTAACCATAAGAAACAGTCAAGATTCTGGTCTTATGCATACAAATACATCGAACGAAAATAGAAATGATATTAATATAAAATTAATGGAAGATTTTACAAAAATTAATTTGGCTAAATATGTAGAAAACTAACAATCTCCTGTAATGTAGAAATTATTCATTTTAACGACCAACTTTTTTAGATTCAACATCACTTACAGATTAATAATATCTAGCTCTTTTACTAACCCCTCTATGATTTATATTTTGTAATTCGACATTAATTATTTTATCAATATCTTCATATATTGCCTAAAAAGTAATTTTTCAGTAAAAAAATTGGAAAGTTTTTTGATATTTTTTCATACCCTTTATTTTTTTTTCTATTTATAATAATATAACAAAATAGGATTAAAATAATGAACATAACCGTCGCAGGAACAGGATACGTTGGACTCAGTTTAGCAGTTTTACTTGCACAAAAAAATAAAGTTACTGCAATAGACTTGGTAGAATCAAAAGTTGACCTTTTAAATAACAAAAAATCTCCAATCGTAGATAAAGAAATTTCTGAATATCTTGAATCTAAATCACTCAACCTATCTGCAACGACAGATTCAAAATCTGCTTACAACAATCCGGATTATGTAATAATTGCAACTCCTACAAATTATGATTCAGAACACAATTTTTTTGATACTTCATCAATTGAATCAGTTCTAGGAACTGTAAATGAATTATGCCCACAAACTACGATTGTTATTAAATCTACAATTCCTGTTGGTTATACTGAATCAATTTCGGAAAAATTTCCTTCCCTAAATATTCTTTTTAGCCCTGAGTTTTTACGTGAAGGTCGTGCATTATACGATAATCTGTATCCAAGTCGTATTGTTGTAAGTTATCCTAAAAATAAACCTGAACTAAAAAATAAGGCTATTGAATTTGCAAGCCTTTTACAGGATGGTGCTATAAAAAAAGATGTTGAAATTCTTACACCAAACTGTACAGAAGCCGAAGCTATTAAACTTTTTGCAAATACATACCTGGCACTCCGAGTTGCATATTTTAACGAACTTGATACTTATGCAGAACTACACAATCTGAATACACAACAAATTATTCAGGGAATCAGTCTTGATCCTCGAATTGGAGACTTTTACAACAATCCTTCCTTTGGCTATGGTGGTTACTGCTTACCAAAAGATACAAAACAGCTTCTTGCTAATTTTAATTCAGTTCCACAAAATCTTATTAAAGCAATTGTAGAATCAAATCAGACCCGTAAAGATTTTGTTGCACATCAAATTCTCTTAAGAAAACCTGAAATTGTAGGAATCTATCGTCTTACAATGAAAGCTAACAGCGACAATTTCCGTCAGAGTTCAATTCAAGATATTATGAAAAAACTTCGTGGAGAAGGTGTTAAAGTTGTAATTTATGAACCTACTCTTTCCACCCCATCCTTCGAAAAATTTGATGTAGTAAAAGATTTTAAGGATTTTACTTCTTTATGTGATGTTATACTTGCAAACAGAATGTCAGAAGAATTAAAAACTGTAGAATCAAAAGTCTACACCAGAGATATTTATTGTCGAGACTAATTTTTAATTTGACTTTATTTTTGTTTAGTGTTTTATTATATTTGGTCCTGATGGTTATGGACATAAAGCTTGTCCATGTAAATATAAATAAGGCTTAATTGAAGGTGGGGACATAAGTCGTGTCCTTGTAAAAATAAAAAAGACTAATTGATGGACTATATTAAGGTCTTAATAGTAATGTTGAGACCTTTTTTATTCTAAGAACAGGAGATTCAATGGAATTAAGATATCTGTCAGATATTTTTTATAACAAATATATTCCTCAAAATAAAGATTTTTTATTTTGTACGTTAAAATATTTCCATAGAGAATTAGGATTAGAATAATATGAAAAAAATTGTTTTTATTACTACTCATAACTGGGATACTAAAAGACAAGGTGGTTTTCATAAATTTGCAGAAACTACATGTAAAGCTGGAATTGAAACTGTTTTTTTTAGTTTTCCACGTCCCTACTACGGACTATTTATGAAACGGGAACAGCTCAATAAAACTGTAATAAAAACTCTAAAAAAAGGGAAATATTATTCGTTAGATGAATCATCTAATAAATTGTTAAATATTACTTTTCCAACTTTCCGTTTACCTGATTCTGTCGGTAAATTTTTGAGAGCAAAAACCATGAACTGGTTTTTATGTCATTCTCTTAAATCATTCAAATCATTTTGCAAAAAATATCTTTCGAACACAGATTGTTTTGTTTTTGAATCCTGTGAAGGTGTTTATTTCATCGATAAATTAAAGAAACTTTTTCCAAATGCAAAAATGATTTACAGACCAAGTGATCCTATGGTGTACGCCAGTATTCCAGATCGTGTAAAAAAAATGGAAGCTAACATTCTATATAAAGCGGATTTAAATCTAATTGTCAATCAGGAAGGAATAGAGGCATATAAAAAATCCATTCCTGATTTTGAATCAAAAGTAAAATATGAACTTCTTTCTAATGGAATTGATATCAAATCATACGAAAAAAAATATCCTGAACCAGAACTTCTTCAAAAAGAAAATACAATCTTATATGTAGGAGCCTGGGAAGTTGAATGGCCTTTACTTTATAAAGCCGCAGAAATAAATCCTGATTTTAATTATATTGTTGTATGTCCTAACTATCCTTCTGCCCAAGTTTTGGAAGAGGTAAAAAAATTCAATAATTTATTCTATGTTCCAGGTATTAAACCATCTGAAGTTCCTGCCTGGATTACAAACTGTAATGTTGTTATGGTACCTTATGTTACAGATTTTTATAAAGACAGACCTTTAGGGATTACAGCAAAATATTATCAAGCAATGGCAGCTCATAAACCTATTGTTGCATATTGTGATACCCCAAAACTAAAAGATACAGGTGCATCTGTAACATATACTTATGATGACTTTATTAAAGAAGTACAAAATGCCATAATAAGAGGAACTGTTGACTATTCATTTGACTTAAAAGGCCGGGAATGGGAAACTGTTTGTAAAAAGTTTATAGAATTTTGTAATTAAGGATTTTATTTATGATACTTACCCCTACTCTTTTACAAGAAATTTATGAAAAAGAAAATAAGGCCGACATCATTCAATATGATTTTTTTGAAGCAAATGAAACTTCAAAAAAAGAAATCCACATAAAAAGTGAACTACTTGAAATCATTCAAGGTGAAGGTGCTGTTGTTTGGAAAAGAGCCTTTAAACGTGAATTATTAAAAGACATAACTTTTGATGAATCATTAATTGGTGGCGAAGACTATTTATTTTGTGTTCAGGTATTTCTAAAAGCTAAATCCTTTTACTATCTAAATAAATGTCTTTATAATTATATTTGAATAGTGCTATGCATAATAATTTTATGAAAAACATTCAAACACAACTTAATGCAACTGAAACTGTTTCAAAAATTCTTATGAATAACAATTTGTACGACATTTACAAAAATGATATAGATAAACGTTATTTTTGGTGCCTAACAGAATTTAATAACTGGTGGCTTTCAAGAAAAAAAACTTCTTTTATAAAAAAAGTTTTATTAAAAATAATTAAAATAATTTTAGGTAAATAGGGAGAAAATTTGTGTCAGAAAGACTGTTAAAAAGATTTATTATTAGTTTACTTTTTATAATCTCTATAATTCTTTCAATTTCACCAATAGCATTGAAAATAGTTACAGGAATTACTAATCTACTAGATAAATCAATAAATATTACTTTATGGAGTTATAGATTTAGTCATTACTTTATTTTTTTTGCTTTTTTGTTTTTTACTGTATTACTTTGTATTTCTTTTAATTTTAAAATTATATTTAAAGATTTTAAGTTTAAACCTTTTTTTAAATACTTTTTTATATTTACTTCAAGTTTCCTTATTCTTTTTTTTACATCCACAACATCTCCATTTTATCCATATCATATCTGGGATGATTCAAATTGTTTTTTTACTGTTGGCAATAATATTCTTAATGGTTTAGTTCCATATAAGGATTTAGTAGAACAGAAAGGTCCTCTACTATATTTTCTACATGCTTTCGCAAGTATTATTTCTCGAACCTCATTTTTTGGGGTGTTCATTATACAAGTTATTTCACTTTCAATTTTCTCAATTTTTATTCTTAAAATATTATCTTTATTCACAGATAAAAATATTATTTTTTTAATTCCTTTTATTAATGCGATTTTTTTTACATCAAAAAATTATATTTTAGGTGATTCCGCAGAAGAATTATGCTTAATTTTTCTTATCTATCCAATGTATTGTAGTATTAAGAACATAATTTCAAATCAAGATTATTCTATAAAAGAATTATTCTTAATAGGAATATGTGCTGGTTGTGTTTTATGGATTAAATATACAATGTGTTTCTATTTTATAGGATGGGCTATAATTCCAATCTATATATATATTAAAAAATCGAATATTAAAGGGATTTTCTTCTCATTTTTATTTATTGTATCTGGTATTATAATTACAACCATACCATTCATAATTTATTTTTCAATAAATAATGCGCTTTCAGATTTGTTTCAAGTGTATTTTTATAATAACATCTTTTTATATGGTAATTCATCTTCAATAAAAGATATACTAATTTCATTTATAACTAATATAATAAAATGGGTACTAAACAATCCTAAACTTCTTTTTTTATTTATACTTTCAATCTATTGTCTTCTGAAAAAACATAATAACATAATATCACTTTCTATTTTTTTCTCTTTTGTTTCCCTTTCATTAGGAATATTTATTGGTGGAAATGTACAACCATATTACTCTTTTATTCTTGATATATTTTTAATTTTTTCATTACTACCTATACATAACTATTTATCAAAAAAATCTCTTTCATTTGAAATTGCATTTACCCCAATTCTTGCTATTATTTTTTCCTTCTGTTTTGCACAATATTCATATATATCCAAAATAAAGAAAAATGATTTGCCACACTTTATTATTTCAAATTATATAAATAATTATGACAATCCAACAATTCTAGAATATGGGAGCCTAGCTAATGGTTTTTATACTCTATGTAATATAAAACCAATCACCAAATATTTCTGTACATTGAATATTCCACTCCAAGAAATGTTTGATGAACAGGAACTAATTGTTAATCAGGGTAAAGTAGATTTTGTTATTACATGGGATTCAGAGCTAGAATCTGAAAAATACGAATTAATATTAAAAAAAGATGTTTATCTAAGAACTAATAATACTTGCTATTTATATAAAAATATAAACATAAAGGAGCCAATAAATGACTAAATCACCTACACTTTATATCATCATTCCTTGTTATAATGAAGAAAAAGTTCTTCCAATTACGTCAAAAGAATTCCTCGCAAAAGTAACTCAATTAATTAATGAGAAAAAAATTTCAGACACATCACGCATTATGTTTGTGAATGATGGAAGCAAAGATTCTACCTGGGATATTATAAAATCTCTTGCCATATCAAACATTCATTTTTGTGGAATATGTCAGAGCCGCAACAGAGGGCATCAAAATGCTGTTTTAGCAGGTTTGATGGAAGCAAAAGATAAATGTGATATAACAATTTCTATTGACTGCGACGGTCAGGACGATATTAATGCCATGGATAAAATGGTTGATGAATATCTTTCTGGTGCAGATATTGTCTATGGAGTTCGAAGCAGCAGAAAAACAGATACCTTTTTTAAAAGATTTACAGCTCAAAGTTTTTACAAACTTCTAAATAAAATGGGCGCAGAAGTTGTTTACAACCATGCAGATTACAGACTTATTTCATCAAAAGTTCTTCAGGAATTTGCTAACTTTAAGGAAGTAAATATTTTTTTAAGAGGAATGATTCCGCTTGTAGGCTTTAAGTCAACATCTGTTTTTTATGAAAGACATGAGCGTATTGCAGGAGAAAGTCACTACCCTCTTAAAAAAATGCTTAGTCTTGCATTCGACGGTATTACTAGTCTTAGTGTAAAACCTTTACATATGATTATTGCCCTTGGAACTTTTGTTTCTGTATTAAGTTTTATTGGTGTAATTTGGTCAGTCATTACACATTTTATTGGTCACACAACTCCTGGGTGGGCAAGCACAACTGCAATTATATGTTTTATTGGTGGAATCCAACTTTTAAGTATTGGTGTTTTAGGTGAATATATTGGAAAAATCTATATGGAAGTAAAACAAAGACCTAGATACATCATCAGTGAACGTACAGAAAATATCCCAGAATCAAAAAAATAAGGAAAACAACAATGAAAGAAAAACTATTCGATATCAAATTCTGGAAATTTGTTTTAGTAGGTGTTATCAATACTATCGTCGGTGCAGGAATTATGTTTCTGCTCTACAATCTTTGTCATTGCAATTACTGGGTATCATCTGCATGTAACTATATTGCAGGAGGGATTTGCAGCTTTTTATTAAATAAGTTTTTCACTTTCCAGAATAAGGAAAAAAATGTAAAACAGGTTATCCAATTCATAATTCTTTTAATTGGGTGTTATTTAATTGCGTATGTAGCAGCAAAATACGTGATTTACTACTTATTTTCATCATATGAAGTAAAAATAAAAGATAATATTGCAATGCTTGTTGGAGAAGTTCTTTATTTTGGAATAAATTATTTAGGTCAAAGACTTGTAGTTTTTAAGAAAGGAGAGAAAAAAAATGATTAATCAGTTTTCTAAAAAAATAAATATTATTCTATATATAATTGTTATTCTATCTTTATCTGTATGTACTTTTTTGATTATTAAAGCACCAGATTTACTCTTTATTATTCAAGATATTCTTGAAAATAAAGTTTTTCATAGAACATTTAGCCTAGAAAAGTGGGCAGAAACAATTAATTCACTGATTGCATTTCCAGTTTTCTTTGTTGTTTTTTTTGAAGCAGTTTTATTTCCTAAATATTCAGATACTTTTAAACTCATTCATATACTTACATTTACAGTTCTTACATTACTTATAACTTGTATTGCAAGTGCTGTTAATTCAGATGCATATATGACATCAGATATGGCATCAGAGCTTTTACTTGCAAAAGAATGCTACTTACAAAAGTCTTTGTTTCCAAGAACCTGGTTCTATTCCACAGAATTGAGAGTTTTAAATACTCAAATTATTTCGGCGCCGCTTTTTATTTTTACAAAGAATCTAAAAGTAATAAAAACGCTGACAGTTTTATTCTGCACTTTACTATTACCAGCTTCTTTGTATTATTTATTAAATTCAATAAAAGTTACAAAAAAATGGCTTATATGGTTAGGATGCTTGTTAATTACAGCACCATTTTCAATGACAATGTGGCTTTATGTTCAATTTGGAAACTATTATATTCCACATATCTGCCTTGCTTTTATTTATACAGGATTATTTATTAATCTATTTTTTAATGATTATAAAAACAAACAATTTAAAATCCTTTTTTCAATTTTCTTGATTTTGTCTTTTATATGTGGTGTATCAGGAATTAGATATTTATTGTATTTTGTTTTCCCATTATTTCTTACTCAAACAATTTATTTTTTAAATACTAAAAAAGAACTTTCTGGATTAAATTTTAAATCTATTTTTATACAAAACAAAAATAATTATTATTCTTGTTTATCCCTTATTTGTTGTATCGCAGGCTATTTATTTAATAACTTAATTCTTTCAAGAATCTATACATTTTCTTCTTACAATACTACAACATTTACTCGTATTGGAGATGTAACATTTACTGATTTACACAGTTTCTTTTTAAGATTCCTTGGTTACAAAAACGAAGTTTCTGTATTTACGCCATCTGGTATTATTAACATTTTACTATATGTATTTTATGTGTCTTTCTTCATTATTTTAATTAAAGAATTAAAAAACAAAGTTTGGAATGTTCAAAAATATTTTATTGTTTTTTCATTGGTATTAAGCATTTTCAACGGATTTGTAATGATTAATACAGAATACACAGAAAGATATCTTTCTCTTTTTTTAATCTTTATTATTCCTTTAGTAATTTTATTATTTTTTATTAGTAAAAACCAAATATTAAAATACTTAATGCTCTTTTCATTTTCTGTTTCTCTGATTACAAGTTCATTTATTTCACAACAAACTGTATTCTGTTGTAAAGATAAAACTCAAGAACGTGAGATTACTGATTTCCTCTTAAAAAATGATTTCCATTATGGATACGGAACTTTTGAAAATGCAAATATTTTCAATTACCTTTCCAATGATAAAATACAAATGGGTAATTTAAATCATTTTAGAAATGAAAACAATATGGATCAGATTCCAGATACATTTGATTGGGATAAATGGCTTACCCCTGCAAGATATTATACAGAAAATTTTGGTGAAAATCAGAAGGTGTTTTTTATAGTTTTAAATATCGAATACAATCAAACACCAGAAGCTAATATTTTCTTAAATGGTGATTTAATATATACTGATAATAAATATCGTATATATCAGTATAATTCAAATATAGACTTTATTAATTCATTTACTTCTACAAAGGATTAATTAATATGAAAACAGTTTCCCTAATCGTACCTTGTTATAATGAAGAAAAAAATATTGAACCTTTTTACGATGCAATTCTTAATGTTTTTGAAGAGCTTGAAGAGGATTTTGAATTACTTTTTGTAAATGATGGTTCAAAAGATAATACTCTTGCTAAAATTCGTGAATTAAATTCGAAAGATAAAAGAGTAAAAGGCGTTTCTTTTGCACGAAACTTTGGTAAGGAAGCAGGGCTTTTTGCAGGCATTAGAAATGTCACAGGAGACTGTGCCGTAATTCTTGATGCAGACTTGCAGCATCCACCAATCGTAATTAAAGAAATGATTTCTAAATGGAAAGAAGGTTATGAAGTTGTTGAAGGTGTGAAAACAGACAGAGGTAAAGAAAGTTTAATTCATAAATTATTCTGTAAAGTTTTCTATGGAATGATTAGTAAAGCTGTTGGAATGGATATGAAAAATTCCAGTGACTACAAACTTTTGGATAAAAAAGTTGTTGCAGAATTAGCAAAACTTAAAGAACGAAATACTTTCTTCCGAGCTCTTTCTTTTTGGGTAGGATTTAACAAAACTACAGTTTATTATGAAGTTGCCGAAAGAAATGCAGGCGAATCAAAATGGTCTACAAAATCTCTTATTAAATATGCTATCAATAATGTAATATGTTTTAGTTATACACCTCTTCATATTATTACATTTTTAGGCATTTGTTTTTTCTTAATTGCTTTTATTGTAATTGTTGATGCCTTAATTTCTTTTGCAAAAGGAACTGCTGCAAGTGGATTTCCAACACTTGTTGTTTTGCTTTTAATTGGTTTTGGAGCAGTTATGCTTAGTCTTGGTGTAATTGGAGTTTATATTGCACAGATTTATGATGAATTAAAAGGTCGCCCACAATACATTATAGGTGAAAAAATTGAATAGTATTTTAGACATCCACGCTGATGATTATGCACTTTCTCCTAACTCTGATTCTGATATTATAAATTTATGCAAACTCGGAAAACTTAATAGTATTTCTATTATTCCAAATCTTAATTTTTTTAATTTATCAGTTCAAAATTTCTTAAAAGAAAAAAAATCATTTCCTAATGAAATAAAAATATCTGTTCATACAAACGTCATGGAAGGAAAATGTTGCTATTCTAATCCGTCTGAACTTCCACATTTAGTTAATACTGAAGGATATTTTATTACAAGCTGGGGAAAACTTTTTGTTCAAAATTACATACCTTTTTTAAGAAATAAAATTAAAATAGAACTAAAAAAAGAAATAATTGCCCAAATTGAAACTTGTATAAATGCTAATGTTATTAATACAAATGGTATTAGAATTGATTCTCATCAACATCCTCATATGATACCTCTTTTTTATGAAGCAATTTTTGAGGCATTAGATGAAAAGAAATATTCAGTAGAATACATTAGAAACACAATAGATCCAATTTCTTTTTATAAAAATAACAGAACTGATTCTATAGCAAACATTATTAAATGTCTGATTCTTAACCACTATTCAAGAAGATTATCTAGATTTTTAAAAAAACGAAATCTTCCTGATTCATATCTTTTGGGCGTATATTTTAGCGGAAAAATGGATGAACGCATAATAAAAACCATTCCTGTTTTTTGTAAAAAAGCTGATAAAAAAAACAGAATTGTTGAATTACTTTTTCACCCAGGTCTTATGTTAAATGACGAATTAAATGATGATTTTACAAAAGAAGGATTTAACGAATTTCATCTTTCGGAAAATCGTCATATTGAATATGAAACTGTAAAAAAACTGAGTTATTAACCGGAGTAAATATGAAATTTATAAATAAACCAGAAACAACAAAAGAAAAACTTTTTCTTTTTCTATTAATATTAATTTGTATTTTTTCATTTGCACTTTCACTGTCTTTTTCCCTTGAATTTGTAATTTCATTAGCGGAAAAAGTTATTCATAGAACTCTTAGAGACCATACAAAATGGATTAATATTCTTTCTGGAGTCGTTCATATTCCATTTTTGACATGTCTCATTTTAATTTTTAGGAACTTTACTCTCTTAGGTAAAAAAACAATTGAACTTTCAAAAAATGAAACTTCTAATTTTAAAACCTTCATTTCTAAAAAAGAGACAAAACTTCTTTTTGTTTTTGTATTAGTTTTTTTCGTTTTTGCAACACGACAATTAATTTCTGCAGACATTCTTTTTCAAGATGATATTTCCCGCAATCATGATGGGGACAGAAACTGGATTAGTTTTGGAAGATATATTTCAGAATTTCTTTCAATTCTTATTCATTCAACAATTAAACTTACTGACGTTGCACCTTTAACTCAGTACATTTCTATTTTCTTTATGGCAGTAAGTATTGTTATACTTGTTTATTGTATTGATCCAGAGTCAAAACACCCTTACCTTACAATGATTCCATTAACATTTTTATATCTGTCTCCATATTTTCAGGACTGTTTTCTATTTAGATTCGATAGTCCGTATATGGTTTTGGCAGTGTTGTTTCCAATAATTCCATTTATCTATAAAGATAACTTATACTCATTTTCTTATTCAAGTTTTATTTCACTTATTCTCTGCTGCATGTGTTATCAAGCGGGATCAAGTGTATACATTATTCTTGTTATTTATTTTACTTATAATAAAATTGTCAAAGGTGAAAAGCTTTCGGAAATAGGAAAGTTTGTACTTTGTTCAATAATTGCTTATGCAGCAAGTCTTTTAATTTATCAGCTTTTATTCTCTGCAAATACTACAAGAAGCGATGCTGATTATTATTATTCAACTAAACTTACACTTTCCGCATTAATTCCAAATCTCAAATATTATTCTTCTATTATTTTTACTCAAACAGGCGGATTACTTACAAAAGCTTGTATTTTTATTTGTATTGCACTTTCAGCATTTATTTCTATAAAGAACTCGAAAAACAACAAAATCCTTACTCTAATAGTATTCATTCTGGCTCTTATACTTGCATTTGTACTTTCTACAGGACCTTACATCATTTTTGAAACAACTATGCTTACTGGCAGAACCTTTATGGGCATAAACTGTCTTATTGCAATTCTTCTCTACACAAGTTTCAGTTATTTATCATCTGAAAAGTACTTAAAGATTGCAATTATCCCAGCTGTTCTTTGTATTTATTCATCAATTGCTTATTTATATACTCTCGGAAATTGTTTATCTGAACAGAAGAATTATAATGAATTCCGTTATCAGATGATTTATGATGATTTAAATGATTTAGTCGATCCAACTCAAAACATCTATATTTCTTTTGAACATAATGTCGGATTCTGTAATGCGTTTGAAATTGCTCTAAAAAAATATCCTCATCTAAAAAATACGGTTCCATGTATGCCATCTTCTGGTTCTATCTGGAATACAGATTATTCATACAGATTCAATTTTATGTTCGATGATGATGAATCTCCTGATTCTAATTTACCATTATTAAAATCATCATATTACCATGATATTTATGGTGCAGATAATCATTTTAGAATTGATTTACATAATCATTTAAGTTTGGACTAATCTATGAAAAAAATTATCATCAACGGATCTTTTTTATGCAGAAATCTCACTGGAATTGAAAGATTTTCTTTGGAAATTTGTAAACGCCTAGATTCCTTAGATAAAAACAATCTTTTTGAATTATATGTTCCAAAAGATGCAAAATTTATTCCTGAATTATCGAATTTAAAAATAACAATTTCTGATTCAAATTTAAAAAAATTTCCATTATGGGACCATTTTACATTTCCTAAATATGTTAGAAAACAGAAAGGAATTTCTCTTGATTTTGCAAATCTCACTTCTCTTTTTCATCCTGGCTTAGTTTTTATACATGACATATATGCTAAACTTTATCCCCAGGATTTTACATCCCCAAAAGACATACTTCGCCGTTTTTATATGTGCTGGATGTATAGACATGCAGTAAAAAAAGGAAAACATATTTTTACTGTTTCTGAGTCCAGTAAAAATCAGATTATAGAAACTTATAAAATAAAATCTGACAAGATTTCTGTAATCCCAAACGGATGGGATCATTTCACTAAGATAGATGAAGATAATTCTGTTTTTTCAACTTTTCCTACCCTTAAATCAAAAGAATATTATTTTACTCTTGGTAGTTTACAAAAAAGAAAAAATTTAATCTGGCTTGTACAATATGCAAAAACACACCCGGAAGAATTATTCGCTATTTCAGGAAAAGCCATAAGTGGTATGGTTAGCAACGAAATCGATAATTTACAAAATTTGGAAAATGTGATTTTGCTTGGTTATGTTTCTGATGAACAGGTCAAAGCACTTATGAAAAACTGTAAAGCATTTATTTTCCCCAGTTATTATGAAGGTTTTGGCATTCCTCCACTTGAAGCACTTTCTGTTGGTGCAAAAATCATTGTTTCAGATATTCCTTGTTTTCACGAAATCTATAAAAATAGTGCATATTATATAAATCCAAATAATAGTGACATCGATATAGAAAATTTACTGAAACTTACAGTTGAATCTCCAGATACAATTCTTGATTTCTATCAATATGACAATGCTGCAAAAAAGTTATATAATGAAATAAATCTTTTTGTTACAAATATAAAAATGAGGTAATGATGTTTTCTTTTTTATATCAAATTATAATTATTCCAATTACTACTCTGCTAGAAGTTTTTTATTTATTCTTTGATAAATTGTTGGATAATCCAGGACTTTCTATTATTGGTTTAAGTTTTGTTATTACTTTATGTACTCTGCCTCTTTATCTTATTGCTGAAAAATGGCAAGAAGAAGAAAGAAAAATTCAAGAGAATCTTAAGCCAGGTATAACTCGCATAAAACAGGCTTTTAAGGGTGATGAACAATATATGATTCTTTCTACATTTTATAAACAGAATCATTATCATCCTATTATGGCTCTTAGATCAAGTTTTAGTCTTCTAATACAAATTCCTTTTTTTATTGCTGCATACAATTTTATTTCAAATTTAACTGTACTAAGAGGACATAGTTTCCTTTTCATCAAAAATTTTGGCACACCAGATGCACTTTTTTCAATTGGATCATTTGCAATTAACATATTACCAATTGCAATGACACTAATTAACTGTATTTCAGGTATTATTTATTCAAAAGGACATCCGATTCAAGAAAAAATACAGATTTTTCTTTGTGCTGGAGTTTTTTTAGTTCTTCTTTATGACTCTCCTGCAGCACTTGTTTTATACTGGACAATGAATAATATCCTTTCTTTAGTAAAAAATATTTTCCTAAAATTAAAAAATCCAAAAAAAGCAGCTTATATTGTGATGTGTTTCTGTTGTCTTTTTGGTTTGTTAGCAGGAATTTTTATATTGAAAAATACAAAAATGATTTTTAGGATTGCTTTTATAAGTATTTCAGTAATTTTTCCTATTTTACCTTTTGTAATTAAATATTTTAGTAAACTTATTATTAATAATTTTAAACTTCTTGATTCTAATAAAAAACTTACTACATCTATATTTATTTCTTCAGGATTGATTCTAACAGTTTTGGCAGGATTGTATATTCCTTCAATGCTTATAGTTTCAGAAACCTCACAGTTTTGTTACGTTGATTCCTATAAATCCCCTTTTTATTTTATTTTTAATACCTTCTTTCAAGCATTTGGATTTTTTATTTTTTGGCCAGGATGCTTTTATTTCTTATTTTCAAATAATGTAAAAAAAATAATGACTGTTTTGTATCCAGTCATTGCTATCTCAGCTATTGTAAACAGTATTATTTTCTCTGGAAATTACGGACCGTTACAAAAAGATCTTTTATTCATGATTCCACAACGCTTTTGGCCTTCTTTAAGTCAGTTAATTATTAATTCTCTAGTTTTACTTGCAATTCTCGTAATCTGTTTATCAGTAATCTCAAAGAAACCTTTGTTCGTAAGAACAATAAATATGATAATTATATTTACATTTTCAGTTGTTTTTGCTGTTAATTTTACTTCAATTAATAAAACTTATAAAAACCTTCCTATTCCTAATACAGAAAATAAAGTTGATCCTATTTATCATCTTTCTAAAACAAAGCAGAATGTAATTTTAATAATGCAGGACCGTCTCTTCACTCCCTATGTAGATTGTGCATTTACTGAAAATGAAGAGCTCAGAAAGAATTTTTCAGGATTTACATTTTATAAAAACTGTATTTCCTTTGGACCATTCACAATGATTGGAACACCTTGCCTTTATGGAGGATACGATTTTACACCCTTTGAAATAAACAAAAGAATCAATCAGACATTGCAAGAAAAACATAATCAGGCATTACTTACATTACCTGTATTATTCTTAGAAAAAGGATGGAATGTTACAGTTTCTGATTTAGCATATGAAAATTATCTGGAATATCCTGTAACTGACATGTATAAAGATTATCCTCAAATTAATCGAAAGAATGTGCTTGGAGCATATTCAGATTTATGGTGCAAACGAAACAATTTTACAAAAAGCCCATATTATAGTTCAGCAATTAAACGCAATTTTATATGGTTTTCTTTTTTCAAGATGGTACCACCAGTTTTAAGAACAGGTGTTTACGGAAGAGATTATTGGGTAATTTCTAATCAATATGAAAACCTTAATTCATTAATAGATAATTATGCACCTCTTGATTTACTTACAGAGTTAGTTGATTTTACTTCAAATGAATCTTCATTTATAATTATTGAAAATGAATTGACACATGACGGAGCAATTCTTCAGGCACCTGATTTTATTCCTTCAGAAAATGTGAATAATTCTGAATATAAAAGTATCTATAAAAACAACGCTGATTACCATACTCAAATATCTGCTTTAAAACGAATCTCAGATTTAATTTCTTATTTAAAGGAGAATAATGTTTATGATAATACAAAAATAATTATTGTTTCAGACCATGGTATACCAGCACAATTACCTGGATACTTTGAAAATTCAAACAACTTACCATTTTCACCATCAAGAAAAACAGCTTGTCTACTTGTAAAAGACTTTAATTCAAATTTTGAATTTTCAGAAAATATGGATTTTATGACTAATGCTGATACTCCATATCTTACAACTTACAACATCATTCCAAACGCAATAAATCCATTTACAGGTAATCCACTTAAAGTTGATAACAAAAACGACTATATTAAAATATCTATCGCAAATGCAGAAAGTACGCGAATCAGAAAAAATACTACTTTTAAAATTGCTGATGACGAATGGGCAACAGTAAAAGAAAATATATACATTGATTCAAATTGGAGCATGTATAAAAAATAAGAAAATTATTATGACAAAACGTGTAAAAATCTATATAATAATGATAAAAGGTTTATAACTTATGAGTTTTTCATCCATCTTATACACAATTATTCTCTATCCTCTTATACAAATTATTGAAATTTCATATTTACTATTTGATAAACTTTTTTCAAATACCGGAATTGCAATTCTTGGTGTTAGTCTCACAGTTACACTTCTCTGTCTGCCACTTTATGTCGTTGCAGAGCATTGGCAACAGGTAGAAAGAGAGACTCAAAAAAGATTACGACCAGGAATTGATAGAATCAAAGCTACTTTTAAGGGCGATGAACAATATATGATTTTATCAACCTTCTATAGACAAAATCATTATCATCCTATTATGGCATTACGTTCAAGTTTTGGGTTGTTAATTCAAGTTCCTTTTTTTATGGCAGCATATTCATGTCTTTCTTCTTTGCCAGCACTTCAAGGTCAATCATTTTTATTTATAAAAGACATGGCAAAACCAGATGCATTATTTTCAATTGGTTTTTTTGATGTAAATATTCTTCCAATTGCAATGACTGTAATTAATATTATTGCTGGGGCAATTTATACAAAAGGTTTTGCATTTAAAGATAAAGTTCAAATCTATGGAATGGCATTATTATTTTTAGTCATACTTTACACTAGCCCATCTGGATTAGTTCTTTATTGGACAATGAACAATGTGTTTTCTTTGATAAAAAACATTTTTTACAAACTAAAAAATCCAATCAAAGTTTTATATTATTTAATGTGCATTGGAATAGTTGCAGTAGATATTTATATATTATTCGTTTATGACGGAGGGGCAAGTTTAACAAAACGACTTTATGCTGTAATTCCTTTATCATGTTTAATCGCAGTTCCTGTGGCAATCAAAGGAATTAATTATCTATTAGATAATCATTTAACAAATATCATTAATAATAAAAAAGACAGATTTTTATTATTTTTCTTTTCAGCAATTGCAATTACTGTTCTTTCAGGATTAGTTTTGCCTTCACAATTAATTTCTTCTTCGGTACAAGAATTTTCTAACATAGAAAATTACGGAAATCCTAACACATTCTTGCTTTATTCATTCTTCCAGAGTGTTGGATTATTTATATTTTGGCCAATTTGTATTTATTTTTTATTTGGAAAAAGAATTCAAACTTTAATTTCTTGTATTTTTTCTAGTGGAGTAATTTTAAGCATTGTAAATGCGTTTGTATTCACAGGTAATTATGGTTCAATGGACGTAACGCTTAAATTTATAGACGGTTTTTCTAATCCTTCTATGATTTATATGTTATTAAACTTAATTGTTTTGCTTGTCATAACTGTAGGAATTTTTGTTTTATTCAAATTCAGGAATAAAATCCCATCAAACATATCACTAATTCTTTCTGTGGCATTTGTTGTTTTAAGTTTTGTAAATATTGGAAATATCAATAAAGAATACAATAGTTTTAATAAAAATAAGGATTCTACTGTTATTAATGACCTTTCTGCACAATTTAGTTTGTCAAAAACAGAGAAAAATGTTGTAGTTTTCATGCTTGATAGAGCAAAAAGTAATTACTTTGAATCGATATTAGATGATCAACCATATATTAAAAAAAGTTTTGAAGGTTTTACATATTATCCAAACACAATCTCTGCTAATAGTCACACATTAATTGGTTCTCCAGGACTTTATGGAGGGTATGAATATTTACCTTCCGAAATGAATAAAAGAAAAGATGTAAAATTAAAAGATAAACATAATGAAGCATTGTTACTTATGCCACGCATTTTTACAGAACAAGCAGATTTTAATGCGACTGTTTCTGATTTATCTTGGGGTAATTACAGTTATGTTTCAGATTTATCATTTATGAGTGAATATCCAAAAATTGATTATAAACACTTACATGGTAAGTACTCTGGAAAATTCAGTAAAGAAGTAATTGGTGATAAAATAACAACTTCATTAGGCAATTGCATTACAAGAAATCTATTCTTTGTTTCAATGTTTAGAGAAGTTCCTTGTATTCTAAGACCTGTTATTTATTACAAAGGTTCTTGGCTATCATCTGAAATAACAGATGATTTAAACTCAATAATAGAATATTTATCTGAATTATACTATTTACAAGCAATAACAGATTTTAATTCTGAAAAGTCTTCATTTATTTGTTTGAGCAATGAAGCAACCCATGCAAACATAAACATTTCCTCTTTGGATGTAATTTCAACAGAAACACTTTCATATCCTGAATCAGCTGCTTATGACATTAATACGGTTTGTCTAAAATATCTTGCAGATTGGTTTAATTATTTGCGACAAAATGATGTTTGGGACAATACAAAAATTATCATTGTTTCTGACCATGCTATGGGATATGGTGCAAATTCTGACAAAGGATATGACAATACAAAATATGCAAACGGTAGACACAAAGATGAACTTCACCCTATCCTTTTGGTTAAAGATTTTAATTCAAAAGGACCTGTTCAAATAGATATGACATTTATGTCTAATGCAGATGTTCCAACATTGACATTTAAAGATATTGTAAATAATCCAGTAAATCCATTTACGGGAAAAATCGTTACTAATGAGGCAAAAAAAGATGGAGTATACATTACTTCTAGTGATATATTCATGCCTCATCACAATAATAATGATTATTACTTTAATATCAAAGATGATGAATGGTTCAATGTCAAAGACAACATCTTCATTGACAGTAACTGGACACAGGAGGTTCCACAATAATGAATTTATTTTTACCACTTTATATCGATCCAGGTACAGGAAGTATGCTGTTTTCCATTCTTATTGGAGCAGCAGCAACTTTATTCTTTTTAGGTAAAGCAGCTTTGATTAAAATTAAACTTCTTTTTTCTGCAAAGAAAAATGGTGTTGCAACAACAGATACTAACTACAAAAAATATGTTGTTTACAATGAGGGTATGCAGTATTGGAACGTTTTTAAGCCTGTTTGTGACGAATTTGAAAAACGACAAATTGAATTGACATACTACACTTCTGCACAAAATGATCCATGTTTTGAACAAAACTACAAATTTGTTAAACCAGAATTTATTGGTGAAGGAAACATGGCATTTGTTAAATTGAATATGCTTAGTGCTGGTGTAGTTTTAATGACAACACCCGGTCTTCAAGTTTATCAACTAAAACGCAGTAAACATGTTAAACATTATGCTCATGTTTTACACGCAGCAAGTGATGCAACAATGTATCGTCTCTTTGGTATTGATTATTTTGATTCTGTTTTATTAAGTGGTGATTATCAAAAAAAAGATATTATTACTTTAGAAAAACAAAGAAATATTAAAGCAAAAGAATTAGTTACAGTGGGATGTCCATATCTTGATACTCTCAATGATAAAATTCAATCAATACAAAAAGAAGAAAATCATAATTTTACAGTTTTAGTATCACCATCATGGGGGAAAAGTTCACTTTTAACAAAATATGGTGAAAAACTACTTGCTCCTTTGGCAAAAACAAATTGGAATATAATTATCCGTCCTCATCCACAATCAAAAAAATCTGAACCAGAAATCTTAAAACGCTTGGAAGAAATGTATAAAAATTGTACAAATGTTTCTTGGGATTATGAAAGAGATAATATTTACTCAATGAAAAAATCTGATATAATGATTTCAGATTTCTCTGGTATTATATACGATTATACTTTCTTGTGTGACAAACCTGTTATTTATGTTAATGCACACTTAGACTTACGACCTTATGATGCTTATGACATTGATGGTGGTAAAAATATCTGGCAATTTAAAACCTTAAAAGAAATAGGTATTGAATTAGACGACAGTAACTTTGAAAATATTGAATCAATAATCAAAAATGCAACTGATAGTGCTGACCTTGCCGAAAAAAGAAAAAAAGCAAAGCAAGAAGCCTGGATGCATCAAAGTGAAGCTGGAAAAAACATTGTAGAATTTATGATTCAAAAAGCAACTCAACAAGGAGAATAAATATGCAAGCATTAATTTTAGCAGCCGGAATGGGAAAAAGACTTGGAAGATATACAAAAGATGCAACAAAATGTATGGTGCAAGTTAATGGAAAAACTCTTATAGAATATACAATAGAATCTCTTATTCAAAATAATATAAAAAAATTAATCATCGTTGTTGGATACAAAAGTCAAGTTTTAATTGACTTTATTGCTTCAAAATTTAATGAAAAGAATTTAAATGGAATGGAAATTGTTTTCATAGAAAATAAAGTATATGATAAAACAAATAACATATATTCTTTGTATCTAGCATGTAATGAATTAATTAAAGATGATACAATTTTATTAGAAAGTGACTTAATATATAAACCTGAAATTATATCAAAACTAATCAGTAATAATGAAAAAAATTTAGCTGTTGTATCAAAGTTTGAGCCCTGGATGGATGGAACTTGTACTCTTTTGGACGAAAAAAATAACATTACTGGTATTCTTGATAAAGATCATTTTAACTGGAATAATACCGAAACATATTATAAAACTGTAAATATTTATAAATTTTCTTCTGAATTTTCAAAACAGTATTATGTTCCCTTTTTGGAAGCATATCAAAAAGCATTTGGTAAAAATGAATATTATGAACAAGTATTAAAAGTTCTTTCTTTCCTATCATCAACAACATTAAAAGGGCTTCCCGTTTCTGGAGATGATTGGTATGAAATAGATGATCCTGCTGATTTACAAATTGCAGAAAATAGATTTGCAACATCAGAAAAGAAACTTGAAATGCTTCAAAAAAGATATGGAGGATATTGGAGATTTCCAAAACTAATTGATTTTTGTTATTTAGTTAATCCATATTTTCCTCCAAAAAAAATGATTGATGAATTACAATCTAATTTTAAAACTTTATTAACACAATATCCAAGTGGAGCGGCACAACAAAGTTTACTAGCAGGAAAGATTTATAATATTTTACCAGAACATATAGTTGTAGGAAATGGAGCAGCTGAATTAATTTCATCTTTAGGTGAAAAATTATCAGGCAAAATAGTTATTCCATATCCAACTTTTAATGAATATCCTGAAAGATTTACTAACTGTGAGATAATAGCTTTAGACACAACTTCAAATAATTTTGAATATTCAATAGATGATATATTAAAAACTGTAAAAGAAAACAAGGCTCAGTCTGTTTTATTAATTAATCCAGACAATCCTTCAGGAAACTTTATTTGCAAAGATGAAATTCTAAAATTGTGTGAAGAGTTAAAAAAACTTGATGCGAAATTATTTTTTGACGAATCATTTATTGATTTTGCAGATAAAGATTTAAGATATACACTTCTTGATGAAGAAACAATAAAAGAATATCCAAATTTGATTGTTGTAAAATCAATAAGTAAAAGTTACGGTGTTCCAGGACTCAGACTTGGAGTTTTAGCTTGTTCAAATGAAGAATACATTTCTCACATAAAAAAAACTAATTCAATTTGGAATATAAATTCTTTTGCAGAATACTATCTTCAAATTTATGAAAAATATAGTAAAACATATTCTGCTGCATGTGATTCCATTGCAAATGAAAGAAAACGCTTTATTACGGAATTGTCTAATATAAAAAATATAAAGGTCTTTAATAGTCAATCAAACTTTATTCTTTGTCGTTTAGACGGTAAAATTTTAGCAAGAGAACTTGCTTCAAAATTAATTGAAAAATATAACATTTTCATAAAAGATTTAACAGGGAAAAAATGTTTTGATGATGGCCGATGTATAAGACTTGCTATAAGAGACGAACAAGACAATAATACTTTAATAAAGGCATTAAAAGAAACTCTTTAAATATATATCATTTAAATAAAAAGAATTTCAATATACTAATTATTTTATTAGATTGTTTTTTGTGATATAATATATTTATGGTTTTGGCTGTTGATTGTCGTGTTTTAGATTCCAGTGGAATTGGTGTTTTTTTAAGAGAATGTTTATTACGATTTAATTCTAAAAATGCTTCTTTGCTTTTAATTGGTTCTGCAGAAAAAATTAAAAAACTACCTTAAAAAAATGCTTCAATTCTTGAATGCAACATAAAAACATTTTCTCTAAAAGAACTTTTTTGTTTTCCAAATTCTTTAATCAACAATCTCTGTTGAATCTGTACCAAAATTATGAACTTCATAGCCTTCATTATTTAATAATTCAATTATTTTATTCTTATAATTTAATCCTGCATGATCAGATCCAATTGCAATTTTTTTCATATATACCTCTAATAACATTATATAAAAAAACATTTTTATTGAATAGTTTTTTTTATATTAATTCATTTAAATGACAAAAATATAAAATTTATATATATTATTATTATGAAAATCACTATTGATTGCAGAATGTTAGGATCAGGTGGGATTGGTACTTATTTACAGTCCCTTTTACCTTTCTTTATTAAAAACTATGAATGCACTTTATTATTGAAGTCAAAAGATTTAGATACATATAAAAATATTTCTAATCTTAAAACATTATTATGTGATATTCCAACATTCTCAATCAAAGAGTTATTTTCTTTTCCTCAAAGTTTATTAGCAGAAATAAACTCTTGCCATGCTTTTTATTCACCATATTGCAACATTCCAGGTGGAATCAGAATTCCTATTTTCACTACAATTCACGATGTTGTATTTCTTGATATTCCAGGTTTATCAGGAAAACTTGGTACAATTGCACGCAAATGGTTCTATCAACATGCAATTAATAAATCAAAAACTATTTTTACTGTTTCGCAATTTTCAAAGAAACGGATTAAACATCATCTTAAACTTAAGAAAACTCCTGTTATTGTTACATATAATGCTGTTCCATATTGGTTTAAAGATGGAATTAAAAACAACGGTGAGAAAACTGAAACAATTCTTTTTGTAGGAAATATAAAAAAACATAAAGGATTACATACACTTGTAGCAGCATATAAAAAATTACTATCATCAGATTTCCCTGGAAAATTAATGATTGTAGGAAATGCAAGCAATTTTAGAACGTCCGATGATTCTATTTCACAAGAATTAAATTCACTCCCAGAAGATTCAGTTATTTATACAGGCAGAATTAGTGATAATGAATTAAAAACTAAATATGCGGAAGCAAAACTTCTTATCCAGCCTTCTTTATATGAAGGATTTGGAATGCCACCAATGGAAGCTTTAACTTTAGGTACTAATGTCGTAATTTCTGATATTCCTGTCTTCAAAGAAATTTACAAAGATTTACCAGTTACTTATTTCAAAACTGATAATGCTGAAGATTTGGCAAATAAAATTAAATCTGCATACAATCAGAAAGTTCCTGAATTTACAAATCCCTACTCTTTTGAAAAAACATTTGATATAATTAATAACACTTTGAATTAATTTCCCATAATTTAAGAAGGTTTAAAATGAAAGTTGCAATTGTACATTATTGGCTGGTAACAATGCGTGGTGGTGAAAAGGTTCTTGAAGAACTTTGTAAAATGTATCCACAGGCAGATATTTATACAAATGTTTATAATCCAGATAAAATCAGCGATGAAATTAAAAAACATAAAATTTATACAACCCGTGTAAATCGCTTTCCAATGGCTAAACGTTTTTATCAAAAATATATGCCTTTTATGCCAAATGCTTTAATGGACTTAGACCTTACTTCTTACGATTTAATTATTTCCAGCGAATCTGGTCCTGCAAAGGGTGTTTGTCCTGCCCCAAATGCATATCATGTTTGTTATTGTCATACTCCAATGCGTTATCTTTGGGATATGTATTATGAATATTTTAGAAAATCAAATCCTATAGTAAAATTTTTCATGAAAAAAATGATTCCAGGACTTCGCCAGTGGGATGTGATGTCCAGCAACCTTGTAGACCATTTTGTTGCGAATTCTCACTATGTTGCAGCTCGTATTCAGCGCTATTACAACAGAAAGGCAACTGTTGTTTATCCTCCTTGTGATATTGAAAAATATCTTGAAAACCCTCGCTCTCCAGAAGATTTTTATTTATTCTTTGGACAGCTTGTTGGATACAAACGAGCCGATTTAGCTATTGAAGCATGTATTAAATCTGGAAGAAAACTGGTTGTAATTGGGGACGGAAAATCAAAGGACGCAAAGCAATTTGAAAAAACTGGTCTTGTAAAGTTTACAGGTCGTGTAAGTGATAAAGAAGTTGCTGATTATCTTTCAAAAGCAAAAGCCCTTCTCTTCCCAGGCATAGAAGATTTTGGAATTATCCCTGTTGAAGCGAATGCCGCTGGTTGTCCAGTTCTTGCCTATAAAGATGGGGGTGCCATGGATTCTATTCAGGAAAATGTTACCGGCCTTTTCTTTGTAGAACAGACAGCAGACAGCTTAATTAAATGTATGGATGATTTTGAAAAGATTGAAAATCAATTTACAGATAGAAAAGCTTTTGAAAAACATGTAAAGCAGTTTTCTTTAGAAGAATTCCAAAACAAAATGAAAAAAGTTTTGGAAAAGAAAGAAAGAATATAAAAAAATGGCTGTTCATTTATATTAAAAATAAAACGAACAGCCTTTTTTCTAACAATCAAATATTAAAAATGACCTATAGTTACACCAATTGAAAGAACAGCACCATATGTAAATGGATATTCATCTGTATCAATTATCGAGTAATCACCACTACAATTTCCATAGTTTCCAGATTCACCAGCATACCATTTATCAGGTCCTTTGTATTCAGAATCACTTATTGCAGTATAATAACTTACAATACCACCAAGAGTAATATTAAATTTAAATGGTACTTTATATTGTCTATTAGAATAAGAAGCATTCAAACTTAAAATATGAATCCAATTATATGCTCCATCATGTAAGAAATTCTTAGTAAATTCATCCCTATTAGAATTATCAAGTTCAGAATAAATTGAACTTCCTCTAACTTGTTGAGAACCATAATCAGCACCATGTCTAATCATTTGAAAAGAAAAAGATGTTGTAAGACTTGGTAACGGCATAGAATCAAAACGCAATAAAATTTCGTCAGAGTTAGGTGGTAAATAAGAACCTAAATTAATTCCATTATTAGTATAATTCATACATACATAATCATCATAGTATGGCAAATAATTTACAGAATGATGTGTATAACAATATGGTTCAATTTTAGTATATCGTAAAGCTAAAGAACCATATGGAATATTAGGCAAAACGGCTTTAATTCCAGCTTGTGTTGCAAACATAGCACGAGTATATTTTAATGGATTATTATTCATACCATTTATTTCATCAAGATAAATAGATCCCCAAACAGAACCAATACCTGTTTTTGTGTATTTTAAATCTCCAAATAAAGCTAAATTATCATAATCACCAATATGATTTTGATATTCAACATAATTAGTCAAAGGAAACATATATCCAAGTTCAAAACGCTTTGGCCAAACAACTGTCGAACCAAAATCAGCATGAAGACCTTTATAATTTACTTCAACCATGTTAATTGAAAAAGCATTTTGCCAAAGTGAAGCATCATCATCATCATTTCCAGGTAGACTATCTCCAAAAATATCATCTCTATTTGGATATTCTAAGGTTCCAGTTAAACTTGAATATGTAAGATATGGAAGAAGTTCAACCGTAATATCCAAACCAAAAAAAGGCATTGCAGTACCATTTAATACAAGGGATGAATTTTTATCCATAGCTGCCCATTCTCTATAATTTCTTCCTAATCCGATATTTACTTTATCATTAAGAAAGCTTGTGTGAAGTTCCGCGAATATATTTCCAGTAACGCCTAATTCATGAGCCCATCCTTCTAAACCTGAAGCAGACATATTAGATAAATAATAAAACTGCCCTCCCCATGGTTTTAAGTAAGAGAAAGGTAAATAATTTGTATTAGAATAACTAGTTATTTTTCGTTTTTTATCTTTATCTCTGGCAGGAACTAATTTTCCATCTGAATCAACATACGAAAACCAATTCATACCAACATCATAGTCACCATTATTAATTAAAGGCATTTTTGATACATCTATTAACGCCTGAATGTTATAACCAAAATTATTACCAATATCTCCAGAAAAACCAAATTTTGGCATAAAATCAAATCCACAACTGTTATATTTAGAAGTATTGTAAACACCACCACTCACATTAGTTTCTAAACCATAATTAATCTGAAATGTTAATGGAACTGATGTCCAATCATTATTTTCAAAAAATAAAGTATCAAGTATCTTAAAATTATTTGAACTACTTCTTTTACATTTTTCCTGATAATCTGTCAAAATTTTAATTTCGGTTTCAGATAATTTCGAATCATTCTTGAGAATCTCTTCAATTATTGAAAGAATCTTCTTTTCTGTATAAGGCTTTGCGCCTGGTAAAGGTGAACATAACCCTCTTTCATATGCATTATTAAGAATTGTGTAAATATCTTCATGTACATTTACAGTTATATTTGTCTGTGCATGACAAATAACAAAACAGAATAAAAATAAACTAACAATAAATCCTTTTTTCATTATATTAACCCCTATTTAAAATACCATTTAGCATATAAATCAACTTCATTTTGCAATGAAAAATAATTTGGAAGACTTCTATAAAATGAATAATTTACATAAAAATTATCTTGTAAACCTAAACAAACATTTTTTGAAAGCATATATTCATATGACAGTTGATCTAACGAATAAAAACTCCAACCTGTATAATTTCCATTTTCGCTATCATAAAAATTGTCACTTGCAAAAGAATGAGAATTAAAAGTCAATTTATGATTTTTGAATTCATATTGAGCTTTAGCATATAATTCTAGTCCGAAAACATAATTATAACTTCTCATATTTCCAGAAGGTAATTCTATTTGTTGTCTACGATAATAATTGAATTCTGTTATTCCTAAAATATTAAAACCTAAATGCAACTGATAACCAAAGTATGAATCAAAATCTTTTATACGTTGGTTATAAAATAAAGCTGGTGCTAAACTTGTAAATTCATAAAATGAATTCCAAGTATAATCATATAACATACTAAAACCATAAGATATCTCGTTATTATCATTAACATCTTTTGCAAATGATTTTAAGACTCCATTAGAAAATAAAGATGTATTATATGCGTATTGATTTTCAAGAGGCTTTTCATGAACAACATCATTTCCAGGACCAATGCCCATGAAAATTGATAATTCAAATTGATCATAAGGTTCTTTACTTATATGACCATAAGGATCATTATAAAGAACATTTATACCTGTTTTAGCCATAAAAGGGTATTTTTCAATTATAGAATCATATTCTGATGAAAGAGGACCACCAAGACCAATACTTGAACTTAAACCAAACCATAAATCCAATGATTCAATACAATTATCATTTTTTACGGGTCGCTTACCTAAAAATAAATCAGAATACATCTGTATTGGATTTATCATGTAATGAAAAATATAATTATTTTCATCGGCTTGATGGGACAATTTGTTTAACATTTCACCAAGGGCAAATGCACCGATTGTAGTATATACCATATCATTAATAGAAGGTCTATTTGCTTCACAACAATATTCCCACATATAAGATCCAAAAATAGAAATACAAAATGATTCAAACATATTTAAATTTGCAGAACGACCACTTAAATAATATAAGCTTCCTTGATAGGGATGTCCTACGAAATTTGTACTTACCCAATCATCATCATATTTTAAATCTCTATTATAAAATGCCTCTCTATCTTCATCATCCATTTTTGCCCAACCAGCTTGAAGAACAAAATTATTCCAAGAATAAAAAAGTGCACTAGGCAATAATGAACCAGTAACAGCAATTAAGTAATGAGGTTCATTACTATTATTCTCATAATAAAATAATTCTTCTGAACTTGAAATAGAATTAACATTATTCTGTGCAAATAAAGCAACAGAACTCAAAAAAAATAATAAACAGAAAAGAAACTTTTTCATTTTCTTAACCCTCTTTTTTTGTATAACAAAAAAATTATTACTTTGTATTATACAGAATAATTCTTATCTTTTCTACTATATTATACTTTTCATAGACTTAAACTTTACATTGTTGTATAATAGTAAATCTATGACATCGGAAGAATATAAATCTTATTTAAAGAAAAATTACCCTCATACAAGTACTTTTGTAACTGGTCTGCTTGCATTCATTGTTGACATCATTGTTATTATGCTTTGTCTTTGTCTAGGTTTCTTTATTGTTAATCTTATTTCCAGTCATGATATTGAATTCCGTTCTTTTATGAACTACATTGTTTTTGTTCCAGTAATGGTGATTATTTTTGCCTTACTTGGCCTCTACCCAGGCATTATGATTTCTCCAGCTGAAGAAGTTCGTAAATATGCAACGGGAACTTTCTTTTCTTTCGCATTTATTATTTTTTCTGCAATTTTTTCTCATTCACAAAACTGGAATTTTATTCATTCTATTGTATCTTACACTGGGGATATTCCATTGCTTTTTGCATTTATCATTGCTTTTATTTTTTCACTATTCCTTCTTCCAGGATTTAGAGATTTATCACGGAAGATTGTTGCAAAATACAAATGGTATGGTGTTCCTGCTGTAGTTTATACAAATAATATGGCTGCTGATCATGTAATCGATAAGCTTACAACAAAACGTTATCTTGGTTATTTTCCTTGTGCCATTATTGATTCAAAACAAAAATGCCAGGAATATAAAGGTATTCCTGTTTTTTCACCTGATAATATTGAAATTCTAAAGGTTATTAAGCAATACAATGTAAAAAATGCTGTTATTTGTGACTACAAGGGTGATATTTCTCAAATCATGAATAACTATCGCTATACAATCTCTGTTACAAAATCTCAAAATTCTTTTACTAGTACTCAACATATTAAAGATATTGATGGAATTATTGGTTTTGCATCAACTCACAACCTTACTTTTAAATCAAACCTTATTGTAAAAAGATTAATTGATATTGGTTTGATTTTATTTTTCTCTCCTATTTTAGTACCTGTTTTCCTTATCCTAATGCTTCTTACTAAAATCACATCTAAAGGCCCTATTTTTTATGGTCATAAACGTGTTGGTAAAGACGGCAAAGAATTTAAATGCTGGAAATTCCGTTCTATGAATATCCGCTCCCAGGAAATGCTGGAAGAAATTCTTGCCACAGATCCTGTACGTCGTGCTGAATGGGAAGCTGAAAGAAAATTCAAGGATGATCCTCGTGTAACTAAATTTGGTAAAATTCTTCGTAAAACAAGTCTTGATGAACTACCACAACTTATAAATGTTTTGCTTGGTCAAATGAGTTTTGTTGGCCCTCGTCCGGTAACAGAATCAGAAACTGAAAAATATGGTTCTTATAAAGACTATGTTCTTTCTGTTTCACCAGGACTTTCTGGTATGTGGCAAATTTCTGGTCGCTCAGAAACATCTTACGAAGAACGCATTTATTACGATACATATTACATTCAAAACTGGTCTGTTTGGCTGGATATTTGGATTTTAATAAAAACTGTTGGTGTTGTTTTAATTGGAAAAGGAGCTTATTAAAATGAAAAAACTTGCTTTAGTTGTGTGTACATTGTTATTTACTACAATTTCTTTTGCTAAAGATTATAAAATCACTAATGTTGAATATACATTAAATCCTTCCAGCTGGAAGTTCCTTGGTACAACAAAGCAATTTGCTTTAGAAAATAATGTTGAAGTTAATAAATCAAAAAAATTTGAAAGCTTAGAAGACCTGGAAACTTACATTAATGATTATAAACAGAGACTTGATAATACACGTGCCTTTGATGAATATTCTGTTGAATACAAAATTAATGAAACTTCTGATTTAAATGAAGTTACTCTTTATGTTACAACAACTGATACTGTTCACCTTCTTGCTGTTCCCTATCCAAAATATGATTCAAACTGTGGAGCCGTTCTTAAACTAAAAGCTAAAGATTCAAACTTTCTTGGAACCATGAATACTATGTCTACAGATTTAAATCTTTCTTTAGACACAACAAGTGATGAAACAAAATTTGCTCTTGGATTTAATTTTGATTATGATTATCCATTTAAAGCCGGAATTTTTAACGCTACTTGGGTAAACTCTTATTCTATTGATTATACATTTGGTGAAGACTTACCTGATTGGTCTGGAAAAACTGGTTTAAAATTTGAATTACCTAAACCTGGCATTTCCTACATTCTGGAGCTTTATCAAAAAGTTTCTTATTCTGGAAGCTATAAATCTTACGGAGATCAACTTTATTTTACTGAATATGCTACATTTTCTATGCCTATAACACTGGGCGAAATAAATTATTTTGGAAAAGTAACTACAACTCCAAGTATTTCTGCTACGTATAACTGGGATATGGATGGCATTGATTCAAATAATACCGGCCTTTCAAGTCCATTTATTACTGTTGGTAACACAATTGGAACTTCTCGTATAAACTGGCATAACAATTTCAGAACAGGATTAAGTGCAAACCTTGCTACAAAGGTTGATTACAATTTACAGAGAAAAACAGTAAATCCTTATATTACTTCAGAAGTTCGAGCTTTTAAAGGTTTTACATTATTTGATAATTTTAATTATTTTAATAGACTTGGAATTTGTTCTGATATTTATGGATTCTATTATTTTAATGATAAAAAATCTTCTTATGCCTCATCAGATGGGCAATCTATTGGTTCTCGTTTAAGAGGAATCAAAGATTCTCAAGGTTATTCTAATAAGCCTGCATCTGGTAATTCAACAACAGTTCCTGCCGCTTTTGTTGTAAATCTTGATTTCCCAGTTCATATTCTTTCTACAAACTTTTCAAAAGGATTTATGAGACATTTTAATTTTGATTTACAAATTTCTCCTTTTGTTGACTTTGCATTAACATACAATAAAGCTACAGAAAAACTTTTTGACTATAAAGACGGTTTTTATGCAGCAGGCGTTGAAGTACTTGTTTATCCACGTAAATGGTCAAGTTTTGTAGTACGAGGCTCTATTGGTTTCGATATTGGAAGATGGTTACTTTCTGATTTCTTGAATACTGAATGGCGAGAAGAAGTAAATAAAAAAGAAATTTCAATTGGTATTGGATTACACTATTAATTAAGACTATCCAGTTTAATAACTGCGGTGTGCTGCCAGTATTCACTTGGAGAGTATCTGGCAAGAACTTTTAATAAATCATTTGAAAAAGTTTTTCCACCGCATTTATTACTTAACTCACAAAGTAAATCAAAGCTTTTCCAAATATTATTTGTTTCACCCCATTCTACTAAATCGTGATAATTAACTACATTTTCAAGAAAAGACTGAATATCTTTATATTCATAATTTAATTCTCTTTTTGAAATTACATAATCCATTTTCGAAAAACCTGTAATTACAGCTAGAGCACTAAAACCTAAAGCTTTATCAAGTTCCCCACATTCCTTGTAATATTCAGCTAACTGACAATAAGCATTCAAGCTATAATAATCTTCAAATCGATACATATCAAAGAAACGATCTACTGTACCTGGGTTATCTCTTTTTATTATATTTACCATTGATTTTATAAGCATTGTTCGTTTTTCAATTGTTTCTGTACTTGCAATATTTAGCAGTCGAACTTCCATTTCATTCTTGTCACCAGAAAGTCGGCTTAAATCAGCCATTAAATATAAAATCGAATATTTTTCATCATTTACATCTAAAACTTCACTATATTCCAAAGCCTTTTGATAAAATGATTCTGCTAAAGTATATTCACCTTCTAGTTTGTAAATATCACCAATAAGTTTTTGTGCTTCAGGATATTCTTCCTGTGTTTTAATATATGCAATTAATTTTTTTATTGAATTGTTAAAATAATCATTTCCTTTTTTTTCAACATAATATTCAATAATCTGAGCAATATCAAATTCATCTCTGTCTTGTAAGGCTTTTTTAACTTTATTTATTTCATCTCCCGCAGCTCTTACCTCTCTAGTAGCAAGACTACGTTCCAGTTTATTTACTTCTTTTAATACATTTTCCTTTTTAAGTCTAATGGCCTCTTGTGCATATTTTAATGAAGTTCCGTATTGTTTATCTTCATAACTAATAAGAGCCTGTCTATAAGCAGAAGCATAATCAGAATTGATTTTTGTTTGAGCAAATAATAATGAAGTAAATAATGAAATAAAAATAAATAAAGTTTTTTTCATGAAAGTACCTTTTTACAAAGAATTTAATTCTTCTTCAAATACTTTATCGGCATCTTTTGCATCAACCGTTTGAACTATTTTTCCTTTTTTGAAAATAATTACTTTGTCTTTTGTTCCGGCAATTCCTAAATCAGCATGACGTCCTTCACCAGGTCCATTTACAACACACCCCATTACAGCAACAGTTATATCTTTATTCATTGACAAAAGCTTATTTTGCCAGCGATCAACAAAAGAATGGACATCAAAACCAATACGACCACAACGAGGACAACTTACAAGTTTAATTCCGCCAGCTCTCTTTCCACATTCTTTTAAAATATTTAATCCAGCAACTACTTCATTTTCTTCAGGAGCTGATAAACTAACACGTATAGTATCACCAATTCCTTCGCTCAAAAGTGTATAAAATGCAATAGAAGATTTAACAATTCCACCAATTAAAGGACCAGCTTCTGTTACACCAAGATGAAGTGGATTATTATATTTTTGAGCATAAAAACGATTACAATCAATAGTTTCCTGCACATCTGATGATTTCATGCTAACTACATACTGATCAAAATTAAATTTATCAAAAATCTCTGCCTCTCGAACTGCTGTTTCACATAAGCCCTGGGCACGACTAATTTTACCTTCTGCAATTTGCTGCTGCAAATCCTGAGGCAAACTTCCAGAATTAATACCAATTCGTATTGCAACACCATTTTCACGACAACCTTCAATAACAGCTCTTGTATTTTCTATTGAACCAATATTACCAGGATTAATTCTAATTGCGGCTACATTTCCTTTTAAACATTCCAATGCTAATTTATAGTCAAAATGAATATCAGCAACAAGAGGCATATTTGTCTTACTTGCAATAAGATTCAAACCAGCTGCACTTTCCATATCTGGTACGGCAAACCGAATGATATCACACCCTAACAGCTGCAAATCATTAATTTGTTTAAGAATTTTATCTAATTTTTCTGGATTTGAAGGAATATCAACAATAGAATCCTTCCACATTGTTTGTAAACTAACAGGAGAATCACCACCAATAGAAATGCGTTTAGTGATTCCTTTTCCACCTAAAAATACTTTCTTTGTCATATATTAATTATATCATATTTTAAGAGGTATAGTAACGTTAAAAAAAAAATACCCCGAAGCAAGTTCGGGGGAAAAAATCATTGCTTTTGCATACGATGATGTCAAGGTACGCTTCGCTTAAAACCTTGACATCATCGTTTCGCACAGTTATACAACAGTATAACCGTGCGATACGAGGCGTCAAGGCACGCTTCGCTTAAAACCTTGACATCCTCGTTTCGCATAAGTACACAATAGTGTACTTATGCGATCATACTGAATACCATAGCGAATAAGGCTACTGATTCACAAAGACCTACTACCATGATGTACTGGGCAAAGCCTTTTCCTGTTTCGCCAAGAGCATCTGAACCGGCTGCACCAGCTTTACCCTGAGCAATAGCAGAGAAACACATTGCCAAACCTGAACAAAGACCAAGACCAAGAGCTTTGCCTGGGTTTTCAGCACCAAGAGAGTTCAATTTAATTGTCATTAAAAGGAAACCGTAAATTGTCTGTGTCAAAGGAGCACCAGCAAATACTGTCAAGATGAATGGAGCTGGTTTATTATTTACATAACAACGTTTCCAAGCACCAATTGCCCCCTGTCCTGCAATTCCAATACCAATTGCTGAACCAAGAGCAGCAATACCCATACAAATAGCAGCACCAAGCATACCAAAAAATTCTGCGTTCATATTATTATCTCCTATAAGCTAATTCGCTTTTATTAATTAATATTTTATTTATCTTCCTTGAATGGACTATATTTAATTCCAGACCAGGAAACTCCCAAGTGAGTTGAGAATTCAAGTGTATTCAAACGAACACCGTGTACAATTACAGAAAGTAAGTTCAAAATCATATTTAAGCCATGACCAAAAACAAGTAATGCAATTGCTGCAATAAACAAAATTGCGTGTCCTAAAATTGGACCAGCCATTGTATTTACTGTGTCAGAAATTGCGGCACCTGCCAAACCTACAGCCCATAATCGAATATAAGATACGATATCTGAGAATACGTTTACAACTCCAAGAAGAACTGAAATAATGTTTTTACAACTTTCAAGTACAGACTGTCTAATACTTCCTTCATAGTTTGCAAAAACAAAGCTTAATACAAATCCAATTGCAATTAAACTGATTTCAATTTTTCCTACAGGTACATTTCCTATTGAACCTAACATTGGGAAAACCTTTGAGTTTACTACCATTGAAAGAACAATCCAGAACATACCAATAAGCTGCATTAATGAACCAAAATCACCAAGAGCTTTTAGTCCATTTTTGTTTGATATATTTCTTTTTGCTGCCTTAATATGAGCAATTGAAAGCTGAATTAAAGCAAGTACAAAACAGAAAATCTGAAGGTTCTGATTCTTTGAAAGTCCAACACCAGGTTCTGTAACCCAGAAAGGCGTCCAGAGTCTGGTTTCATGGACATTAGAAATTAAAGGGATAGAAAGATTCTTGAGCCAAAGAGGAAGCTGTTCAGGAGCAATTCCAAACCAGGTACAAGTAACCATACCCCAAATTACAGTTGCAAAACCTACAAGAGTAACAAGTCCTAACATTGGCGAGAAAGGTTCCTTTTTCAATTTTCCCTTAATCATCATTGCTAAAGCGACGATTGTTACCAATAAACCATAACCACCATCACCAAAAATCATTCCAAAGAAAAGAGTAAAGAATAATAAGAACCATCCAGAAATATCATATTCATTATATCCAGGAACTGTTCCCAAAAAGTCTGTAAGTGGATAAATTAAACTTACAAATTTATTATTCTTTAATTTTGTTGGTACTGTAGCATCATCAATTTCAGCATCTTCATAAGCAAGTGCCCATTGGTTTTCAGCGCATTTTGCTTTCAGTTCTTCAATATCTGCACAAGGAACAAAACCAGAAATCCAAGCCAAATCATTTTCTGTGCCAAGAACTTCATGTTCCATACCACAATTGATTGTTTCGAATTCAATGTCTTTTTCCAAAGCAATTCTAAATGCCTTAATTGATTCAAGATATACAGCAGATTCTTTATAGAATGCTTCTATTTCTGCAATTTCTGCTTCATCTCTTTTAATTTCTTCTTCTAAAGCAGTTGTAGTAATTCTTGGGAATGGTACTTCAAAAGCTTCAGGAATAAGATTTTCAGGTCTTCCTTCACCACCATTGATTACTAAAAATCTAACAGTTTTTTTGTCATTATTAACAAGAATTGTTTTAATTTTGTCATCAATCTGATGGTATTTATCACAAGGAACTTCATACATTTTCAGCTGAATGTTTTTTGTATTAAGATAATCAAAATCTTCATTACAAACTGTACCCCATCCAGCAAAACGTTCCAGTTCATTAGCATCTGCGCTAATTTCTTCCATCAATTGCTTTTTTCTTTCATTTTTAGCAACGATTGTAGCACAAAGAGGAATTACCTGCTCTTTAGAAAGAGTTTCTGATTTGTTCTGTTTTTTTGGAAGTTTAATTTCACCAAGAATGCTTTCACTAATAACAGCATTATTTGTGTATTCCTTAAAAGCATTTAATGTTTCAGATGAGCCTTCAACTTTTTCAAGATGAACTAATCCGATTTTTCTTAAACTCTTTAAAGCAGATTCTCTTTCTTTATTTAAAAGAACAATAGAGACTTTTTTCATTGGTTCAATCATTTTTTAGCCTCCTGTTCTTCGTTAATTTTTGCCTGCAATTTATTTTTAGAAATCTTACTTCTAACTACCGCAGCAGTCTGTTCATCACCAAGATAAACAGAGATTTTTTTAATATTAGCCTTAGTTTCAGGAATTTTTACTTTTTCAAACAGGTTTACACGCTGTGTTGTAGTTCTTAATTCCTGTGAAAGCAAACGTACTTGTTCATCAAGAACTTCTGCTTCCAAATCTAAAGATAAAGCTTTTTCCATACGGTCTGCAGCCATATCAACCCATAAAGGTGCTGAATAAAGATCATAATCACCACGACCAAAATCTGCACCTTCATAAACAGGGATTGTTACACCAGCAATGTTTCCATATCCCTTTTTAATATTTTTTACAGTAACCATATCTGGAGTAAATGCTTCTCTTTCACCAAATACTGCAATCCACTGATCAAATTCTTTTTCAAGAGCCACTCGGGATGCACGTACTTCTTTGGCTTTAGCATCAATTGTGCGGATTTCTGTTTGAAGCTGTTGTTTCTTGAGCTGCAATGTAGGAAGATAACGCTTATACATTTTAAGTGCATCTTTTTGTACTTTTAGCTCATTTTTTGTCAGCTTGATTTTTGCCATTCAATATTCTCCTAGCTAAATCCAAACACAATTAATTTTTTGGCCAATATTCTTCAATAAGTGAAGATTTAAGACCTGTTTCTTCAGGTTCAAAACATTCTGACAGAATCTTCCAACCTAAATCCAAAGCATCTTCCAAAGAAATATTCTTTGAAAGGTCCATCATACCATCTTCAAATTTTACACCGTATGCAAGAAGTTTTTCATCCCATTTAGACAAGTTGAAACCCATTGATTTCTTTTCAAGAGTATCTTTATAACTTGAATAAAGACGAATCATACCATCCATAAGAGCACGGTGGTCAGGACGGGTAGAACCGTTTACATTCTGTTTAAGACGTGACAAGGATCCAAATGGTTCAATACGTCCGCCTTTAAGATAATACTGACCTTCTGTAATATATCCTGTGTTATCTGGTACTGGGTGAGTAACATCATCACCAGGCATTGTTGTAACTGCAAGAATTGTTACAGAACCTGCAGAATCAAAGTCTACAGCTTTTTCGTAACGAGCAGCTAACTGTGAATACAAATCACCAGGATAACCACGGTTAGAAGGAACCTGTTCCTGTGTAATAGCAATTTCCTTCATTGAGTCGGCATAGTTTGTCATATCAGTAAGAAGTACAAGTACATCTTTTCCTTTAAGAGCAAACTGTTCTGCAACTGCAAGTGAAAGATCAGGAATTTTCTGACATTCTACTGTAGGGTCAGCTGCTGTATGCATGAACATAACAGTTTTTGAAAGAGCACCACCATCTTCAAGAGTTTTCTTAAAATACAGATAGTCATCATATTTAAGACCCATACCACCAAGTACAATTACATCAACTTCAGCCTGCATAGCAATGCGAGCCAAAAGCTGGTTATATGGTTCACCAGAGATTGAGAAAATTGGAAGTTTCTGAGAAACAACCAATGTATTAAACATATCAATCATTGGAATACCAGTACGAATCATACGACGAGCCATAATACGTTTTGATGGATTTACAGAAGGTCCACCAATTGTAACTAATGAATCAGTAAGAGCTGGTCCATTATCACGAGGCTGAGCAGATCCATTAAAAATACGTCCAAGTAAATCATCAGAAAAAGAAACTTCCATCTGATGTCCAAGGAATTTAATATGGTCACCTGTGGAAATACCACGACCACCAGCAAATACCTGTAAACTAACTACATCGCCTTCGATTTTGTTTACTTCTGCAAGAGATTTTCCAAAACGTGTTTCAATTTCAGCAAGTTCTCCGTAAGCAACATTATCAGCTTTAACTGTAATTACACTACCAACGATGGATTCAATCTTACTATAAACTTTGTTCATAACTATTCACCATCCTTTAACATAGTTGCAACATCACTACGAATCTTTCCATTTGCAGATGCATAATGTGCTTCAACTGCTTTTTCAGCATCCTTAAATTTATCGCTGTTCCACAAAGAATAGTTCCAGTCAATAAACTTCTGTCTCATCTGGTTAAAAAAGTTACGTGCTGTATCTTTATCAGCAAGTTCGAAATCCGAACCAAGAACAGTAAGAACTTTTGCGAATGTATATTTCTGACGTTCTACGCTAACAGCAGCATCAATTTCATCAAATGAGTTCTGCTGCATGTAAACAGCATCAAGGAATTCGCTCTTAAGATATTCGATGTAATCTTCTGTTGTTGTACCATCTTCACCAACTACTTTCATCATCTGGTTTACTTCAACACCGGCAAGGAATACCTTACGTGCATATGCAACCCATTCTTCTGGAAGTACTGATTTATATTTTGACCAGGAAATAATTGGGTCAATAGCTGGATATTTACGAGCATCAGAACGTTCACGGGAAAGTCCATGGAAAGCACCTACTACCTTCAAAGTAGCTTGTGTTACTGGTTCTTCAAAGTTACCTCCAGCTGGAGATACTGTACCACCAATTGTTACAGAACCTGTTGAACCATCCCGAAGACGAACAATACCAGCCCGTTCATAGAATGCAGCAATATATGATTCAAGGTAAGCAGGGAATGCTTCTTCTCCAGGAATTTCTTCCAAACGACCAGACATTTCACGAAGAGCCTGTGCCCAACGACTTGTTGAGTCTGCAAGCAACAATACGTGTAAGCCCATCTGACGATAATATTCAGCCAAAGTTACTGATGTATAAACTGAAGCTTCACGAGAAGCAACAGGCATTGATGATGTATTACAAATAATGATTGTTCTTTCCATCAATGAACGACCAGTTCTTGGGTCCTTAAGTTCAGGGAACTCTTTAATTGTTTCTACAACTTCACCGGCACGTTCACCACAAGCAGCGATGATTACAATATCAACATCGGCATTACGAGATGTTGTATGCTGTAATACAGTTTTACCAGCACCAAAAGGACCAGGAATACAATATGTTCCACCTTTTGAAACTGGGTAGAATGTATCAATAAGACGAACCTGAGTTACCATTGGTTCAGATGGAGCAAGACGTTCTGCATAACAGTCTACTGCACGTTTTACAGGCCATTTGAATGCCATTTTAAGTTGGTGGTCCTTTCCTTTTTCATCTGTTACAACAGCTACAGTATCTTCAATTGTATATGAACCAGCAGGAGTTACAGATTTAACTGTATACATTCCAAGTAAATCAAATGGAACAAGAATTTTATGTGTAAAAGGACCTTCTGGTACAGAACCAATAGAATCTCCTCTAACAACTTTATCACCAGGTTTTGCAGTTGGTGTCCATTCCCATTTTTTATCTCTTGGAAGTGAATCTACATAAACACCTCTTTCCAAGAAGAAGCCTGCTTTTTCAGCAACCAATGGAAGTGGGTTCTGCAAACCATCGAATGTCTGTCCAAGAAGACCAGGTCCTAATTCAGCACAGAGAAGATCTCCAATTAAATCAACAGTATCCCCTGCTTTAATTCCCTGTGTCATTTCGAAAATCTGCATCTGGGCTTTATTTCCGCGAATACGGATAATTTCACCTCTAAGCTTTTTTCCATCAACATTAACATAGCCTACTTCATTCATAGAAACAGAACCTTCAAATTCGATGGTTACCATGTTTCCATTAATGCCGACTACCTTTGCTTTTGTATCCGTCATCTATTTTTCTCCTAGTATTTCGTCGTAAATTTTATGATAAGAAGCCTTTCCGTTTTCAACTTCAAACTTACGCATACGTTCTACAAGCAGCAGTTTAAGACCATAAGCATAAACTGCATCAATAGAAAAACTATCTAAGGGTTTAATTTCTTCCAATAGTTTAATTCTATATTCGTATAAAAACTGTTCTGCCGAATAAGGACTATCCATACCAACAGCTGTTCTTGCCGCACCAATAATATCAGCAGTACAACCAGCTGGCAAAGTATATGATTCCTTTTTCATACGTTGAGCTCTAATTTGAGCCAGTGCAAAACGTAAATTACGTTCTTTTTCATACCAAGTATCAAGGAATTCTGAACCTGTAGCACAAAGATCTTTTGGTGGAACTAAGGAAAGTTCATTCAAAATAACCTTTTCTTTTTCAGAAACAAATCTAGAACAAAGCTCTCTAAAGGAATCACCACTTAATGGTAGATTAGATTTGCCTTCTGAAGGTGAGATATTTGGTAATTGTGAAACCAAATAATAATAAGCCACTAGTTCTGTCCTTTTGCAGCTTCTTTCATTAAACCTGCAACCTTTGGATTAAGATATGCTGCAAACATCTGAGCAAGACTATCTGCCGAATAATCGTAATATGCTGCACCATTATTTACGCCAATTTTGAATCCTGCTGCCATTGTTTTATCAGGTTTAATTTCCAAACCCTTAGAAATTTCAGCTTTTAATTCTGATGTCAAAGAAGAATTTAATTCTTTCAAATCTTTTTCGCTAAGCAAAACTGACAATTCTGAAGCATCTGAGTTTTTTACCCAGGCTTTTACAGTTTCAGGGATAAGTTTCACCAAAACATCCTTTGACATGGCTTTTTCTGTTTCAGCATTAATAATTGCATCTAACTGAGCAACAATAGAATCTTTAAAAGACAAAAGCATGTTTCGTCCAGCCTGAATAATTGCTTCTTCGCTGGATTTTTCCATTTTCTCTGTCTCTGATTTTTTACTTTTTATAATTTCTGCAGCTTTATTCTCAGCTTCAGCTATAATGCTTTCTGCTTTTTTTTCTGCTTCTGCAACGATTTTAGCGGCATCTGCTTCTGCAGCGGCTACACCGTCTTTTTTGATTTTATCAATCAGTTCTTGTAATTGAACATCCATTGCATTACCTCACCTAAAATAATCAAAAATTATACGTAATATTTTACTCCTAAATATATGAGAATTCAATAAAATATTTGCTAGATATAACATAAAAAAAGAAAAAAAAATGTCATACCAAAAAAAATCATTATGAATTATTTCTGAAATGACATTTTAATAAAAAATCAAACTTTAATATAATAAAAACTAAATTTTAAAAGAATAAATTGTTTTAGCCTTCATTGTTTGTCCTGGTTGCAAAATACAAGTTGGGAAATCCTTCTGATTAGGTGTATCTGGGAAACACTGTGTTTCTAAACAGAATGCGTCATGAGAAGCATATGTAATACCATTTTTACCAAGAATTCCACCAATGTAATTTCCTGTATAGAACTGACATCCTTCCATATTTGTAAATACTGTCATTTCATGTCCAGTTTCAGGTTCTTTTACAGTACAGAATTCAACTAAATCTGTTGCATCCAGGGGAAGTCCACACTGTTCATCTTCTGGATCATACATTTCTGTAACATAACAATGATCATAACCTACACCAACCTGTGCAATTTCTTTTCCAATAGCTTTTTCAGTTGTAAAATCAAATGGAGTTCCAGCAACATCAAGTAATTTTCCTGTTGGAATCAATTTTTCACTTACTTCAAGCACCTTAGTTGAATTCATTTGAACTGTGTGCTCTGTAATCTGACCTTTTCCTGCAAGATTAAAATATGCATGATTTGTAATATTAATTGGAGTAGCGGCATCAGTTTCTGCAGTATAATAACATGTAAGATTATTATTGTTATCAAGAATATAAGAAACTGAAATTGTTACATTTCCAGGAAACCCCTGTTCACCATCTGGAGAAAATCTTGTGAATTTAACGCCAGCATAGTTTTTACCCTTAATTGCTTTTCCATTCCACATCATTTTGTCATAACCATCAAAGCCACCATGAAGTGTATTTGGACCATCATTTTTATCTAACTGGTATTCTTTACCATTTAAATTAAATTTTGCTTCCCCAATACGATTTGCAAAACGACCAACAACTGCTCCAAAACAATATTTAAGATTGATATATCCTTCTAATGTTGAAAAACCAGCAAGTACATCAGTCTTAGAGCCATCTTTGTTATTCAAAACAATACTTGTTAAAGTACAGCCATAATCTGTTGCAGAAAATGACATATTATCATTTTTAACTGTAAAAAGATTTACCTCTGTTCCATCACAAAGCACACCAAAAGTTTGTTTAGTTACTTTCATTTTTTTTCCTCTTCTATAGCATGTCAATTATAAAATCAACTTCGGTTCTTGAGCAAGATAAAGCCAATGCAATTTCATCATTTTCATATCCCTGATTATGCATAAGAATGACATTTTCCTGTAAAGTTGTAGTTTTATTTGGCTTTTTATTTTTATTTTCATAAACTGCATTATTTTCAGTTGAATCTGTTTCTTCTGCTGGTTTATCTTCATAAACTTCAGTAATGATTAAAGGAACTTCTTTGTAAGCAGCACCATCAGATGTAATTGTAGTTTCATCTTTTAAAATAGAAGTTGATTGCGAAGCTTCAGAACTGAATAAATCCCCCTGCACCATTGGTGTTACTTCAAACGAAGAATCTGGATTAATTTTCTGAGCCGCTTTTGTATTTTTTAAATAAGAATTAATCTGAGGATTTGTTAATGTCTTTCTCTTTATTGGAGTAGGGGCTGGCTCCTTAAAAAGATCACTATTATGAATACCAGAATTAGATTTATTAATTTTATCCGTCTCTGCAATCATAGTGCGTAATCTGTCTCCAGCCACACTAAATTCTTCCATTTTTTTATCTGCATCTTCCATTAATTTTTTAATATTTCTGGATGCTTCTCTTACAAGATACATATCTCGATCAGTAACCTGATCTATATCTTGAATCATTTTATTCATTTGATTCTTTGTTTTTTCAACTATTTTGTCTGTTGAGAAAATTTTTTTAAATCGAATAAAAAAGATTATCCAACAAATAATATTAAAAAAGGTAAGAAATACTATTAGATATGTCATTTTTACCTCGTAATATCAATGATAGAACCAATATAAGGTGTAGGAGCAGCTTTTGGAGGAGGTAAATCATTTTCATCATCATTATTATGCTGTTTAGAATTACCTTGTTTATAACCACCAGCTGAACTGTTTCCCCTGCCATTTGAATTAATCATATCGGCCTTTGAGTTATCATTACTTGTGTTTTGAACTTTTGTAGAATTTTCCAAATTCTTTTCAGCTTTTGTCACCTGTTGAATACTGGACGCAACCTGTGATAATTGATTTCCAGCTTCATTTCTAGCAACATTCTGAATTTGGGAATACATATTTTGCAGGTCAATCGGCTGTATAGCCATCTGGTTCCTCCATTTCTAATGCAGGAGGTTCGTAAGGTCCTCGTTTACAGAAACTACGATCGTAATAGAATGTAGTAGCCTTACAATCCATTTTGATTTCATCAAGAACATCACGAACATAAATTTTTACACCAGAATAAACAACATCTTCAACTTTAACTTTTCCTACAGCTTTTAGTTCACGTAAATGTTCCTGAATTTTTTCAATTTCTTCATTAATCTGAACTAAGTCATCTGCAAGACTCTTAATTTTCTCTTTAAGAGTAGCAAGTTTTTCTTCTTTATCTGGAGGTAATTTCTTTCTTAATTTTTTCTGCTGTTCCAAAGTCTGAATATCAAGTTCAATATTTTCATAATCTCTAGAACAATCAGCCTGATTTTTCTGTAAAACTTCAAGGCGTTTTTTAGCACGTGGATCAATACCAACTTCAAGAATTGTTTCTGTACCACCACCAGGGGAACCAATTTTTCTTGCACAAATTTCTTCAGTTGCAAGCAAATGGCCACCAATAATCTGTGCTTTTTTGCCTTTTAGAACAATATTTTTCATTGCAGTAACGTTAGAGTTTACGATACTGTCATTTACAATTACATTTTCTTCTACTTCTACTGTTGTATCATTAATAAATTTGGCCCACAGTGATTTACCTGCTTTGATATAACCTTCACCCTTACCAAAAACACCCTGGCGTACAATAATATTTCCAGTTGCTTCGAGACGAGATTTATCAACAATTCCATTAACTTCAATATTTGTTGCTTCAACCTTGTAGCCTTCTTCAACAGAGCCTTTAATAATAACTGTACCAACAAACTTAATATCACCAGTTTTAACATTAACAGCATCAAGATATTTAACTGGTTCTACAGTAATTCGTCCATTAACAAGCATTACTTCACCATCAATTTCGGCAATAACTGTGACACCATCTCTATCAAAACGCACATTTGGTCCTAACTGAATTTGGACATCTTTTCCATTTTTTGCTTCCAGATAGCGGCCAAAAATAGTCTTTCCACCCTTACCTCTTTCAGCATTAATTTTCTGGGCTAAAGGCTGACCTGCAATAACATTCTGAATCTGATTAAGTTCCTTATAGTTAATCTGTCCTGTATCTGAAACTTTTGCCTTAAGTTTTTTAGGATCAGTTTCAAAATTATAAGAAAGATATGCGTCTTTTCCATCAACTGGTTTAATGGCAGTTGCAACTTCAAAAGGAATATTATAAACAGGATTATCAACAAATTCTTCAATTTTATAATGATCAATACACTGTTCAATAACACCTTGCTGAGTCAATGCTCTGACAATCAATTCTTTACTAGCTTCGGCACCACTCATTGATGGAGGAGAAACAATAATAGAGGCTTTCATCTCATCTTTAGTAGTATCAACAGAAACTAAAACATCCCCCGCCTGAACATGTTTATACTTTCCAACAATATTGTATTCGCCATTAGTTCCAGATTTAAGATATTTTTTTACAAGTCCTTCATCAAATTCCAAAGTATCAGGTCTTTTTATTTCTGCAATAACATCTTTTAAATCTATAGGTGATCCATTTCCAATTGGGAGTACAATTTTAAGAACAATATCTCCGCCAAAATGACGTACATAAAATAATCCATCTTGATTTTTTGCAATACTCTGCTCTTCAGCTTCGTCATCAAAAATAAGACCTTCTGATGCAAGTTTGATATTTTTCTTAATTGTTGCAGGATCCTGATATATTTTAAGTTTCCAAGGCTTTTTTCCCATTCCAAGAAAACCATCACTACCCTTTTCAACAATTTCATATTGAAGATTATTTACAACAGTTTCTAACTGAACCGCCGCATCTGCCAAAGCTTCATCAATAGTATCTGCATGTACTTCAACACAATGAAGCGAACTATCCATTTGGAGACGTTTTTTCATTTCAACACGAATAGTGTCAAGTGTTACCATATTTTTCTATAAGATACCCTTTCTTAAATTTGTAAGCTTAGCCCGGAGTCTTAAATTTGCTTTTGTATGTAACTGAGAAATACGAGATTCACTTACTTCAAGAACTTCACCAATTTCTTTAAAAGTTAAATCTTCATGATAATAAAGAACAATTACCATTTTTTCTTTTTCTGGTAATTCATTAATAGCTTCAGCAATTACTTTTTTGACAGCTTCTCTTTCTGCCATAATATCCGGATTTAAACTTGATGGAGCTTCGATATTATTGCCAATAGACATATTATCGTTATCATCACCAGCATACCAAACATCGTTAAGTGATAAAATAGATGTGCCAGAAACCTTCATTACAGTTCTATTGTAATCTTCTTCTGTCATATTTAAGGATTCGGCAATTTCTGCATTTGAAGCAGTTCTTCCCAATCTTGATTCAAGAGAAGCAATTGCATCTTCAATTTCCCGGGATTTTTGTCTTACAGAACGAGGAACCCAGTCTATTTGACGAAGTTCATCAAAAATAGCACCACGAATTCTTGTTACAGCGTAAGTTTTAAACTTAACGTTCTTTGAAGTATCATATTTATTAATTGCGTCTAATAATCCAAATTGACCGTAACCTACAAGGTCATCAAATTCAACATTACTTGGCATCCCTACTGCAACTTTTCCAGCTACATATTTAACCAAAGGCATGTATTGTCTGATAAATTTTTCTCTTATTGAAGGAGATTTTGTTTTCTTGAATTCTTCCCAAAGGTCGTCTTCTTCTTGTAAATCATTAATCGGCATAACAATCACCCTTTTTTATTAACTTTCATCCGATAAAACTGTACTTATTGCTTTTGCAATTAACTCAGTATTCTGAAACTTATCTGTATCTACATCATTTCTTTTGCTTGTATATACAGATGAGCTTTCAGTATCAGAGAATTCATCAATTGAATCATTTGCAGAAGAACTGAAACTCGACATTGGAGTTGCAGGCATCCCCAAATTTCCAAAATCCGGCAATACATCTAAATCATCATTTTTTGAAGAGGAAGATTCAGATATTTCTGCTGACTTATTCGCTACAGCTGATGGCTTAACAGCTTCTGTTCCAGAAATATTTGTTAATGTTTCAAGATTACGGACAGGAACAAAGTTTGATTTTGAGTCCTCAGCAATACTACTATTAACAGATGAAGAATTATTAGAAGTAACAACATCGCTTGTATTTAACATTGACCTGTTTTCACCAACATTAAATCTATTATTGCTGCCACTCCTTTCTAATTCCTGATCCTCAATTACAATATCAACATTATTTCCTACACTAGATGAAACTGTTTTTGATTCTGTACTTTTAGTTGAATCAATTTCACTTGAATCTAATGAAAGAAATTTTTCATAAACAAATGTTAATCCAAAACCAAGAACAGCAAAAATTAATGCAAAAACCAAGGCAGTAAGAAAAACCTTTAATATACCTGATTTTGAAAAAATACCGAAAGTAAGAGATAATATGAATCCTGCACCAGCAGAAAAAGAAACAAATTTTATGTTCTTCATTATACCTCCCACTATAATAGTTTATTATAACTTATAAATTTAAAAAATCATAGCACTTTTTTTTATGCTTTATTTTGATTTTTTACTAAGAAATTTTTTCAAGAAATTTGAAACTCCATCATTATATTCAGGTTCAGTTTTTTCAATTTTACCAACAATATGTTTAAGACATACAGAAGGCTTAGAAGTTGGATTTACAATCATAAAAGGTTTTTGACGAATAACAGAAGCCTGAACAACAGGATCTTCATATACAAAACCAAGATATTCAACTTTATAGTTTAAGAACTGTCCAACAATATTAATAATACGTTCAGAAATACGTTTTCCTTCATCCGCAGAGTGAACACGGTTTACAATTAATTTTATATCAACCTGCCGACCAACAATTTCAGTTGTAATAATCTTAATAATACCATAGGCATCTGTAATAGCTGTTGGTTCAGGTGTTGTAACAACAAAAACTTCGTCTGCAGCTGCAACAAATTGTAATACGTTATTTGCAATACCAGCACCAGTATCAATAATAATGATATCTGCATTTCCTAATGAAGCAAATTGCTTTCCGAATTCATCAAGTTCATCTACAGTAAGATTGGCAATTTTTGAAAAACCATTTGCCCCTGCAATAAACTTAATACCAAATTCTGTATCAATGATGATTTCTTTCATTGTTTTTTTCTGATTAATAACATGCATTAAGTTATATGTAGGAACAATGTTTAAAAGAACATTTACATTAGCCATTCCCAAGTCACCATCAATGAGAATAACTTTTTTACCAAGCTGAGCATAAGCAATAGCCATATTTACAGCGAAGTTTGTTTTTCCAACACCACCTTTACCACTGGTAATAGCAATAATTCTTGTATTATGTTTTTTTGTTGATTTAGAGTTATCTTCATCTCCATTCATCAACTTACGCAATTCTTCTGCCTGTTCTTCCATTATTGTTCTCCAAATTTGTCTTCGATATGAACTCTATCAATATCAAATCCTTTTAAATTTATTAAAATATCTACAATATTTGCTTTTTTAAGATTTCTTGGTACACCCTGTCCATCAGTGATGTAAGAAATACTCTTATGTCTATCCCAAAGTACACTAATTATATTTCCGTAGCATTGAGATTCATCAAACTTAGTAATAATTACCGACTCATAGGCAAATGGTTCAAAATTTCTGAATATATTCTGTAAATCACTGGCTTTTGTACTTGCAGTTACAGCAAGAAAAATTTCAGGATTCATTTTTACATCAAGAATATTTTTCATTTCACCAATATGATTTGAATCATTAGGACTATAACCACTTGTATCAATATAGATGTAATCCACATGTTCTTTATAATCAGAATAAATCTCTGCCACATCCTCAGCAGTTTCTGCTTTTAAAACATTTTTACCTAAAATTTCACCAAATTTGGCAAGCTGCTCCAATGCACCAACACGCATAGTATCAATTGTAACAATACAAAGCTCAGGTTTCTTCATACCATTATTCTTTGCATCAAGAATTGAAGTTGCAGCAAGCTTTGCAATTGTAGTTGTTTTTCCAACCCCCGTTGGTCCAACAATAATAATAACTTTAGGAGGACGAACATGTTTATCTTTTTTGATTTCGATTGATTCACCAATCCAATCAACAACATAACGTTCAACTAGTCTAAAATCATCTAATTGTTCAAGAGAAAACTGAGAACGAATCTTATCCGTAATCATTTTTATATATGAAAAAGAAAATTCATTTTCGGAAAGCAATTCTTCTATTCTTGAAATAGTTTCATGAGTATCTGAAGAAACTGCAGGTTGTGTGGAAAAATTATCTATTTTTTCATTTAATTGCTCCATCATAGAAGCCATTTTATTCATTTGGGCATTCAATAAAATATCTTTCTGTTTTTCTATAATTGCCTTTCTGTTTTCTTCAAGCTTTTCACTTTCAGTTTGTGTTTTCTTGAATACTGTTTCGACTGTAGTATCATTATTTAAAACATAGGTAACAACAGTAACGGGTTTCTGTTTTAATCCCAAAAATCCTGAAGGACGAAAATCAACAAATTTTTCTACAATTGTATAACCAGTACCATATAATTTAAATAATTTTTCTTTACACTCGTTTAATGTAGCGCCTTCAATCTTTTTTCTTATTGCATTTTCAATTGGCATTTTCTACGCTCCCTCATTTTCAGAAACCTGATCAATAAACTCTACAGTAACATTTCTTCCTGCCGCATTAACTTCTGCATCAGAAAGAACTATAATTCCAGGCATATCTCGATCTATTGAAACTTTTACCAATGGTCGAATTTGTGCTGGACATATTAAAATTGGCTGTAAATTCTTATCTTTTACCCGGGCAATTGCACCACTTACACTATTAAGCCAATTTCGTCTGTCTACAGGATCCAGCAAAGTTTGTGGTCTTGAACCATCCTGTGGATAATAAGCATGATTTTGAATCATTTCTGAATAATCCTGAGAAACAGGAATAACCCGAAGTTTTTTATCATCAGGATCTGCATATTGCATACAAATCTGTAATCCTAATGCCTCACGAACTTTTTCTGTTAAATCCCAAGGATTCTTTGAAACATTGGCATAATTTGCAAGAGTTTCCAAAATTGTAATAATATTTCTGATAGAAACATTTTCTTCCAAAAGATTTTGCAAAACTTTTTCAATTTGTCCATAAGTTAACTTAGCAGTATTCAAAACTTCATCAACAAGAACAGGATTTTTCTCTTTTACAGTATTGATGATAGATGCAACTTCTTCACGACCAAGCATTTCTGCAGCATGAGAACGAATAATTTCTGTAATATGGGTTGCAATAATTGTTGGTGGGTCTACAACTACGTAACCCGCTTCTTCAGCTTCTGCTCTTTGATCTTCAGGAATCCAAATTGCATCCATACCAAAAGCAGGATCCTTTGTTTTTTCACCTTTCAATGGATTTATAACTGAACCAGTATCCATACACATATAATAACCAAGTCTTATATTTGCACGACCAGCTTCAATTCCTTTAATTTTAAAACTATAATCATTTGGATCCAAAGTCATATTATCCTGAATTCGAATTTTTGGGATAACAAATCCCATATCAAGTTTTGCTTCATTTCTAATTCGGGTAATACGTTCAAGCAATTCTGCACCTTTTTCTTTTCTAACAAGAGGAATCAAGCCAAATCCCAATTCCAAAGAAAGAGAATCTAATAAAGCAATTTTTTCTGAATCCTGATTTGCAAGAGAATTCTGTTGCTGTTCTTTTGATTTTTCTTCTTCCTGTTGAGCAACAGCCTGTTTTTCTTGAGAGCCAGACATTCTGAATCCAATAAAAATGAATAATGCACCAACTGGAATTACAAGCCAGACTTTAAGTGCAATACCAATTAATACAAGAATAGCTCCAACAATTTCGTAAATATAGCCTGAACGAGTAAAATCCTTTGCCAATTGTTCTGGTAAACTTTCATCAGATTTATTACCAGTTACAAGTAAACCTGTAGCAACTGAAATAACTAATGCTGGCATTTGTGAAAGTAAACCATCACCAATTGTAAGAGAGGCATAACTGCTAAAAGCTTGTCCTATATCAAGGTCAAAATAAACTGCTCCCGAAATAACTCCACCAAGCAGGTTTACAACAGTAACAAAAATACCTGCTTTAACATTTCCAGAAACGAATTTAGACGCACCATCCATATTTGAATAGAAATCAACTTCTCTACGAATTGCATCTTTCAAATCTCTTGCTTCTTCATCTGTAATAATTCCAGAATTCAATCGGTTATCCACATCAAAATATTTTTGAGTCATGGAATCCAAACTAAAACGAGCAGCAACTTCTGAAATACGGCCAGCACCTTTTGTTACAACTGCAACCTGGAAAACCATAATAATAATAAAGATTACAAAACCAACAACCAGATTATTTTTTGCAACAATATTAGCAAAGGCTTGAACCATATCACTCTGAGCATTTGCATCAGCACCACTATTGAAAAGAATAAGTCTTGTAGATGCAATATTAATTCCCATTCCTAAAATGGTCTGAAAAAGAATAATTCTTGGGAAAGTTTGAAAATCAGATGCTCTTGGAGTATAAATAACAGCAAGCAAAACAACAAAAGCAAATGCAAGATTTAAAATCATGAGTAAATCAATAAGTAATTTAGGGATTGGAATAACTATAAAAGCAATAATAATAATTAGAGTAACTGCTACATAGTTATTTAAAATAAAATCTAGAAATTTTCCTCGACTTTCGTTTGCCATTAGTCCCCACCCAGCAATCTACAAAGTTTATTTAGAATAATTTTTCAAATGTGAATAAATAATAGAAATAGTTCTATAATACGTCTCTGGTATTATATCACCAACTTCCGTTTCTGTATATAGTCCACGTGCAACAGGTTTATCTTCCACAATTGGAATATTATTTTCATTTGCAATTCGTCTAATTGTAAAAGCTAATTCATCTTCACCTTTTGCAGTAACTTTTGGGGCATCTGATTCAAATCGATCATATTTTAATGCAACCGCAAAATGTGTAGGGTTGGTAATAACAACATCTGATTCAGATACAGCTTTTGGAATATTTTGTGATAATAATTGTTGTTGCATTTGCTTAAGTCGACCTTTAACTTCAGGATCTCCTTCCATTTCTTTATATTCTTCCTTTACTTCCTGTTTTGTCATTTTCATTGATTCTCTAAATTCATGACGCTGAACAAAAAAATCAGGAATACTTATTACAAGAAAAAAGAAGGCTACTATCAAAAGAATCTGAGCTGCCATTGTTGCTATTCTACCAATTGCAACAACAATCTGCCCATTTTTTATAATTTCCAATAACTCAAAAAGATCACCTTTAATAAAAATGTAAGCAATAATTACAATAACAGCAACTTTTCCCAAAGATTTTGCAATATTAAATAACCCCTTTGCAGAAAAAATTGTTTTTTTAAAAAATTCTCCAAATTTAGGAACTATATTTGAAAATTTTGGAGAAATAGGTTTTAAACTGAATACAATTCCTCTTGTTTGAACAATATTACCAAAAAATCCGCCTGCTGCAGCAATTATAGCAATTGGAATAACAATTTTTAAAAATGTAGAAAGAAAAAATGTAATTAATGCCGGATCCTGTAAATCATATTGTCCACATCGTTCAAAATAGAATTGATATAAGGATAAACACTGGTAAAAAATCCACTTTCCAAGAAAAATCAATGTAACAACTGAAAGTATAAGAACTAAAGCAGCACTTACTTCAGGGCTTTTTGGGACACGGCCTTCTTTACGGGCCTTTTCAAGTTTATACTCGGAAGGTTCCTCCGTTCTTCCTTCATCTTCAGCAGCCATTATTTTATACTTCCTCCTGTATTAATAAATAACTGTTGCAGAATATCAAAACCTTTCGCAAAAGAACCAATAAAGAAATCACACATATATGGTAATATTGTTGCAATCAGAAAAAAGGATACCAAAATCATAATTGGGAACCCTTCTGAAAGAAGATTTATTTGAGGAGCAGCTTTAGATAATAAACCAGTGCAGACAGAAATTAAAAGCAAAGTACCCATTAAGGGCAAACTAATTACAAGAGCGTCAGCAAATAATTTTGTAAGACCTGAAAGCATGAACTTTATAAATCCATCTGTATTCTGCACAATATTTATTGCATTAATAGTCTGAAAACTAGTTACAAGTCCCTGCAAAAACAACTTCTGAAACCATTTACTTTGTAAAAAAATCAATGTAGCAACAAAATTAAAAAATTGTCCCATTAAGGGATTTTCAACCTGAGCTAATGCATCATAGGTACTTGCAGCACTAAACCCCATTTGAAAAGCAGTAAATTGACCAGCTGTACTAAAAGCAGAAAAAATTATTGTTACATAAAAACCAAGAATAATACCTATTAAACCTTCGCCTAAGGCAAGTAAAATAAAATATATAGAAAAAGCACCATCCCCAGAAATATAAGGAACATAAGATGGAAATTCTACCGTTCCCATTACAAAAAAAGCCATATATCCTGCTAAGGCAATTTTTGCAGTTCTTGGAACAGTTCGCATAGAAAACATAGGAACTGTCATTAGAAAAGCAAAAACTCTAATTGCAATTAAGAGAAATAATGGAGCTCTTTGTAATACTGCGTCAAACATCTATTATTCCAGTTTTTACCGTGCCAAATTTGGAATCTGATTAAATAATCTAATTGTATATTCACTTAAAGATGCCATCATTGTTCCACCTAACAAAGCAATCATAAAAAGAATTGCAAGCAGCTTTGGTAAAAAAGTTAATGTTTGTTCCTGAATAGAAGTTACAGCTTGTAAAATTGCAATAATAAGACCAACTATAAGAGCTACTATAAGAACTGGTGCAATTAAAGAAATAGTTTGTGTTACTGCACCTCTCATTAATGTAACAATTTCACCAATAGACATATTTCTTCTCCTATCTGATTACTGATGCAAATAATTGCTGAGTAAGTAATCCCCATCCATCAATTAAAACAAACAAAATCAATTTAAAAGGCATAGAAATTTGAACAGGCGGAAGCATCATCATACCCATTGACATAAGGATACTGGCAACAACCATATCAATAATAATAAACGGGATATACAGAAAAATACCAATCTTAAATGCAACCGTTAATTCGTGAACAATATATGCTGGAATTAAAATATAAGTTGGAACATCTTTTCTAGTCTGAGGCTTTGGTAATTTTGCCATACCCATGAAATTTGAAATATATGATGTATCATCAGACATTTGAATAAACATAAATTCACGAATTGGTTCTTCCGCAGCAGAATAAGCTTGTTGAATATTAATTTCATTATTAGAAAGAGGTTTTAAAGATTTTTCATAGATATTTGTAAAGGTAGGCCACATAACAAATATAGTCATAAAAAAAGCAATTCCATTAAGAACGGCAGTAGGAGGAACCTGTTGTAAAGACAAAGCTCTTTTTATAAAGTCCAGAACAATTGAAAATCTTAAAAAACAAGTAACAAGAATAAGAATACTTGGAGCTAAAGTTAATACTGTTAATAGCAGAAGCAATCGGACAGAAAAAGCAACCTCATTTCCACTTTCTGGTTGGGTAATCTGAACTGCAACATTTGGAACCTGAATAGGTCTAACATTAGGATTCATTTCTGTTGTACCCTGTGCAGACCCATTAGGAAAATTTGACTGAGCAACAACAGGAGAGGTGATAAAAATGCTGATTAAAATTATAAGAATAAAACTAAAACGATTTTTTTTCATACATAATCCTATTCTTTATTTTTTCGTGAAAGATTATTTACTTTTCTTTCTTCATCTTCATAAATATTTTTATTTCTAGGTCCATTAGGCATAAAAATATCAAGAACATCTGCAAAATTCATTGGTTTTTTAACATTTTGATTTTTATCAAAATTAAGATTTAGTGCTTCAATCAATTCTTTATCTTCAATCTGATCAATTACATTTATATTTGAATCAGTAACACCTAATATATATGCATTATCAAGCAATGTAACAATTTCAACAGATTTTCCAGGACCAATATTTAATGATGATACCCTACGCAAAAAATTATCATCACTTTTTGTATTATTAACCTTTTTCTTAAAAAACCACATTACAGCGTAAATAGCAGCAACCACAAGACATAAAAACAAAATCATTTTTATGAAAGTCCATGCTGTAGAAGGCTGTTTCAAATTTAAATTGCTGGTTTCATTATTAGAGGAGAAATAATCATCTTGAAGTAATGTTGAATCCTCTGAAACAGAAACTGAATTTTCAACATTTAATGAATCGTTATTATTCTGTGAAAACAACACATTTGTAAGTCCAAATAGAATTACAAAAATAAGAAGAGATTTTTTTAATGTAGCCAATTTTCCCACCCTTAAATTGGTTTTAGTTTAAATCATTAACACGTTCCATTGGAGAAAGGATTTCTGTTACACGAACACCAAAGTTTTCATCAATGACTACAACTTCACCCTTTGCAATAGGTTTATGATTTACAAGAATATCAACTGGTTCACCGGCAAGCTTGTCCAATTCAATAATTGTACCTTCACCCATACCTAAGATATCCTTAATAGATTTTTTTGTACGACCTAATTCTACAGTCATTTCCATGAAAACATCCATAATTAAACCGATGTTTCCCTGCTCAGAAGAACTCATAGAATTAGTAAGACTTGGATAAGAAAGAGACTGAACATTTGGTACATTCATTCCCATGTTCATACCCATATTAGCAGGCATTCCCATACCCATTCCCATATTTGGCATCTGCTGCATTCCACCCATAGCCATTTGATTATTCATTCCCATAGGATTTCCCATAGGATTTCCCATTGGCATTCCACCCATGTTCATTTGGCCACCCATTTGCATGCCACCCATTCCCATCTGATTTCCCATATTCATCTGGTTATTTGGCATCATAGGAGCTGCTTCCATCATTGGAATATCATCTGCTTTATTTCCACCTAATGCATTAGACATTTTTTCAGAAACATCGCCACCAAGAATTTCCCATAAAGTAAAAGCACTTCCATCCAAAGTAATTGGATATCCTGTAAGTATAAAATCCCCCTGAGGGAACATAATCATTGCTTTAGACTCATTTGAACATTGTGCCGAACCGTTTGCTAAACCTGGTAATTTCCCTGTTGAATCAAGAACATTTATCTGGGCACTAACATGAGTTGCAACTAGCTCAGAAACAACAGAAAGAACCATATCGTCAACATCTGTAGTATCTTCTTTATTTACTAAAGAAAAAACTTTAAGAGCAAAATCAGAAGACATAAGATACATATGACTTCCTTTTGCACCTTCTGTATAATCAATAGAAACAGAAATAACAACTTCTGGCAGTTTAGATAAAACTCTATCACGATCTGACAATTCAACAACAGGTTTTTCTACTTTAAATGAGGCTCCAGTATATTGATTAATATTTCCTTCAAGTTTTTCTCTTAAATCTTCAGCCAGTTTCTGCATTGTTGGAACATCGATGCTGTAACTTGGACCGTTGCCAACATGACCAGTTGAATTAAGACCATCCATTGAAACTCCAGAAAGTAAAGCATCAATTTCGTCTTGTGAGATAGCACCATCACTCATATGTATCGTCTCCTTCTACAGAAAGCTCTTCAAATTCTTCTGAATCCTGATCTTCCATTTTTCCTGTAAGCTGTACTGCCATTTTTTTACCAACTACACCTGGCTGACAGTAAAATTTCTTTTTATTTCCAACGCTGAGGGTTAATGGATCCCCAACTTTTATACTTGATAAACGCACAACATCTCCACAACGAAGAGATAAAACATCCCTAATTGGAAGATTGATTGTACCAATTTCTGCAACAACATCCATATCAACAGCAGAAAGTTGATTTTTAATAGTACCAAGGTACTGTGTTGTTGAACTTCTACGAACTGATGAGAACCAGAACTGAGTAGATAATTTTGAAATAATAGGTTCAATAGTAAGGTATGGAATACAGAAGTTCATCATACCTTCCTCATCACCTACTTTTGTATCCAATGTTACTAAAACAACCATTTCTGTTGGAGGAACAATCTGTGCAAACTGTGGATTTGTTTCAATTTGAGCAAAACGAGGACGTAAATCAATAACCTGGGTCCAAGCTTCTCGCATATTTGCCAAAATACGAACAATAACACCTTCCATTACTTCCTGTTCAATATCTGTCAAATCCCGATTTTTATTTCCAGAAGTAGCACCTCTACCACCAAACAATCGGTCAATCATACAAAATGTAATGGCAGGATCAATTTCCAATACCGCACTTCCGTTCAACGGATCCATATTAATAACAGCCAATGTTGTAGGTGTTGGAATAGAACGGAGAAATTCTTCATAAGTAAGCTGGTCTACAGAAGCAACATGAACATGAACCAAAGAACGCAACTGTGCAGATAAGGAGGTTGTAGTTAAACGTGCAAAAGTCTCATGCATATTTGAGACTGTACGAAGCTGTTCCTTAGAGAATTTGTCAGGACGTTTGAAGTCATATATTTTAATTTTACGGGCATTATTAACCGGTTTAAAGTCATCAGTTTCGTTATCACCGGAACTGATGGCACTTAAAAGCTGGTCAATTTCATCCTGAGATAAAACCTCATTCATGCACTTCCACCTTTTTTAGTTCTGTTCAACTACATCAAGCTGATCAAAACTTATTGAACGAATTTTTGAACTACTTAAAACAGTATCATTAATACCGTTTTTAATTTCAATCTTAAATTTAGCCTCATTTTCAGCAACCTTTAATTCACTTGCTGATTTAGATCTAAAATATTTTCTTAAAAATTCTTTGATTTCAACACTAAAACTAGTAATTTCTGTTGCACAGGCTTTATCTTCTTTTTTATAGCCCAACAACACATTTACTCTAACTGTTGCAGGAGGATTGTCACTTGTAAATGTCTGGATTGTACCAATTGATTTATACCAATCGTATGATTCCCGTGGACCAGATTCTTCTTCAGTGATGCTTGCAGGATTAAAAGAATCCTTTGTGCTATTTTTCGTTACGATTTTAACTGTAATAACAGAAACTACAACAATAACAATAATAGCTGCAACACCAATAATAATCCATTTTAATAAATTTGGTAAAAGACCTGATAATCCACCTTTTTTTGCAGGTGCAGCTCCAGCTGAACCACCATCATCAAGGCCTAATTCTTCATCATCTGCCATTTTCCCCTCCAGCAAATAATACAATATATGATAACATTAAAAATGTCCTTCGTCTAGAATAATAATATCAACACGTCTGTTATATGCCTGACCTTCCGGAGTATCATTTGTAAACTTCGGTCGTGTATCAGCATAGCCAGCAATGGCAAAATTATTTTCCTTTACTCCATAATCGGCAAGATAATGTAAAACATTAGCGGCACGTGCAGCAGAAAGTTCCCAGTTACTAGGAAATTTTGAATCTGCAGGAACAGGAGTATCATCTGTATGACCTTCTATTCTGTATCTTCTGTCAGCCACCTCTGGAGAATTAAAAAATTCTGTAAGACGAAGTAAAGTTTCTCTTGTTTCGGAAATATTTAATTCCGCACTTCCCGGTTCAAAGAAATTATCAGAAAGCAATGTAATGACAAGACCTCTTTCATCACTTGTTACTGTAATTCTGTTTGATTTATTATCAGGAGCAAAAAGACTAACTGCTTTTTTCTTTGCAGTACCTAAAGACCTTCCCTTTTCTGTAGATGGTAAAGAGTTTATGTTATTACCAAGGTCAGAAAGCATACCTGCAGACAATGACAAACCACCAGATGTTGAATCTGTTTCCTGCATCTGTAAACTCTGAGTAATTGTTGCCAACTGTGTAACATCAACTTCCGAAGGATTGTATAACATTACGAAGAAGCACAACATAAGTGTAATCATGTCACCATAAGTACCTAGCCAGGCGTTGGATGGTTTCTCAGGCTCTTTAGCTTTTTTTCCCATAGCGTTTTATATTTCCCTAAATTATTTAGTCTTTAAGAACATCAGCTTCAATTGCTTTTCTTGTTACTGGATCAAGATAAGTAAGAAGTTTTTGAGCCATAATACGAGGGTTTTCACCAGCTTGAATAGCAAGTACACCTTCAATAATCATTTCTTTTGATCGCATTTCCTGTGCATTATGTGCTAAGAGTTTTGAAGCAAATGGAGCAATCAACCAGTTTGCAAGCATAGATCCATACAAGGTTGTAATTAAGGCAACGGCCATGTTAGGACCAAGAGAAGACTTATCTTCCAGGTTGTTTAACATACCAATAAGACCTACTACAGTACCCATCATACCAAAACCTGGTGCAAAACCAGACCAGGCGTTAATAATACCAATCCATTCCATATGACGTGCTTCTGTCTGGTTCATTTCGTTTTCCATAATTGCACGAATAATGTTTCCATCAGTACCATCTACTACAAGACGAAGTCCCATTTTCATAAAAGGATCTTCCAAATCATCAAGTCCATCTTCCAAAGCAAGAATACCTTCACGACGAGCTTTTTCAGACAAAGCTTGCATATTGATTACAATATTTTTTTCACCAAAATCAGGAATTTTAAAAGCTCTTGCCATAATTTTAAACATACCCAATGCCTTTTTTAAAGGACAGGCAATAAACATGGCAAAATATGACCCACCAATTGTCATGGCTGCAGATGCAGGGTCCAAAATCCCCTTCATAGAACCACCAGATGTTAATACTGACATAACAATCATGGCAGCACCACCAATAATACCAACTATTGTAGCTATATCCATTACAAGACCTCTTGTCTCTCAATACCGATATTTCTTCGATATTCAATAATTTTATCTATAAGTTCTTTTGGGGAATTTTTGACAATGATTTTTCGACCAGACAACATAGTCAAAGTCAAGTCAGGAGTAGTTTCCATACTTTCAATCATGTGCGGATTCACCCAATAAATTTTCCCATCTAACCGCATTACATCAATCATATTATCTTTCCACCCTAATATGATTAAGCACAATATAAGTATAAATTTAAAATTATGCTTAATTCTATCACATTATAGTTATTTTTTAAACTATTTTTATTATAATCGGTATTTTTTATTTTTGAATTAACACTTTTATGCAGTTTTATAAATTTTCGTTATTAAAATAAAATAATCTACACTAATTATGAGTCATTGTTTATAATTAAAGTATAAAAACAACAAAGGAAACCTAATGACTGAAGTAAAACCGCTGATTTACGTAATAGAAGATGAACAATCCATTTCAAAACTTGTTTGTATGTATCTTGAAAAATCAAACATGAATACTAAAAGCTTCGAAACGGCAGAAGATGCATTAAATTCATTATCTTCAAATTCTTTACCTGATTTAATCATTTTAGATTTAAACCTCCCTGGTATGAGTGGTTTTGATTTTCTTCAGGAAATGCGTAAATTATACAATAACACTGTGCCAGTTTTAATTGTTTCAGCAAGAGATTCAGACGAAGATATTATTCAAGGACTGGGTTTTGGTGCTGATGAATTTGTTACTAAACCATTTTCTCCAAGCGTATTAGTTGCTCGTGTAAAAGCCAATCTTCGAAGATTATCCTATTCTTCAACACCTGAAGAATCCATTAATTTTGGTGATTTTACTCTATTATTAAATAGTTGTGTATTAAAAAAAGGCGGAATAAAAATTCCTCTTTCAACAAAAGAATATGAAGTATTAGAATTTCTTTTAAAACATGCAGGTGAAATTCTTTCACCAGAATTCATTTACGAAAAAGTTTGGAAAGTTCAATTTGGAGACATTACTGCTGTTGCAGTATATATTCAGAGATTAAGAAAAAAACTGGAAAAAGATCCTTCAAATTCAGAATTCATTCGTACTGAATTTGGAAAAGGATATATTTTTAATAAAGAAACAATAAAATCATGACTTTAAAAAAACAATTTACACTTTTAGCATCAATAATTATTACAATACCAATTTTATGTATTGCGTTTATTTTCATATATAACTATTTGAAATCTTCGGATAGACTTCTTATAAAAGAATATACTGAATTAAAAAAGAATCAATCTTCTTTATATAATAAAGAGGATTGGAAAACAATTTATTCATCTATAAATAACCTTCCCCCTGATGTTGAAGCTGCCCTTGTTTCTGAAAATAGCACTGTTATTATTTCAACAATTCCAGAAATTCCTGTAGATACTGAAATCAGCTTTGGTTTTTTATGGCAAATTCAAAATATTCCTCATAAAAAAAATTATTATCAATTTTCAATTATAGATATTTCCACAAGCAAAATGCTGCTTGTTACCCGTGTTTCTAAAAATAAACAAGCAAAAACAACTAAAATAGGTCTTTTCCCTTCACTATTATTCTTTTTATTTATTATTGTTTTAATTTGTTTCATTTTTCTTCTATTAATTTTTAAAAATATTAACAAATCCATTTCTACACTTGAACAGGAAACCCAAGAAATTGCGGCAGGAGATCTTTCAGTAAAAATCAATACCAACTACAAAGAATCTTATTCAAATGAAATAACCTCTATTTCATTAAGTCTTGAAAAAATGCGCCAGTCTTTACTTGAAGCACAGAACCAGCAAACAAAATTTATTATGGGTATCAGCCACGATTTAAGAACCCCTGTTGCAATCATAAAAGGATACACAGAAGCTTTATCTGATGGAATTATTTCTGAACCTGAAGAAATTTCAAACACTTATTCTTTAATTGGAAATAAGACCGCTCAATTAGACAACATGATAAATTCCTTAATTAATTTTATGAAAATGAATTATGCGGACTTCAGAGAAACCCTTTCAAATGAATCCATTACAAAATTGATAAATGAATTTTTCCAAGATGCAAAGGTTTCAGGAAATGTTTTCAATAGAAAAGTTTGCTGCAATAATGAATTATCTGAAGACATTCTTGTTCCAATGAATAAAACTTTAATTTCAAGAGCTTTTGAAAATCTTTTAAGCAACGCACTAAGATATACAAAAGAAAATGATACAATAACAATTTCTGCATACAAAATAAATGATTCAGAAATCAAAGTTGCAATTGCCGACACGGGAATTGGGATTGAAGAAAAAGATTTGAATCAAATCTTCGATTTATTCTATCGAGGCACAAACTCACGCCGGGAAGAAGGAATGGGAATTGGACTTTCCGTAGTCAAAAACATTATGGAAACCCACAACTGGAATATCGAAGTAAAATCAGAAAAAGATAAAGGAACTTGCTTTATAATTACAATTCCATTAAAAAATTAAAATTCAAGTTCTTCCAGAAAAGGATTTAAAAACAAAAGGCCTTCTTTATTTAATGAAAAAACTACATCATTTTCTGATTTAGAAATATGTGCTAGACCTTTTTTTACCCATTTTTCAAATTGTTTTACAACTTTTTCAGGAATATTTTTATTAAAACATTTTTGATATTCAATTTCAGAAATTCCCTTTGCTTTTCTTAATCCCATCATAAAAAATTCAAACTGGCTTGTTTGAATATCAACAATTTCTTTTTGGCAAATTGTAGCTAAATTATTTTGAAAAGCTTCTGATTCTTTCCATTTATTAAGCCAGAAATCTATATAATCATTAATATTATTCTGATTGAAAAATCTAACACCACTTCCATCTTTATAATATAAAGATCCAGCGGCACCAGCACCTATGCCTAAATAATTTTCATGATTCCAATAAGACAGATTATGTAAACACTCAAAGCCTTTTTTACAAAAGTTAGAAATTTCATACTGCACATACCCTTTTTCTTCCAGCATAGACCTAGTTTTTAACCACATCTCATCTGCATAATCAAAATCGTATTCAAAAATATTATTTTTTAAATCCTGTCCCAAAGCTGTTTCTTCTTCAATTGTTAGGGAATACATAGAAATATGATGAGGTTCATAATCTAAAATAGATTTTATACCTTCAATAAACTCATCTGTTTTTTCAAGAGGAAGACCACAAATAAAATCTAGAGATAAAGTTTTTTTCCAATATTTTTTAAAAATATTTAATGCATTTAAATTTTCTTTTACACCAGCTCTTCTATTTACATTTTTAAGTACCTTCTGATTCATAGATTGAATACCACAAGAAATTCTATTCACAGGTGAATTTTGCAGAAATTGAATAAAATCTTCTGTCACATCATCAGGATTCATTTCAATTGTAAATTCATAATCATCGTTAAAATTTAAATTATTTTGCAAAAAAGAAAAAATCTGATTTAATTGATTTTTACTCAATAAACTTGGTGTACCACCACCAATATAAATTGTCTGAATATTCTTAATCTCATATTGATTAATATAGAAAGCTAATTCATTAAGTATGGATGAAATATAATCATCTGGAACAGGATTTTTTTTATTATCACAAGAGATACTAAAAAAATCACAATATTTGCATTTTGAAAGACAAAATGGAATGTGAATATATATAGATTTTATATCGCCAGCAAACTCAATCATTTAAAACAAAATCTTCATTTTATTGAATGGAAAAACACAAAACAAAGCCTTACCACCAATAGCTGTTCCATTTATTTTTCCCCACAATCTGGAGTCATCTGTAGCATATCTGTTATCACAAAGAACAAAATATTCATTAGGACCAAGGGTAATTTCATCAAATTGTCCACTAATACCAATTGAAACATCCCAATCTACAGGAGCTTTTGTTATATCAATATTATAGGGTTTTAAGGAAAGTTCAAATTCTGTTAAAAAGTGTTTTTCATTTTTAGGACGAATATACAATTTATAATCCTTCATATAAATTGTGTCACCTGGAACAGCAACAATCCTTCGCAATTTTTCTTTTGTATTAGGAAATTCTGAATTTTTATAAAGATTTACTTGTCTTCCTGTAAAAAACACGACAAAACTATTTTTTACTTTTTCAAACCAATTAAGCTTTTCTTTAAATACAGGATTAATCAATACAACATCCCCACGCTCAGGTGTTTTATCCAATGGAGTAACAAAAAGAATAGAATTGTTTGAAATATCAGGAGTCATAGAAACAGAAGTCTGATGAACAGGAAAAATTAAAAAATTTAATACGACAGAAATTACTAAAATGGATAAAATAACAGCAAGGGCAATTTTTAAATCACGACTTTGCTTTTCCTTTTTTAATTTATATGAATATTCAAATAATTTACGATTCATAAATAAAAATAACTCCGCTTTTAAAATATCATAAAAAAAAACACCTTACAATATGAAAAATTGAAAACTTGAAACCATTGAAACTATATCTTATAATATAATTTATGGCAGAAGGTAGAAAATTAATAGCAGAAAATAGAAAAGCAAGATTCGATTATTTTATTGAAGATACTTATGAATGTGGAATTCAATTAGAAGGCTCTGAAGTAAAATCAATCAAAAATGGAAACCTTTCATTTCCAGATTGCTTTGCAGAAATTATAAATAATGAAATTTGGATTAAAAATTGCCATATCTCAGAATATTCATTTTCTTCTGTTTTCAACCATAATCCAGACAGACCAAAGAAATTATTACTTCACAGAGAAGAAATTAAAAAAATTACAAGAAAAGTTGAAGAAAAAGGTTACACTTTGATTCCTGTGGGGTTTTATTTAAAGGATGGACTTATAAAAGTCAGTCTTGGTGTTTGTAAAGGTAAAAAACAGTTTGATAAACGTGCAGCCATTAAAGACCGTGATATTAATCGTGAAGTTCAGCGAGAATTTGCAAACAAACTTAGAGGGTAATTTGAATAAATCAGGAAAGTTATTAAAAACATTTTTAATACTTCTCATTGCAATGCTGCCAGCAAATACATTTGCACAAGGTATTCTAAAGATTGATTACTTTGGTGTTATTTCATCAGAAATTGATGAAAACATGTATAAGCTTACAAGCGACTTATATTACACTCAGCTTTGTGAAATAAATAATTTTTCTGTTGTTGACAAAAGAACCGACACTCCATTAAAAGCAGCTCCATCTGTTTCAGAAATTTCATCAGATTCTTTATGCTTTTACTCTGTCATTGAAAAAAAAGATGCAAGTGGAAAATGGGCCGCAACATTAACTGTAATAAATAAATCCAATGGGGATAAAAAATCACAGACAAAAGAATACGATTCATATTATAAAATTCTTATGGAACCAAAATCGGTTTTACAAGCTTCCATTAAATCATTAATCAGCTCAAACCGTTCTGAATTAAATACTTCAACTTCCATTGAAAATACTACTGAACCATCAAAAGAAGAAGTATTCTCAATTACGGAAAATTTAAGTGGCACATGGGTTGGTGAAGATATTATAGACAAAATTGTTATAATGCGTGGCGGTAGAGGCTTTGTAATTTTTAAGAATGGAGCATCTATGAATATTCTTGTAAATTCTACAGGAAATCAGAATAATCAGATTGAAATAGTTCAAAATGCAAGAGCAAATGCTTCCTTCTATCCAGATCTTCCTAGACAACAGGCATTAAAAGAAGCTGTAAATGCTGAACCAATAAAATGGAATTTTACATTAATCGACAATAACACTTTATCTGGAACAAAATCTACACTTATTGCAGATGGCGACACAGTTCGAGCAGGTTCAGTAAATGTTACCTGGAACAGAAAGAATTAGATTTGTTGAACATCATAAATTGGAATACCTTTTACAACAGTTTGTTTTGTATTTTTTGTTGATGAAAAATTTCCAGCTTTTACATCTGCAAACATTAAAATAATTAATAGAAGCAAACCTGCACATACACCAGAAATTTTACACAAACCTTCAGAAACATATTCTGGTTCAACATGTCTAACCACAGAACCTGTTTCATATAATGTGTTTGTTACTGGCTTTAATCCTGTAATTTTAATTAATTTTTCACCATCAGTAACATAATCTAACTTTCTTGCATAGGCTGCAATTATTGCCTTATCTTTTTTAAGAGCAGTTAATTCCAGCGTTAATTCATTATTTATATTCTGCAAATCAGATTTCTGTTTGCTTACAATTCTTTTTTGTTCTTCCATCGCTCTAAAACAAGAAATACTATTCTGCCCTACTGCGAGAGACAGCGATACATAAACAAAAGTTCCAACTAATAAAACAAATAAATACTTAGCAAATTTCATGATTAATTTTTTATCGGCTAATTATTTATATTTTCTGAAATAAAAAAGTATGATATAATAAAAAAAATATATAAATTTATTTGTGTTGTTTTCAAGAATTTCTTCCGATATTAAATAAAGATATATATTTTCATTTTCCATTAGAGGGGATAACTATGAACGATTCAACAGAAAATACAAACGAATTAGACAGTTACGGAGTTTGGGTTAAAAACAATCCTTCTGAAACAACTGATACACCTGAAGTTGAAACTGAAATTAACGATACAGACATTTCTGATTCATTGGATTTTTCTGATGCCTTAGATTTGCCTGATTTTGATACAGAAACTGATTTTTCAACCTCTGATTTGGATGATATTTTTAATGATGCAGATTCTTTATCTGATGATTCATCATTATCTCAGAGCGATGATACAACACTAAATTCTGATGAACTAATGAATATTACAAACGGTGCGGATTTAATTGAAACAGAATCTGACCTGTCAAATACAGAAATAGAAGATTCTTTCAATTTTGATGAATCTTTATCATTGGATGAAACACCTGTTACCGATGCCCCTCCTTCAGAAGAAACACCAATTTCTGATGAGTCTCTTTCTTTGGATGATACAACTATTTCTGATGATTCTCTCTCTTTAGATGAATCTTTAAGTTTTGATGATTCTTTAAGTTTTGATGATTCTCTCTCTTTGGATGACACTCCTGTTACAGAAGAAACTAGCAGTGAAGATGAAGAAATCTCGCTAGATGATTTTATGGATGGCGGATTCTCCGACGAATCTGTAGCAGCTGGTAACAATGGATATGAACCAGGAGCTCCAAATTCTCCATCAGCAATTCCTACAACATCAAATTCAGAAGAAATCTCCCTTGATGATTTTATTGATGGTGGATTTGATGTAGATAAAGAAAAAGAAGAAGAAATTATTGATGAAAAACCATTAGAAATGGATATAACATTTGATTCTTCAGCAGACACTGTAAAAACAGAAACTAATTTCTCTATTGATAATGACAATTTTGATGAAGACGCTGAAATTGAAGAGTCAGAAATGGAAGAAGAAGCCAATACTGTTGACAGTACAGTTTCCCTTAATTCATCTGAATCTTTCGAAGCTGAGGAAATTGATCTTTCAGACTTTGGAATTGACGCTAATGCAGAAGAAACACCAGTTACACAAGATATTGAAGCTTCAAAAATTAAAGAACAGCAAATTGACTATGATTTAACAGTAGAAAATGATAATACTGTTTCAGCTCCAATTGTAAACGAAATTAAAAACACAGACTCAGAAGTATCAGAAAACACAGGTATTGAACAGGAAAATACAACACCTGCACCTGGTACTGCTGCTGTTGATATGTCTCTTTTACAGCAAATTGTTGCAGATCTTTCAAATCTTAAAGATGAAATTAACTCACTTAAATCAAATCTTAATGAAATGAAAAATAAAGAGCATGAATCACATGAAACTGAAGAAGATTTAGGTATTATTGAAAACAAAGATGAAGGTGGATTCTTTGGAAGTGATGATACAGATGATACAATCGCACTTTCAACAGATGAACTTTCAAATATTATGACATCTGCTTCTCTTAGTGATGAAGAACAAGCAGAACCTAAATTTGAAACAGCTGAAAATTTAGGAATTGATATTGTAGAAGAACCTGATGATGAAACAATTTCTATTACAAGTGATATAGAAACAACTGAAGTAGAAGCTGAACCAGTAGTTGATACTATTGAGGATTCAACAATTGTTGAAGAAACTCCTGTTGAAGTTGTTGAGGATACAGCTGCTGATATTATTGAAGATACTCCTGTTGAAGTTGTTGAGGAAACACCTGTTGAAGTTGTTGAGGAAACACCTGTTGATTTTATAGAAGAAACTTCCGTTTCTGATGAAGAAATTAATTTTGAAACTCCTGTTAATGAAGAATTATCATTAAACTTTACAGAAGAGCATCTTGAAGAACCAAACATTGATATAACAATGGAAGAAAACGACTCTATTGATATTTCAGAAAATGATGATTTACCACAAGAAATTGAAATTGAAAAAGACGATATTCTGGTAGAATCTTCATCATCTGATTTTATGGATTCTATTTCAGATTCTTCTGAACCAACATTAACAGACCAGACTTTGAATTCTCAGGAAATTGAAGCTGCAGAACCTTATGCAGATTCTTTTGCTGAAAATCCTTTAGAAGATTTTTCTAGTATTAATGATGTACAAGACTCAATTGAAGAAATTCCAGGTGATGATTCTGCCCAGGTTGAAGAAGCCTTAGTTTCTGATGATACAATCACTGAAGAACCTTCAAATGAATCAGTAACATTTACAGATGTTTTTGAATCAGAACCGGCACAAGAGGATACTTTTGAAGATGTAGAAGACACCTTCCCTCCTGTTGAAGAAGATTCATTAGTTGTTGAAGAAGATTCAATTGTTGCTGAAGAAGATTCAATTGTTGCTGAAGAAGATTCATTTGCAACAGTAGAAGATGATTTTGCTACAACAAGTGATTTCATTGTTCCAGAAGAAACTAATGTTGTTTCGGAAGAAGAACCATTAATTGAAGAAAATATTCTTCCAGAAGAACCTGAATCAGATGACAACTTATTTGATTCTGGAAATGTAAAACCAGTTTTAACAGATAGCAACATTAATTATCTTACATCAGATGATACACTTCCTGCAGAAATGACTGATGCAGAAGAAAATTCAGAATTGAAAAAAGATATAAAATCAGTTCTTCTTTATATGGATCAGCTTCTTGAAAACCTTCCAGAAGATAAGATTGTTGAATTTGCAAAATCTGAAGAGTTCATAACATATAAAAAATTGTTTAATGAACTGGGACTTAATTAATGGGACTTCTATCTAGAACATTAAGTCTTTCTCAAGAAAAAAAGTTATCAGAAAAAACAATCTCATTTATTCAGTTCACAAAGAAATTTAATATTTCTTTGTGTGCGTTGTTTTCTAAAGTTGACAACAATTATTTAATAACTAATTCTGTTGGATTTGACGGTATTTCAATTATTTCTTCCATTTCTACTAATGATTTTTGGGATGGAACTATAAATAATCCCAATAAGTGGTATTCTTTTACTACAAATTCTGAAATGGTTCCTTTTTTTCAATTGTTTTCATTTAATCAGAAAGATAAAATTAAGGGCATATATATTTGTCGTTTCGAAGATAAAGTTTTTATGGTCTGTTCTACAGAATCAATTAATTTTATTCCTAATGATTCCATTATTAAAGAATTATCCTTTATTAATTTTGATACTAAGGAAGACAAAAAAGAAATTACAATTAATCTAGAAAAAAATGAAAATATTTATAAATTTCAGATTGATGTTAAAAATGCCATTGAATTTCATGTAGGCAAAAATTTAAGAAAACTGGAATATAAAAATATAATTCAAAACTCTATTTTAAATGAAATTTATTTATTTCTAGAAAAAAGTTTTTCTTATCCAAATTTAATTTCCACAAATTCCTTTGGAATTTTTAATATTGCATTTGTTTCAGAATCCCAATTATCTGAAAAATTATTACAAACTCATTTAATAAAAGAATTATATTCTATTTTAGATGAAGAAAGTAACCTATTAATACTTGCAAATCTTGGAAAATCAAATTCATACAAAGATGTAATGGATTTTTTACAGGCTAAATAAAGTGGAAATAGAATATTGCCAGACTAAAAACGGATTAGAAACTTTCAAAATAAATAATATTTTTTATCATTCAACTTACGATCCGGAAAAAGAAGCAGAACGTTTTGTATCTTCCATTTCACTTCCCTACACACCATCAGTTTTATTTATTGTTGAACCAGGTTTTAATTACTGCTCAAAATACCTTGAAAATAAATTTCCAAATACTAAAATTTATAACATAAGATTTATAAATGAATTTGTTTCATTAAATAAATCAATATTTTATTCTGATTTTGAAAATTTTTTATATAATAATTTCACTTCTGAAGAGATTATGAACTCTTTTTTAATTTCATGGCCTCAAGCTGAAAAAATTTTTAATACTGAAAATAATTTAATTTGGAATATTTATAAAAAACACCTTGAAACAAGAAAAACTGAATTAGTTTCTAGACAATATTTTGAAAAAAAATGGTTTCTTAATAGCATCAATTTTTTTAAATATGTTAATCATACTATTTTATTAAATCAAACAGATAAACCTGTATTAATTATTGCTTCAGGTCCTAGTTTAAAAGACAGTTTGAAAATTATTTGTGAAAATCAATCAAAATTCATAATTATTGGTTTATCTTCAGCCATAAATATTTTATTAAAAAATAATATTATTCCTGATTTTTGTGTCTCTACAGATGGGGGATTTTGGGCAACAAAGCATCTGAAACCATTGAAAGATTATAATATTCCAATTGCAATAACAAGTGAAAGTTGTATTCAAAAAGATTTTCTTCAAAAATTGTCAGTAATTCCTTTGTGTTATTCCGATGGATTATCTTCTGAATTATTTTCTGAATTAAATTTTCCATATATAAAAGCAGAACGGAATCCAACAGTAAGTGGAACAGCTTTAATTCTTGCAAAACAATTTACAACAAATAAAGTTTATTTTGCTGGTCTTGATTTATGCTGCAGTAAAGGTTTTGCTCATGCACAACCCAATATTTTAGAATTAGAAAATTCAATTTTTGATAATAGAATTAGGACTAAAAGTACAAGAACCCTTTATAGTGAATATTCAACTGGTTCTTTAAACATTTTCAAAGAAAATTTTTCATTAATGCAGAATATTTCTAATTGTTTTAGAATTATAAATTGCAATATATCAAATCAGATTGGTAAAATTCAAAATATTCACATTTCATCTTTTGAAAATGAATTAAAAAATCTACCAATTATAAATAAAAAATCAATTTTTCAAGCTCAAAAATTAATTACACTTGAAAATAAAATGAAAATTCGTAAAGAACTTAAAAAGTATTTAATAAATAATTCTGATACTCAATATTTTATGCAAAATCTTTTCCCAATTGATTTTTTATCTATAAATCACAGTTCCCCAAATGATAAAATTAAACTTGAAGAACAACTAAACAAGAAAAAAGAAGAATATATAAAAAAATTATGGAGAATATTAGATGACAAATAATTCAATATACTCTTCTTTTATTGAAGCTAAAACTGGAGAATTAATTCCTACGCTTAAAAATGGAAAAACTCTTGAATCAAGATATAATCCAAAAAATGATGCTTTAAAAAAATTAAATACAATTGATTCCAGCAAAAGTTTTTTTATTGTAATTGGAATTGCAAGTGGAATTTTTATAAATGAATTATTAAAAAGAAATCCTCTTGCTAAAATTATCTGTATTGAACAAAATCAAGAAGATATTGATTTTCTAATGCAAAGTTCACTAATAAAACAGATTTCGCAGAATTCAAATATTATATTTTGTAATCAAAATAATATAGTGGAAATATTATTAAATAATTATATTCCTGCTTTTTACGGTAATATTCAAATTATTGAAAATCATATTTGGTGTCTTGAAAATAGGGATTCCCATCAGATTATACAAGCTTTATTAAATACAAGTTTGGAATATATTTCTAAAGATTTTTCTGTTCAATCACATTTTGGAAAACTATGGCAAAGTAATATTATAAATAATATTAAATTATTAAACACTTTTAATATTGAAAATACAATATCTATCCCACTGGAAAAAGAAGCTGTAATTGTTGCAGCAGGTCCTTCCTTAGACAAAAAAATTTCTTATTTAAAAAACAATAATGATAAATTTTTTATTATATCTACAGACACAGCCTATTCTACTTTATTAAAAAATAATGTATTTTGTGATTGTGTTGTATCAATAGATGCTCAGCAAATTTCATACAATCATTTCATCAATGATAGTAAAAGTTCAAAAGATACTTTATTTGTTTTTGATTTAACTGGAAATCATTCTGCATGTAAAAAACTTTTAGAAAACAATCACAAGTTATTATTTACTATTAACAATCATCCTTTATCAAATTTTGTTAATTCCTTTTCAAATAATACTTTTCCATCAATTTTTACAGGAGCAGGAACAGTTACCATAGGTGCAGTTGATTTAGCAGTAAAACTTGGCTTTAAAAAAATTCAAGTATATGGAGCAGATTTTTCTTATATTAACAACAAGCCTTATACAAAAGGAACTTATTTAGATTCTCTATATTTCTTATCTAACAATAAAATTAATAGTGCAGAAAAAGCCTTTTCTTCTCTAATGTTTAGAACTAAAATAAAAAAGTCATGGGAAAATAGAATACAAACATGGGTTTTAGCTTCATATGAGTCATCTTTTATTGATTATCTTACCTCAATAAATGCTGATTATAAAAAAGAAGATGATATTTATAAAATAGAAATATTTAATAATAAAAATCATTTATCAATAAAAAAACAAAATTCCATTAACTTAGATGAATTATATTCAAAATTCAAGAATGAAAATTGTAATTTTAATGAAAAAAAACAGATTATTAACTTAAAAAATACAGATATTTGTTTATTACCTCTAATCTCATGGTTAAGAAATAACGACAATATAAAAGAAGACAATTTTTCTGATTTATTAAAAATTGCTTACTCTATTATATTAAGGTTAGAATAACACATGAAAAAATCATTTGTAATCATTTACTCTATTATTATTTCATTAATACTTGTATTTGCAATTTCTTTATTTGGATACAATATTTACACAGACTATAAAAAAGGAAACATTGCGGCAGATAATAGATTCGAAAGAATGTCATTATCAATTAAACAGATACCAGAATCAGTAAAACTCAATTCTAGAGATTTTGAAAACTCTATATTAAGAGCCATAAACGGCATAGAAAATTATTCATCTCTTTCTATCGAAATAAATGATCAACCTTATATTAATTATCCTACTGAAAAAGATATGCAGCAGGGTTCTTCAAAGCTTATTGTTAATAAATATAAAACCTTTGATTTACATGGAAATAAAATTACAATTACAGCAAATCTCTATGTTTTAACACCAGCTGTAATAAATCATGATGTAAAAATCTCATTTGCAATCATTCTTTTTGTTACAGTATTAACCTTGTTTCTTATTATGCTAGATGCTTTATTAGGTAAAAATTCAAAAATGAAATCAAAACCTGAAGATTCAATTTATGTTGAACCTGAAACAGATGAAGCAGAAAATGAAAAAATCATTAAAGCAATAAATGAAGCAAAAAAATCTGATGATGAATTAGATGAAATTGAAAAAAAAGAAGCTATTATTGAAGAAAAGGAAATGTCTGTAAGTGAAGTTGCAATGGATGAAAAAAATGAAGAAATAGAAGCCGAATCAGCATTGCCAGATTCTTTGTCAGATTCTTTGTCAGATCCTTTGTCAGATCCTCTGTTTGAAAACATTGAATTAAATGATAATGAAGAAGAACAAACTTCAAAAGATAAATCAATTTTAACTACAGATAAATCAATTTTAACTACAGATGAATCAATTTTAACAACAGACGAAAATCAAATTATCATACCAAAATTTGAAGAAAATGGACATGATTTTAAAATTACAACCATTGAAGAACCTGTTGAAGAAGAAAAAATTTCTGAAGAAATAGAAGCTTCGGAAATAAATGAATATAAAACACAACTAGAAAATGATGAAGTTCTTCCATTGCCAAGTGATGAAATAAAACCCATGAATATTGAAGTAGAGAATAATTCACCTGCAGGACTTTTTTCACCAGTAACTGGTTTTGGCTGGGAGTCCTATTTAAATACAAGACTGGATAATGAATTAAACAGAGCCACAGCATCTGAAAGTGATTTATCTTTATTTATTATAAAAATCAAAGAAGTTAGTAGAGAATCAGATATAACTAAAAAAATCTGCGGATATTTAACTACACAATTCCAATTTAAAGATATGATTTTTGAATTTAGAGAAGATTCATATGTTGCATTAAAAATTGGAACCTCAATTGATGATGCAATTAGTTTTGCAAATAAGCTTTTACTTGACATTGATAACATTCTTAATGGTTTTGGAAAATGCTATATTGGTATTTCAACAAGATCGGTAAGAATGGTAAATGCCGAAAGATTAGTAAATGAAGCTGAACAGGCTTTAAAACATGCAGAACAAGAAGCTGACTCACCTATTATTGCTTTTAGAGTTGATGCAGACAAATATAGAAAATTCCTTGAAGAAAAAGAATAATTTATTCTAATTTATCAATTTCGTTTTCTAACTTTTGAATATTGGAGCAATCTGGAAATTTTTCTTTTAATTGAGTTAAAAGATTTTCAGATTGTTCCTTTTTTTTATCTTGAATATAAAGAATAATTAAATTTTCATAATAAGAACTCTGATTACCGTAATCATTAATCAAATTCAAATATAATTCTTCAGCTTTATCTTTTTCAGAACTCATAGCATAACAATAAGCCAGGGATTCAATTAAAGATTGATTATTTGAATCATCTAAAAGCAACTCTTTAAATAAAGGAATTGCTTCTTTATAATTTTTTTGCATAACATAAGTTTTTCCAAGTTTATAAGTTGCAGCCTTATGATATTCTGAAAAAGAAAGGCATTCTTTATAATAAATCAAAGCCTTATCGAATTTTTTTAAATTAAAATATTCATCTGCAATTCTCATATATTCAGAATAAATATTTTTTTGAATTGCAGATTGTTGTCCTGGAATAAGACCATTATTAGAGGAACATGAAATTAAGAAAAAAAAGGGAATACTAGCCCAAAACAATCTTTTCAATTTCATATAACTGAGATTTATACAAGCCTGAAATGTTGTGACCATAATCAGCAATTAACTGAATCATATTTCTTGGAGCATCCTTTGTGTCACAACCATTCAAACGGTCCCCTGCATCTCCAAGACCAGGCATAATATAAGCTTTTTCATTCATTACAGGATCAAGCCATAAAGTATTACAAGTACAATTCTCTAAGGCACGTGTAACACGGATTGAACCTTTTAAAGTAGAAATTGTATTAAAGAACTGAATTGATTTAGGTTTTACTCCTTGAGCCTGCAAATATTTTACAACAGTAACAAGAGAACCGCCAGTTGCATTCATTGGATCAGCAAAAATCAAATCTTTACCATCAAGCTGTTCAAGATTAAAGAAAGATTTATTCAAATCCATAACATATTCCATATCAGATTCATTTTTTGAATCATTACGACTGATTTTAAATAAAGCAAAAGGAGTTTTATAACCATGAGATGAATATTCTTCAATTTCTTTAGACATAATCATACTTGGTAAAAGTGCACCACGAAGCATTACACAAACTGCAGTATTTTCAATTTTATCATCAATATCAGGAATTTTATGAACTGCGTAATTCTGAACTGGAAAATTAACAGGTGTTTTTACAACCATGTGACCTTTTTTATTTGGACCATCAGTATAAGCCATACGAAAAAGCATTTCATAAGCACGCTGACTGTAATACATAAATTCCTGATGATCAGTTTTTATATCACGAAGCTTTGAAATAACACGAGAACATTCCGCATGGGCATCTTCCTCTGTTACAAATGAATAAACTTTAATTGCAGGGTGTTTTTTACAAATATCCTGCATTGCTTTACCCATTTCATCATAACCTTGAATAATTTTATCTTCATCTTTTGGGTCAAAAAATTTCATTGTTTCTTTGAACATTGATTCAAGTCTGTCCAAATCCTGCTGATCTTCTGCTGTTAAATAACCATCTAAATCTTCAGCCTTAAGAATTATTTTATTATCTGCCATTTCCTAACCTCATAAAACTAGTATTTTATATAATTGCTCTTTAGGTAATTGTATACCAGAAACCTTTAAAACGGTAGCAGATTCTGATGTAATTTCAGGATTTGTTAGAGCAAATGTGTATGAAAGAAGTGCCTGACCAGCTTTTTTTACAAGTTCACTTTTAAATTCAAAGGAAAAATCAAGTAAAAGCATTTTACTATTTGTGGGATCCGGCTTTATTTCCCCCCAAACATTAATCAATTGTAAATTAATATTTGTACCAATCAACATAGAAAGATATGTTTGAGGATTAATAGTAAAAAATCTTATTACATCTTTACTTTCGGAAAGCCAGTTATAAATTTCATCTGGAAGTTCACTATTTTTTTCATTAATCACAGAATCTGCTGGTGTATTATAAATTTCATTATACTGCTGCAACATATATTCAATATTTTCACCAAAACAACAATTAGCATTTGATGGAAATGAAATAGCCATATTGTTCTGAGTAAATATGTCATATTTTGTATCGGGATTAATAGCATTAAAAGAACTTTTTTCCCAACCTTTTTTTGCAGTTAGAATTGAAGGAATATATTTTTTAGGTATATTTACATCGGCAGCTGCTTGAATTTTTGTAGATTTATAATTTCTAGTCAGACCTATATAAGTTCTATCAATTCTTTCCAAAAGTGAATCTGCATCTGATTCAGAAAGACCATTTACATTACTTTGTAAAATTCTCTTAATCAAATCTGGGTCAACTTTTGTTGGAATTGAAAGATAAAAATTATTGGAATAATCTAATAAATCCAGAGAATTCACTTTAGACTTTGAATTCTCTGGAAGTGATTTACAACTAAAGAAAAAAATTGAAAATAAGGAAAGGAATGTCACTTTTTTTATAAGTGACAACCCCTTTTTTGTAGAATTAAGCTTTTGCAATTACAAAACTCCATTTTTTATCATCAGCTTCAACTTCTGTAGCACCACTCAAAGATGTTTCCCAGGAAATTGAATTTGCAAGTGTTTCATTTGAAATAAAATCACCAAACATTTTAAATGCAGATTCTAATACTTCATCACCAGAAAGTTTAATTGTAATTCTATCAGTTACATTATATCCGTTTTCTTTACGCTGATTCTGAATTCCACGAATAAGATCACGAACATAGCCTTCTTTTTTAAGATCTTCTGTAACTTTTGAATCAAGCCCAACTGTTAAAGTACCCTCATTTAAAACTTTCAAATCATCTTTTTCAAGACGTTCAACAAGTACTTTTTCAGTATCAAGTTCAACTGCCTGACCTTCAACATCAATTGAAAGATTTGTTCCTTCAAGAATGGATTGAATCTGTTCAGAAGTTAAAGTCATAATAACAGCTGCAGCAGCCTTCATCTTAGAACCAAGTTCCTTACCAAGCACCTTGAAGTTTGCTTTTGCTTTATATTCAACAAGTTCATCTTCACGATCATGGAATTCAACTTTCTTAACATTCAATTCTTCTGCAATTACATCCTGCATTTCTGCAAGAACAGCCTTTTCTTCTGCATTACGAGTTACAAGAGCAACTGATGCTAAAGGTTGACGATTTTTAAGATTGAACTGGTTACGTAAACTGTGTCCCATGGAAACAGCCTTCTGAACTGTAGTCATCTTAAATTCAAGTTCTTCATTAATCCATGCCTTGTTTGCAATAGGATAATCACACAAATGTACAGATTCTTTATCATCAGCAGTCTTAAGATTCTGATACATTTCTTCTGTAATAAACGGAACAAATGGAGCAGCAACTTCTGCAACAGTTTTTAATGCAATATAAAGTGCTTCATAAGCTTCTGCTTTATCTGTATCATTCTCTGACTTCCAGAAACGACGACGACTTCTACGAATGTACCAGTTATTAAGCTGATCAATAAACTTAACAATTGGATCAATTGCAGCTGATAAATCATAATCATCAAGTGCAACAGTTACATCTGTAACCAGTTTCTGTGTGATTGAAAGCAACCAGGCATCAAGTGGATTTGAAGGAAGATTTTTATCAAACATATGTCCTGTTGGAGAAACTTTATCAATATTTGCATAAGTTACAAAGAATGAATAAGAATTCCACCAAGGAATAATGATTGATTTTAAAACATCACGAACACCTTCATCAGAATAACGAAGATCATCAGCTTTTACTACAGTTGAATGAATCAAGAATAAACGAAGTGCATCTGCACCAAAACGATTAATTGCTTCCACAGGATCTGTATAGTTTCTTAGTGATTTAGACATTTTACGGCCATCGCTAGCCAAAACAAGTCCATTTACCACACAATTCTGGAATGCAGGTTTATCGAACAAAAGAGCGGCAAGAACTGTAAGTGTATAGAACCAGCCACGAGTCTGATCTAAACCTTCAGAAATGAAGTTAGCCGGGAAGTGTTTTTCAAAATATTCTTTGTTTTCAAATGGGTAATGCTGCTGAGCATAAGGCATACTACCAGATTCAAACCAGCAGTCAAAAACCTCTGGAATACGGTGCATTGTGCCACCACATTTTTTACAAGGAATAGTAATTTTATCTACATATTGTTTATGTAAATCGTCTGGATAAGTTCCGCTTAAATCAGCAAGCTCCTGGCGGCTTCCTACACAAAGAGTATTTTTACATTCTGGATCATCACACTTCCAGATAGGAATTGGATTACCCCAGTAACGATTACGGCTTACAGCCCAGTCCCGAGAGTTAGCAAGCCATTTACCAAAACGACCTTCCTTAATATGTGAAGGCTGCCATTTAATCTGAGAGTTTGCACGGAGCAATTCTTCGTGATGGTCAGCAACTTTTACAAACCAGGAACCAATTCCACGATAAATTAATGGAGAACTACAGCGCCAGCAGTGGGGATAAGAGTGCATATGCTGTTCTTTCTTAATCAATTTACCTTCTTTCTTAAGGCGATCCATAATATCTTTATCACAATCTTTTACAAAGCGACCAGCATAATCTGGAACTTCTTTTGTAAATTTACATTCTGCATCAATTGGTTCAACTTCAGGAACACCAGAACCTGCAAATACCTGGTGGTCATCTTCACCAAATGCTGGCGCAATATGAACAATACCTGTACCATCTTCTGTAGAAACATAAGCTGCATTAAACATGCGGAAAGCACCATCTGTACATTTCTGTTTTGAATCTTCCTCACATTTTGCAGCATCAGCATACTGACTAAAATATGGGAACAATGGTTCATATTTTGCACCAAGGAAGTCCTTACCTTTTGCTTTGTAAATGATTTCGTAGTCTTCAGGATTTTTATAATAAGCAGGAACACGAGCTTCTGCAAAGATATAGTAATCACCTGATTCTTTATCAAGAAGTTTTACATAATCCAAATCTGGTCCCATACAAAGGCCAAGGTTTGAAGGAAGTGTCCAAGGTGTTGTTGTCCAGGCAATGAAATATGTTTTACCATTAGCCATTGCAGGATCATTAACACCTTTTGGAGCCTGTGTAATCTTAAAACGAACAGTAACAGTCATATCATTTACATCTTTATAGCCCTGTGCCAGTTCGTGAGTAGAAAGAACTGTAGAACAACGAGGACAGTAAGGAAGGATATATTTGCCTTCATAAATAAGCTGTTTGTCCCAAAGCTGTTTTGCAATCCACCAGATTGATTCCATGTATTCTGGGTTCATTGTTTTATAATCGTGGTCAAAATCAACCCAGCGTCCCATACGTGTAATTGTCTGACGCCATTCAGATGTATATTTAAGAACTGAAGCTTTACAAGCGTCGTTGAATTTATCAACACCAAGTTCTTCAATTTCGTGTTTAGAGTTAATTCCAAGTTCTTTTTCAATAAGGTTTTCAACAGGAAGACCATGACAGTCCCATCCAAAACGACGTTCAACTTTTTTACCCTTCATTGTCTGGTAACGAGGAATAATATCTTTAATAGTTGATGGAATAAAATGTCCGAAGTGAGGGAGACCTGTAGCAAATGGAGGACCGTCAAAGAATACATATTCTTCTGCCCCTTCTCTCTGGCTTAATGATTTTTCAAAAATCTTGTTTTCCTGCCAGAATTTTAATACTTCTTCTTCCTGTTTTGGGAAGTCAACTTTTGGATCAACTGGTTTAAAACTCATTTCTATATCCTTTATATTCTTTTATATAAAATTTTCTTATATTAGCATAAAAAAGGAGTTTATTCCACCAGTTGAAATAAAGCTGTATTTTTTATTAGTAATTACCGGAAACGTTTCTTTCTTCTTCGGCTTTCTTTTTATCTTTGCCAAAAAGAGAATAACCTCTGCCATTCCAGTATTCTAATTCAGTTATATATGTGCTTTTTGGATAAATTTCTTTTGCTTTATTCAAATATTCAGCAGCAACTTCTTTGCTTACCTGCTCAAAAGCAATTTGTGAATAAAAAATATAGGCATAAAATTTATCAGCAGCAGTTTCTGCAGTTTCCATTGCCTGTTTAAAATTTGCCAGAGATTTCTTTTTGCTGCCGCCACTTACGCCAGGTGCCCAATAAAACCACTGTGCATAATGTGTTCGACATACAGAATTTTCAGGATTAATTTCCAGAGCTTTTTCATAATATTTTTTAAGCTTAATTCCGTATTTCATGGCTCCCTGTACAGGATTGTATGACATATAACATGAAAAACTGTCAGCAGTAACCATATACATCCAGTCACTTACTTCGTTTTTATGATCAGATATATATTTTTCATTTTTTTCTATCTGTTGTAAAAAAGCTTTTTGAAGCATTGAATCATTAGCTTTGTCTTCCCAGATATAATTATATAATTCTGCAATATAAAAGCTTTCCATGATAAGCTGTTCCTGTTCAGACAAATTCTCCAGAGAATGGTTATTCTGATAGTCTTCAAGTTTTTTAACAGCTTCCAGTTTATTGTCCTGAAATTCAGTTAATTCCATTCTAAAAGCTTGAAAGTCATTGATTGCCTTAATTCCTTTTTCTGAAATAAAAGATTGAGCAAATAAATGTTGACTTAAAAGAATTGTAAAAATAAGTAATGTAGCATTTCTTTTCATAGAAAGAACAATAATTTATATGGACAAATGTTACAATATATTTTTAGGATATTTATAATTGATTTTCCTTAAATACATTTCATTACCTGCGATTCAATGAATATCATATTGCTTATAAAATCACTAAAGGTTAAAATAGATTAAACTAATAAAGAGGGATATTTATGTCAGAAGAAAAAATTGAAACAAAAAAAGTTGAAAAAGATCCTGAACGTGTAGCAATTGTTAAAAAAATTGCTGAATTTGAACGATTAGGCAAATGGTCGGTAGATGTTGAAGAAGACCCACCTACAATTCCTCTTAAACCAGACCAGGTAGATTATCTTAACAAAAAATTAATTAATAAATTTCTAACATATGTTATTACAAGAAAAGCATGGAAATTTATTAAAAATCTTGTAGAAACAAAACAGATGATTATTAAGGACATAGTAGGAATGGAAAACTATTATGCACTTGCAGATAAGGGGTGTATGATTACCTGTAATCATTTTAATCCTTTTGATAATTTCTGTATTCACTATGCAATCATGCCAGATTTGTTTAAAAGACATAAATCATTGTGGATTGTAATCCGTGAAGGTAACTATACAAACTTCCCGGGTTTTTATGGACTTTTGTTCAGACACTGTCACACACTTCCATTAAGCCAGAACTTTTCAACAATGAAAAAATTCCGCGAGGCAATTAATGTACTTTTAAATCGTGGCGAAAAGATTTTGATTTATCCAGAGCAGGCAATGTGGTGGAACTACAGAAAGCCTCGTCCTATGGTAAACGGAGCTTATAGATTTGCCGCTGAATGTAACACACCTATTCTTCCTATGTTTATAACTATGAACGACTCTGAATTAATTGGAAGTGACGGCTTCCCTATTCAGGAATATACACTTCATATTCTTCCAGCAATCTATCCAGATGAAAATAAAACTATAAAAGAAAATGCTGAAGATATGAAAAACAAAAACTATGAAGCATGGAAAAAAGTTTATGAAGATTTTTATGGAATCCCATTAACTTACACCACAGAAACTGCAGCAAATTAATTGAATAGTTATGAGTAAGAATAAAGAACAAAAAGTAATTTATTATTCAGATGAAATAAATGATGAATTCTCAGATGACTCAATAAAAACCATAACAATTGATGAAAATTATAAATATGGCGAAGATAGCTTCTGGTGGAATGTTAAAAGATTTTTCTGGTATAGACTTATTACTATTCCATTATCCTGGGCGTTTTTAAAAATTAAATATCATCATAAAATAGTTGGCAAAGAAATTCTAAAACCCATGAAGCATAAACCTTATTTTATGTACGGTAACCATACAAATCAGATGGGAGATCCATTTATTCCAGGATATGTCTGTGATCTGGTTTATATTTATGCTATTGTTCACGCTAATAATGTTTCTATTCCTTTTATTGGAAAAAGAATGAAATATATTGGTGCAATGCCATTACCAGCAACTATAGGTGCTACAAAAAACTTTATGGATTATATGAAGCTGAGGATTGAAGGAAACTACCCTATTGTTATTTACCCAGAAGCTCATATCTGGCCTTATTATACAAAGATCAGACCTTTTTTGGATTTGTCTTTCAGATACCCAATTCAGTATAAGCTGCCAGCTTACTGCTTTACTAATACTTATCAAAAAAGACGTTTTTCAAAAACACCTAAAATTGTAACTTACATTGATGGTCCTTTCTGGCCAGATGAAAATCTTTCTGCAAAAGAACAGAAAAAGGATTTGAGAAATAAAGTATATAATGCTATGGTTGAACGAAGCAAAAATAATAATGTTGAGTTAATTAAATACATTTATAAAGAAAAAGAAAACAACGAGGAAAAAAAATGATTAATATATTATTCTGCGGAAACTACAATATTTTCAATGGTATTATGTCTACCACTATATCTATGTTAAAACGTACAAATACAAAAGAAGCCTTTAACATTTATATTTTTACAATGGATGTTCATCATCTAAGAGAAGATTATTTACCAATTTCTGATAAACAGATTGCATTCCTTGAAGAAATTGCAAAGGAATATAATCCAGATAATATTGTTACAAAAGTTGATGTAACAGATTTATACATTCAGGAATTTGCAAACAGTCCAAACGAACAGTGTTATTGTTCACCTTATACACTTTTACGATTATTGGCAGATTTAATTCCTGGGATGCCTGAAAAATTACTTTATCTTGATGCGGACCTTTTGTTTGCTGATGATGTTACAAAGCTGTATAACATTGATATTACAAATTATGAATACGCAGCTGCACCAGACCATTATGGAAAAATCATTTTATTCTGGCAGCGCAAATTTATAAATGCCGGGGTAATTTTATTCAACATGAAGGTCTCAGGCGAAACTAAATTATTTGAAAAATCTCGCAATGAAATCAGATTACATAAATTAACATTTGCTGATGAAAGCGCAATCATTAGAAGTACAACAAAACAGCTTAAGATTTCACAGCGTTTTAATGATCAGAAGTTTTTGTATAAAGATACAGTAATAAGACATTTTTCAAAAAGACTGTTCTGGTTACCATATCCACACACAGAAAATATCAAACAGTTCCAGTGGGTTAAAATGTTATGTAAATTTAAGTACACAAAATTTGAAGATATATTAACAGATTTTGTTTACTTTAAAACAAAATTTGAAAGAGAAAACAAAAACTAATAATTGAGAGTGTGAACTCTTTTCTGTAAATTTAGTAGGCTGCGGTAAAAAAGATTAGTGCGAGTAAAGAAACGGATAAACCATATTAGAAATAAGCAATAGAATAATGCATAATTGACGGTATTGGAAAATAAATCTATTATTCAATTATGGATATGATTTGGTTATTTATTAGAGGCATTGCTATTGGAATGGTAAACATTATTCCAGGCGTTTCAGGTGGAACTCTTGCGGTTATTTTTGGTATTTATGATAAGTTTGTAAATGCAATTACTTTTAATGTAAAAAAATTGTGGCAGAACAAGAGATTTGTAGTTCCTTTACTTTGTGGAATGGCTCTTGGTGTTTTAATCTTTAGTAAACTGATTGAAGTTTTATATACAAAGTTTCCAGTTCAAACAAATTACTTTTTTACAGGTTTAATAATTGGAAGCCTTCCTATGCTTTATAGTTTAATGACTAAAAACTATAAGGCTCAGGAGCTTTTACCAGAAGCTCAAACCGAATCATCAGAAAAACCTGCACAAAAATTATCAGCTGGAATTATTGCCAGCATTGTAATATTTACTTTGGTTGGAATTGCTGTTGTTGTTGTATTTACAATTCTTCAGGGAAAATTCGATGTGTCTAGTATGGAAAGTGCACTTCCTGAAGTTTCTGCAGCTCTTTTAATACGCATATTTGTAGCTGGTGTTTTGGGTGCTGTAGCAATGATTATACCTGGAATTTCTGGTTCCCTTCTTATGTTGATGATGGGAGTTTACCCTATCATTGTAACAAGTATTCCAGCGCTGTTTTCTCCAGAAACATCCTTACATGCTTTAATTCTTTTACTACCAAATGGTGCAGGGGTTTTAATTGGATTGATTTGTGGAGCCCGCCTTATAGGATATCTACTTAAACGATTCTCAAATGCAACTTATGCATGTATTTTTGGATTGATTGTTGGTTCTATATATGCTGTATTCCCAGGCTTTACTTGTATTCATTCTGTAACTGTTGGAATTGCAAGTGTTGTTGCTCTTATATTTGGAACTGCAATGGCTTTCTTTAGCAGTAAAATTGATAATATGAACAAATAAAAT
>SAMEA3663085__coassemble_27_pt1 | contig 86524 bp, 71 predicted proteins | sample SAMEA3663085__metabat2_low_PE_011 | metagenome-assembled genome bin SAMEA3663085 (sample SAMEA3663085) | pig gut metagenome | biome: pig gut; feature: pig-associated habitat; material: faeces | place: France | collected 2012
ACAACAATCCTTAACAAAATTGATGATATCGTTTGGGGTATTCCAACAATCATCCTTATTCTTGCAACAGGTATTCTGTTGACAATTCGTTTACGTGGTGTTCAGTTTACAAAACTTGGACTTGGTATTAAAAATCTTTTCAAAAAAACAGATGGTGGAAAAGGTGAGCTTTCTCCATTCCAGGCACTTTGTACTGCTCTTTCTGCTACAATTGGTACAGGTAACATTGTAGGTGTAGCAACTGCTATTGCAGCTGGTGGTCCAGGTGCTTTGTTCTGGATGTGGTTTGCGGCTCTCTTGGGTACAGCAACAAAATATACAGAATGTATGTTAGCTGTAAAATATCGTGAACACGCTGCCGATGGTCATGTTCTTGGTGGTCCATTCTATACAATTGAAAAAGGTATGAAAGAAGCTACAGGCTTCTCTTGGAAGTGGCTTGCTGTTCTTTTTGCTATATTTGGTGTTGCAGCTGGTCTTCTTGGTATTGGTACAATGACTCAGATTAACGGTATTACATCTGCTGTAAATAACGCTTTCGATCCAACTAGTGCTCACATCGCTCTTACAATTGGTAAAAACTCATATACATGGGCAACTGTTATTTCTGGTGCAATCGTTACTTTAGGTGTTGCTCTTGTAGTAATTGGTGGTCTTAAACGTATTTCTAGAGTTGCAGAAAGAATTGTTCCAACAATGGCTGTTATTTATGTATTCCTTGGACTTTCAATTTTGATTATGAATGCAACAAAGATTCCTGCTGCTTTTGCTGTAATCTTCAAAAACGCATTTGGTTTCAAAGCAATCGCTGGTGGTGCTGCTGGTTGGATGTTCAAACAGATTACAGATTCTATGCAGAAAGGTATTGCTCGCGGTATCTTCTCTAACGAAGCTGGTCTTGGTTCTGCTCCAATCGCTGCTTCAGCTGCAAAAGTAGATGAACCAGTTGAACAGGGTGTTGTATCTATGCTTGGAACTGTAATTGATACACTTATTGTATGTACAATGACAGGTCTTTCAATTGTAATTGCTTTCTACACAGGTGCAGATGCTACAGGTGCTGGTGGTTTAGAGGGTGTTGCCCTTACTTCTGCTGCATTCTCTAAAGTACTTGGTGGTGACGGACGTTCAGTTCAGTTCCTCTTAATGCTTTGTCTTGTATTCTTTGCATTCACAACTATTCTTGGTTGGGATTACTACTCAGAAAAATGTCTTGAATACTTAACAAACGGAAAAATGCTTGTTGTAAAAATCTTCCGTTGGATTTACATCATTGCAGTATTTATTGGACCTTACTTCACAGTAAGTCAGGTATTTACAATTGCCGATATTACAAACGGTTTAATGGCAATTCCTAACTGTATTTCTTTGATTGTTCTTTCTGGTGTTGCAGCTAAAGAGACAAAACAATATTTTGATAAAAAATCTGCACTCTAATCTACAGATTGTTTTTTTATAAGTAGAAAGGTGGTTTTCTAAAAGAAGCCACCTTTTTTTTATCATATTCAATATTTCCAAATTTTTTTGTATCTTTAATAATACCGCTAAAAATATTATAATGTTTTTTATGAGTTACAAAGTATTTATTGATGGAAAAGAAGGCACAACCGGCCTTAAGATTTTTGAACGTTTTGAAAAACGCAATGACATTGAAATTATCACTATTGATGATGAAAAAAGAAAGGATCCTGTAGAAAAAGCAAAAATGATTAATGCTTCTGATTTTACATTCCTTTGCCTTCCTGATGGGGCTGCTATTGAATCAGCACAGCTTTGTACAAATCCAAATACAAAAATTATTGATGCATCTACTGCCCACCGTATAAATCCTGATTGGGCTTACGGATTTCCAGAGTTGGATAAATCTTTTAGAGAAAAAATTACAACATCTCACAGAGTTGCAGTTCCTGGCTGTTATGCTTCTGGTTTTAATGCAATTGGGTATCCTTTAGTAAAATCTGGGATTATGAGTGCTGACTATCCTGTTGTTATTCACGCCGTAAGCGGATATTCGGGTGCCGGTAAAAAAGCAATTGCCCAGTATGAAGCAGAAGGTCGCGATGCTGGCTTAGATTCTCCACGTTTATATGCTCTTACTCAGGCTCATAAACATCTTCCAGAAATGAAGAAAATCAGTGGATTGGATTTTGAACCAATTTTTAATCCTTATGTTTGTGATTATTTTCAGGGAATGACTGTAACTGTTGGACTTTATTCAAGACTTTTGAATAAAAAAGTAACACCAAAAGACGTTCAGGAAATGTTTGCCGCTCACTATGATGGATGTAATTTTGTAAAGGTTGTTCCACTTATGGGAGAAGGAGTTTTACCAGAACAGTTTATTCCTGCAAACACTTTGGCTGGAACTAATAATATGCAGGTTTTTGTTTACGGAAATGATGACAGAATTATGATAACAACTCGTTTTGATAATCTGGGAAAAGGTGCTTCTGGTGCTGCCGTTCAATGTATGAACATCATGATGGGAATTGATGAAACAACAAGTCTAGTGTAAAATCATTTTTGAAGAATTTTCTAAAGATTTGGTACAATCATGCCGATAATCTAAATGGAGATATTGTATCCTCCTGGAGAAAATCGTGAATAAATCTGAATTTAAAAACATAATTATTAATATTCCAAAAGCAGAACTTCATATTCACATTGAAGCTGTAATTACTCTTGGTTCTGTAAAAAAACTCTATAAAAAGAGATTCGGTGAAGCAATGAGTAAAGAAAATCAGGCTTCCCTTTTTGCCTATGAAGATTTAAACGGATTTATTCAGTCATTCTTGAAAATTCAGGATTTAGTTTCTTCAGAACAGGATTTTGATTTAATTTTTGACGATCTTAAGAAATATCTTTTGAATAATGGTATTACCTATTGTGAAGCTTTCTTTGCACCAACTGCATTCCTTAAAAAAGGTTTTGATTATGGTAAAATGGTAGAAATCTTCCATAAAAATATTGTTTCAATCAAAGAAGAAACAGGCATTATTATTAAACTTTTAATGGACGTTTCAAGAACTTTTGGAATTGATAATGCACTTCATAATTATGAATTATTAAAGCAATATCCTTGTGAAGATATTATTGGCATTGGACTTGGTGGTGCGGAACAAAAAGGTGCTGCCGCTGAATATGAAAAAGTATTTAATCTTGCACTTTCAGAAGGCTATAAAGCTGTTGCACATGCAGGTGAAGATGTTGGGCCAAAGTCTATTTGGGATGCGGTAGATATTCTTCATGCCCAGCGTATTGGTCACGGAATTACTGCAATTCAGGATGAAAAACTTATGGAAAGCCTTAAGGAACGTCAGATTCCTTTGGAAGTTTGTATTACAAGCAACACTTTTACAAAAGCTGTTGTTAAAAAGGCCAGTGAACATCCTGTTCGTGCTTTCTTTGATAAAGGTATGCTGGTTACAATCAATACTGATGATCCTGTTTTCTTTAAAACAACTCTCCTTGATGAATTGTGGATATGCCATAAAGAGTTGAATTTCTCTATGGACGAAATAAAGCAGTTGATTAAAAATAGTTTTACAGCATCTTTCCTTTCTGATAAAGAAAAGGGTGATTGGTGTAAAAAAGTTGACCAGGCATTTTAATTAAATGGCAACTCAATCAAATCTGGAAAAATATTACAATAAATTTCACGAAGAGCATCGTCTTACTACAAGACACGGCAGAGTAGAATTTACAACAACCCTGTCCCTCATATCAGAATGTATTGAAAAAATCAAAACAGAAAAAAAAGTTGAAAATCAGAATATTAAAATTGCAGATATTGGAGCTGGTACAGGACGGTATTCAGTAGAATTGTGCCATATGGGTTGCGATGTAACTGCAGTAGAACTTGTAAAACACAATCTGGAAATTTTAAGAAGCAAGCACGAAAATATTAAAACCTGGCAGGGAAACGCCATGGATCTTCATTTTTTGCCAGATGAAACTTTTGACATAACTCTTGTTTTTGGACCAATGTATCATCTTCATGGTGATGAAAATAAGGTAACAGCTTTAAAGGAAGCCCGTCGTGTTACAAAAAAAGATGGTTTTATTCTTGTGGCATATGTAATGAATGAATACAGTGTAATTTCCTATTGTTTCCGTGAGCACAAAATTGGCGAAGTTTTAGAAAAAGGCGGCTTGTCATCAGATTTCCATGTTCTTACCACGGAAGAAGATTTGTATGATTACGTGCGCCTGGAAGATATAAAACGCCTGAACCAGAAAGCCGGGTTTACCAGAGTAGACATTGCTTCTGCCGACGGTCCTTCCGACTACATGCGCCGTGAATTAAACGAAATGTCAGAAGAAGAATTCCAGACTTTTATAAAATTCCATCTTGCAACATGCCGCAGACCAGAATTACTTGGAGCCGGCAGCCACATAGTAGACGTGGTGAAAAAAATCTAGGTTTAAATAAAAGAAAAAACAAACAAACAAACAAACAAACAAACAAACAAATTTCCCACAGCGTCTTAGAGTAAAAGTACTACCGCTACAACGTGCCTACGAAGCTGCTCGCTGAAGCTGTTTGGAAGTTATCCATCTCGCTGCGCTCGTCAGCTTCAGAGGCACTTCGTAGTCCCGTTTTCGCTCTCGTACTTTTACTCTAAGACTTCCCTGGTATTTTAGTTTTTCTTTATTCAAACCATGGGGCCCGGAAGGGGCAGAATTAATAAAACACATCCCCGCCATCTAAAAAGAATCACTCATTTACGGCCATAAATGCTTGAAACTTTCACAATGCAATGTTTTTCACTTAAAATCCCCGCCTTTCTGGGGTGCCGAGTTTATTAATGAAAGAAAATATTAAAAAAAACCGGGGAGCAGTTACCTAAAATGGCGGGAGCAAAAAAAAGACTTCTCAAAAAGGCTCTAAGGGCGGAAACAATAGTTTCCTTGCCGCCCTTAGCGTCTAGCGACGATATCTAGCGGTTTTGAGAATGCTTTTTTCTGCGGTAGCCATTTTAGGTAACTGCGCTGTGTGTAGTTTATTTGTTTTTTTTCTTTAATATAAACCTACTTTTTTTTCAGATAAACCATTAGCAGCATAATATCTGAATTGCGAATACCGCTGATTCTGTTTGCCTGGCCCAAGGTTAGGGGTCTGATTTTTTCGAGTTTTAGGCGGGATTCTGCAGATAATGATGGAATTGAACCGTAATCGAAATTTTCTGGAATGTGGGTATTTTCCATTTTGTGGAGCTTTTCTACACGTTTATCCTGTTTATCAATATAGTACTTATATTTTACTTCGATTTTTGCATCTTCCCAGTCTTTTTCTGGATAACCTGGATTTTCTGCATTTGGTTTTTTCAAAAGTAAAGCTTCAATTTCTTCAAGACGAGCATAACGTTCATTTATTGCGTTAAATTGTGCTTCGTTTTTAAGACCACAACGGTATGCATATTTTGCAAGACGGCGGTCTGCTGTGTCATGACGAAGCTTAAGTCGATATTCAGCACGGGCTGTAAACATTCGATATGGTTCTTTTGTACCTAATGTTACCAGGTCATCAATTAATACGCCAATGTAGCCTTCATCACGTCCAATAATTACTGGTTCATATTCAGGAATTGTTTTGAATTTGTCAAAGCCTGCCTCTTTCTGAATTTTAGAAATAAATTCATTAAGCTGTTTTGTTTCTTTTTCGCTTATCTGGGCAAACTGTTTAAGTTCTTCAGCAGACATTTCATTTTTAGGACAGAAGGCTCCTTTCTCCATAGAAGAAGCCACTCCTGTTATAGTTTCATTTAATTCAGCTAAAGGTCCACAAAGATTAATGTGAGATTTTGCATAAAGACCAGCATTCATTCCGGCAACAAGTCCTTGTCCTGCAGCTTCTTCGTATCCTGAAGTTCCATTTATCTGACCGGCATCAAAAAGACCAGCAACTCGCTTTGTTTCCAATGTTGGGAAAAGCTGAGTTGGTTCTACATAATCATATTCAACGGCATATCCAGGGCGGCTCTGAACGGCATTCTCAAAACCTGTCATTGTTCTCATAAATGCATCCTGAACACATTCTGGCAAAGAAGATGAAAGTCCGTTCAAATAGATTTCTTCAGTTTCCAATCCTTCTGGTTCAACAAAAATCTGATGGCGGTCTCGTTCTGCAAAACGCATTACTTTATCTTCAATAGAAGGGCAGTAACGAGGTCCAATTCCATTGATTTTTCCAGAATATAGGGGAGAGCGACCAATATTATCACGGATGATTTTGTGGGTTTCTTGATTTGTATAAACTATGTGGCATGGAACCATTGGTCGTTCAACTTTTTCAGTTTCAAAGGAGAAAGGTATTACTTCTTCATCACCCGGTTGTTCATCAATTTTTGAAAAATCAATTGTTTTGCGCAGTATTCTTGGAGGTGTACCTGTTTTAAGACGTCCAGTTGTGAATCCCAAGCGATGTAAGCTTTCTGTTAAACCATAAGCAGCAGCTTCCCCGACACGGCCGCAAGGTGCATCATATTCACCAATAAAAATGCGTCCACCAAGAAAGGTACCAGTTGTTAGGACAACAGCACGAACTGGAATAATTCTTCCTCGTTGTGTTACAACACCTGTTACTTTTTGTCGCATTCCACTGCGAGCTGCTTCACTGGCATATTGCTGTTCTTCGATGTTACTTCCAAAATTACCCCGGCGTTCTCCAGGAATTGTTCCTGCTTCTGCACTTGAGTCGGAATTTTGGGGAAGTGGAGTGGAAGATGCTGTAGTTAAAATATCAATAACTGTATCCATTAATGTATACAGATTTGGTGTCTGTTCACAAATTTTACGAGCCAGCTGGGAATAAGTGATTTTGTCAGCCTGAGAGCGAGGAGCTTGTACTGCAGGACCACGACTTTTATTAAGCATACGGAATTGAATCATAGATTTATCTATGAGTTTTGCCATTTGTCCACCAAGTGCATCTATTTCGCGAACAATATTACCTTTTGCAATACCACCAATAGATGGATTACAACTCATTCGTCCAATTGCATCTGGAGTTTGTGTAATTAAAACTGTTTTTAGGCCCATTCTAGCAGTTGCTAGAGCTGCTTCTATTCCTGCATGTCCTGCACCAACAACGGCTACATCGTAAAAATCGTAAAATCCCATTTTTTATGACCTTATAATTCTATATAGTTCTTCCGGATTCATTGCAACTTGCACTGCTCCGTTTTTTATTAAAAAATCTTTGCCTCGGAATCCCCAGTCTACACCAATTGCGGGAATTCCAGCGTTTTTTCCTGTGGCAATGTCTACATCAGAATCTCCAACATAAACAGCTGATTTGCAGCCTGTTTTTTTCAAAATGTATTCAACACCGTCGGTAAAAGGTTTTACCCTTCTTTCTGGAACATTTCCTGCAACACAATCAAAAATTCCTGGATAAAAGCGTGAACACAATTCTATGGATGCACTTTCAACCTTGTTTGAATTAACTGCCAGCTTTATTCCCAGATTTTTTAGATTTTTTAAGCAATCTACCATTCCATCATAAGGTTTTGTTTTTTCACTAGAATGTTTCTGGTAGTGATTCAAAAAATCTTGTAACACTTTATCAAATAATTTCTGATTTGCATTTTCTGGAATTGCCCGTTGTATAAGCTTTGGAATACCGTTTCCTACCATAAAACGAACTTCCTCTTTTGTATGAATTGGAAGCCCATTATTTTCCAATGCCACATTGCAAGAATGGGTAATATCATCAAGAGTATCTAAAATAGTTCCATCTAAATCAAAAATTACAAGATCGTATTTCATTTCTTTTTTCCTGATGCTCTAAAGAATCTGTTTTAATTCATCAACAATTGCTTTGAATGTATCACAAGCGGCTTGAACTGGTTCAGTACTTTCCATATCAACACCAGCAACTCTAAGGCTTTCAATTGGATAGCGGGAACCACCAGATTTTAGGAATTTGAAATAATCTTCCCTTTCTTTTTCTCCACCTTCTGTAACTCTTTTTGCAAGAGCAAGGGCGGCACTGATTCCTGTTGCATATTTATAAACATAGAATGCAGTATAGAAGTGCGGAATTCTTAAACCTTCCAAGTCTGAATTACTTTCAAATACCATTTCTGGTCCAAAATACAATTCAAGCAAATCTCTATAAATCTTTCGTAAAAGTTCTGCTGTAAGTGGAGTTCCATTTTCTACTGCTTCGTGGGCTTTAAGTTCAAATTCAGCAAACATTGTCTGACGGTGAAGGGTTGCAAGAATATCATCAGCACGCATGCTCAAAAGATAGGCTTTCATTTCTTTTGATTTTGCATTTTCCAAAAGATATTTAAATACAAGCTCTTCGTTAAAAGTTGAAGCAACCTCTGCTTCAAAAATTGTGTAATCGTAACTCATAAAAGGATTATTATGAACTGAATACCAGCTGTGCATACTGTGACCACCTTCGTGCGCCATAGTAAATACATCGCGAATTACATCATCTTTGTAGTTCAATAGAATGTATGGATTTCCAATGTAACAGCCAGATGAGAATGCACCACTTCTTTTACCAACATTTTCGTATCGGTCTGCCCATCCATTTAAAAGGCCATCACAAAGACGATCTGTATATTCTTTCCCCAGTGGAGCTAGTGCTTTTCTACAAATTTCTACAGCTTCTTCATAGCTTGTTTTTGTTTCAACAGATTTCACTAAAGGAACATAAACATCCCAATGACGAAGTTCTTTTACACCAAGAACCTTTTTACGTAAGCTGTAATATTCATGGAGTGTATCAAGATTTTTGTGAATACAATCAATTAAATTGTGATAAACAGAAAGAGGAACTTTATTTCCATACAAAGCCTGCTGCAAAGATGAATCGTAACCCCGGGCACGAACAGAAAAAATATCCTGATTTACACTGCCGGCATAAAGTGCTGCAATGCTGTTTTGATGTTCTTCGAATTTTGCATAAAACTTTTTATAAGCTTCTTCACGAACTTTTCTGTCCTGACTGTGAAGGAAAACTGACCAGGTTGTTTCAGTTAAAGGTTTTTCTTCTCCATCAACATTTACAGTTCCAAAGGTTTTGTTAATATCAACATTAGTAAGAACGCTAAAGGCTGTATATGGAGTTTCTGCAGTCTGCATCTGAAGTGAAAGAATACGTTCTTCTTTTTCACTTAAAATATATTTTTTAAAGTGAAGATTCTTTTCGATAAAGACTTTGTAATCTGCAAATTCTGGCTGAGAAATCCATTGTCTAAGTTTTGTTTCGTCAATAGCCTGAATTTCTGGATCTATAAAACTAAGTTCAGATTGCATCTGAGTGTATGCCATTAAAGCACGACCATTTTTATCTGTGGCAGCTGAATCATCTTCATTAGCTTCGTGAATTAAAGATGCATAATGATAAACAGTTTCCATTTTTAGCTGGGCCTGTTCATAAGCCTTTAATGCTTCTAAAAGAGTTTTGTCGGATTCACCCAATTTTCCTTTATAAGCTGCAACTTTTTGTGTAATAGCAGGAAGTGATTTTAATGCTTCTTCCCATTCATCATCAGATTTAAAAATTGATGAAAGATCCCATTTGTCTTTTGCAGGAACTTCATCACGTAATGGAATTTTATTTGTACTCATGCTTTCATTTTAATGATTTAGGGGAAAATTTACAATTATATGTTATAATATACTCACGGATGAATATTCAGATGTAGTAGAACTTTGGCAAACGGAATTAGAGCAAATGTAATAATTCCATAAAAGGGTGTTCTCAAACAACATCATTTTCTTTATAATACAGATACATTTCATTAATTAGGAGTTACCAATGGCATCTTACAAAGAGTCTGGTGTAGACGTAGAAGAAGGTTATCGCGCAGTAAACAAGTATAAGGAACATGCAAAGCGCACTGCTATTCCAGGAATGCTGACTGGCTTAGGAAGTTTTGCCGGAATGTTTGAAGTTCCAAAGGGATATAAAAACCCTGTTATGGTAAGTGGAACTGATGGTGTTGGTACAAAACTTGATATCGCTTTTAAATTAAGAAAATATGATACAGTTGGTATTGACTGTGTTGCAATGAGTGTAAACGACATCCTTTGTTGTGGTGTTCAGACATTATATTTCCTTGACTATGTTGCTTGTGGAAAGCTTGATGCAGATGTTGCCGCTGATTTAGTAAAAGGTGTAGCAGACGGTTGTGTTGATACAGGTTGTGCTCTCCTTGGTGGTGAAACAGCTGAAATGCCAGATTTCTATGATGAAGGAAAATATGACCTTGCTGGTTTTGGTGTAGGAATTGGCGAAAAGAAAGAAATGATTACAGGAGAAGATATTAAAGAAGGTGATGTTTTAATTGGTCTTTCTTCTACTGGTGTTCATTCAAACGGTTTCAGCCTTGTTCGTAAACTTGTAAAGAATTTTGATGATCCATTTATTTTGGATGGAAAAGAAACTGGAAAAACAATTGGTGAAGTGCTTCTTACACCAACACGTATTTATGTAAAACCTGTTATGGAAGTTCTTGCAAAATATCGTAAAGCTATTCACGGTATGGTTCATGTAACAGGCGGCGGATTCTACGAAAATATTCCACGTATGTATCCAAAATCAAAAGATGGAAAGAAACAGCTTATTTCTGTAATTAAAAAAGACAGCTGGGATATTCCACCAGTGTTTGGAGAATTGATTAAACGTGGTGCAGATTTGAATACAATTTACAACACATTTAATATGGGTATTGGTTTTGTACTTGCAGTAAATAAAAAAGAAGCCGATGCAATTCTTGAAATGTTCAATGCAAATGCTTCTAAATATCACAAAGATTACTGTCCAGACATGAAAGCCTATAAAATTGGTCGTGTTGAATACGCAGCTGGCGAAGTAAATGGTCAGAAAGATTCAGTGCTTTTTGAAGACTAATTTTTAGCAACAGATGGGACACTATAAGACACAGATGAGGGAGTTTTACTTTACGAGTCTGTGTCTTTTTTATCTGTAATTAAACGGTGTCCTATGTGTGGCAAAATTTTGAGGTATATATGAAAACAAAAGTAGCCGTATTGGTAAGTGGTGGGGGAACAAATCTTCAGGCTTTAATTGATTATCAGATGGAAAAAGGTGATGCTTGTCCTTATGAAATTGTAATTGTTATTTCTGATCATAAAGATGCATATGCTTTGGAAAGAGCGGCTAAGGCTGGTATTCCTACTACAATTCGCAGTCCTTTTTCTGTAATGGGAAAGGAAGCTGCTCAGGCTAGTGATAGAGATACAAAACGTACCGCAGTTAGTAATGCAGTATTGAACGATTGTAAGGCTTGGGGGGCAGAAGTTATTGTTCAGGCAGGATGGCTTACTGTTCTTGCGGGAGACATTTTGAATATTTATGAAGGAAAAATTATAAATCTTCATCCTGCATTGCTTCCAAAATTTGGTGGCGTTGGAATGTGGGGACATCATGTTCACGAAGCGGTTCTTGCAGCTGGGGAAAAGGAATCGGGGTGTACAATTCACCTTGTTAGTGGAGAGTGCGATGGAGGAAAAATTCTTATTCAGAAAAAAGTTCCAGTGCTTCCAGGGGATGATCCAGATTCTTTGTATGCCCGAATAGCTCCAAAGGAACACGAAGCAATTGTTGAAGGGCTTTTATCATTGTGCCATCAGCCACAATAACCTCTTAATATAGAAATAATTTATGGTAAATACTTCTCTCATTTATATTGAAAAAGATTCCTCATATTTAATGCTGCATCGTGTAAAAAAGCAGAATGATTACAACAAGGATAAATGGATTGGAATTGGCGGAAAGTTTGAAAATGCTGAAAGTCCAGAAGATTGTGTAATTCGTGAAGTTAGGGAAGAAACTGGACTTGAATTGAATCCTGATAAACTTGAATACAGAGGAATTGTTACTTTTATTTGTGATGATGAAAATGAGCCAGATGGATTATTTACAGAGTTTATGCATCTTTTCTGGACAGATTCTTTTAGTGGAAAAATGATTGCTTCTGATGATTGTGATGAAGGCTCTTTGGAATGGGTACCTAAAACAAAATTAAAGGAGCTGCCTCATTGGAAAGGCGATGAAATCTTTTTAGATTTGATTGAAAGAAAAACACCATTTTTTTCATTAAAATTAGTATATGAAAAGGGCGAATTAATTAAAGTTATTTTGAATGGAAAAGAAATTATTTTTTAAATTTACTGTATGAGGTCATATGAAAAAAAATAGTATTATTTAGGGCCTTTTTTATACCGTCCAATCCTCGATTCTTAGATCTTCTATCCGCGAAAACTCTTTTGTGTTATGCGTAACAAGTGTTCCGTTATTTGCAAGAACAGTAGCGGCTATGAGTAAATCATTAGGGCCAACGGGAGTTCCTTTTTCTGTAAGGAAATGTCTGATAAGTCCGTAGAAGTATGAAGCATCGCTGTCAAAATCTTTTACATCAAATGGTTCCAGAAGCTGCATGTAGGGAACAATCAGTCTTTCGTAGTTGCCGGAATTTCTTGCGCCGAATTCAAGCTCGGCTTTTACAATTGAAGGGATTACAATTGATTGGGCAGGAACTTTTTTTAGATGCTCTATGATTTTTGGGTATTTTCCTTTTATGATGTAAGAAATGATATTTGTATCAAGAAAATATTTCATAATTGTTCCCGCTTTGAATCAAGGTTAAAATCAAGTTCTTCTGGTTCATCTATATCAAAATCTGGAACTGAACCAAATAGATCAAAAAATCCTGCTGGGTATGTAGAACTCATGTCCTGGATTCTTGAAGAAACAATCTTTGAGTCTAGCGAACATGGATAGCGGTTTTCTTTTACTGCCTGGTGAAGAAACATATCAATTGCAGAAGAAAGACTCATTCCAAGAGAATTAAAAAGGGATTCAGCCTTATTTTTAATTTCAGGCGTAGTGCGGAAGGCAACAGTCATAGTCTTATTATTCATAAAATCTCCCATAAAAAGTTTATGTTTGCATTGTAATACATAAGACTTTGTTTGTAAACAATTGTGATTTTACCCATGTGTCTGCAACGCAGTGAAGAATTTTGTCGAGCAGGTATCAATGGTCGTACTAAAATTTATACAAACATTTCAACTTTAATTCAGGCTATGAAGCCTGAATTAAAGTTGAAAGTCTATGCCATTTGTGCCTGTCTTAAATTATAATAAGCACCTTTCTTTTCCATCAGTTCAGCTGGAGTTCCGCTTTCTAAAATGCCACCTTTATCAATAACAAAAATGCGATCTGCATTTTGAATTGTAGAAAGACGGTGGGCAATAACGAAGCTTGTTCTTCCTTTAAGCATGCTTGCAATTCCAGCCTGTACCAGCAATTCTGTTTTTGTATCAATGCTGGAAGTTGCTTCATCAAGAATCAGGATTCGTGGGTTAGAAAGCATTGTTCTTGCAAATGCAACTAACTGACGTTGCCCGTTAGAAAGCTCTCCGCCCCGGGCTGTTAAAGGTGTGTCGTAACCTTTTTCCAGCTGGCAGATAAAATCATGGGCGTGAACTGCTTTTGCTGCTGCAATCATTTCTTCTTCTGTTGCATCAGGTTTTCCGTACATAATATTATCCCGAATTGTACCACTAAAGATGTAATTATCCTGAGTCATGATTCCCATCTGTGTTCTTAAAGAATCTAACTGAACATCACGAATATCAATTCCATCTATTTTAACAGCACCGTCTTTAATATCGTAGAAACGGCTTACCAGATTTATAACAGTTGATTTTCCAGCTCCTGTAGGTCCAACTAATGCAATTGTTTCCCCTGCAGTTACAGAGAAATCTACATTCTTCAAAACATCTACTTCATTTGTGTAACCAAAGGTAACGTTTTCAAAGTTTACATTTCCCTTAATTGCAGGCATTTTTTCTGCACCATCTTTACTTACAACACAAGCTTTTGTATCAATAATTTCAAAAATTCGTTCAGCACCAGAAGCCGCATTTACAAATTGATTATAAAAATTGCTCAGGTTCATAATTGGCTGCCAGAACATTCCAACGTAACTTCCAAAAGCAATGTATGTACCAATGGAAACATTATCAATTCCCAATGCCATTACACCAACCATATAAAGTGCCATTGTTCCGACGCTCCAGCATAAATCAATCCATGAACCAAATCCATCACACCAGCGGACTGCTTTCATAAATTCCTTGCGGTCATCCCAAACCAGTTGCTGGAAAGTTTTATCAGTTTCTTCTTCTGCTCTAAAACTCTGAATAATTTTGATACCCGACAAATCTTCGTTAATAAAAGCATTCATGTTAGAAGATTTCTGACGTTTAGCTTTCCAATGCTTTTCTGCCATTATAGAAATAAGGAAAACTCCTGCAATCAAAAAGGGAAGACTACATAATGCCGCCAGAGCAAGCTTCCAATTCTTTATAAACATGATTACCATTACGGCAATTACTGTTACCATATTTGGAATCAAAGTTGTAACTGCGTTTTCTATAATATCTTTAAGAGAGTTAGTATCTCCAATGATTCGGGCAAGAATTTTTCCAGAAGGACGGGAATCAAAAAATGCTAGATCCAGCCCCTGAATGTGGTTAAATAATTCCTGTCTTAATTCCTGAATAACCTTGTTACTTGTTTTTGCCATCAAAAACATACGGATTTTAATAGCAAGAACCGCCAGCAGATTTAAAATTCCACCAATTATACAAATGCGGATAAAGCCCGGAACATTGCTGGTCATAAGATATTTATCAATTGCCCGTTCGTTCAAAAGTGGATTGATTAAATCTATGGCCGTACCAAATGCCATACAGGCAAAAACCCCGGCAATTTTTCCTTTGTAATTAAATAAATATTTAAAAAGACGAGGCATAGTTTCAAAATTAGACTTTTTTACTTGTGCTTCATCCTGTTTATAACTATTAGCCATTTTTTTAACTCCTATGTCATCCTAGTACTGTGAGTTATATGTTTCCCAGTACAAACCTTTCTTTTCCAGTAATTCCTCGTGGCTTCCTTCTTCAGCAATTGAACCTTTATCAAGAACGATGATTTTATCTGCTTTTCTTACTGCACTGATTCTGTGTGCAATAATAATCTTTGTCATTCCTGTAAGAGCCGCAAGTACACCCTGAATTTCCTGTTCAGTTTCTGTATCCAGTGCTGATGTAGAATCGTCTAAAACAAGTACAGGAGTTTTTCTTGCAAGGGCACGGGCAATCGTAATTCGCTGCTTTTGTCCCCCACTTAATCCAACCCCTCGCTCTCCAATAACTGTGTTTTCTTTTTCTTCCATCTTATCAACAAATTCCGCAGAGTGAGATTTTTCCAGAGATGCTCTAACTTCTGCCGTTGTCATAGTTTCTTTAGCACCAAGTCTGATATTTCCGTCAATAGTATCGCTAAAAAGGAAAATATCCTGCATAACACAAGCAACGGATTTCCTTAATGTTGCCAGAGGAATCTCTCTTACATCAACACCATCCATTTTAATGCTACCCTCTGTAACATCGTACATTCGTTTAAGCAGATTGATGATGGTAGTTTTTCCAGAACCTGTGGCTCCCATAATTCCCAAAGTTTGACCAGCTTTAATTTCAAAGCTAACATCTTTTAGAATGTATCTTTCTCCAGACTTATAAGTAACATTTTCAAAAGCAATGTTTCCTGTAATATCATCAGATGTGAAAAGGGCATTAGAAAGTTCAGTATCAAGACTAAGCTGATGAACTGCATTTTTCTTTTCAAGTTCTGATTCATCATTAATTGCAGGAAGTTCACCATAGATTTTATTCAAACGAGTTACACTTGCTTTTGCTTGTGAAAGTCCGTTTGTAAGCCAACCCAGCATTTCCATTGGCCAAATCATATTTCCAACGTACTGAACCAAAGCCATCAATTCACCAATAGTCAGTTTTTCACCGCCATTAAAAGGATTTCCGTTGATTACAAAAAGTCCTCCTAAAAGCAGAATGAAAAGAGAAAGCACTCTGGCAATCATCTGAATCAAAGGATTGTATTTTACAAAAACCCGGCTCAAATCAATGTTGATTTCATAATATTTTTGATTGTGCTTATGAAATTTATTGATTTCGAATCCTTCTTTTGCAAAAGCTTTTACAGTTCTAACTCCTGCAAGGTTTTCTGCCGCAGTGTTGTTTAATTCAGAGTTTTCCTGCTGTAAATCTCCAAAAAGCTTGTCCAGTTTTTTTTCCATGCGGATTGCAATCACTCCACAAAGGAACATTCCAATAATTGGGATAATTGCCAGCTGCCAGTTGATGCGAATCATAAAATACATGGTAGTTACAACACGAATAACAACTTCCACCATTAAGATTCCCATAAAGGCTGCAATATTCCAGATGCTGTCAACATCATCTTTTACACGGCTCATTAATTCACCGCTGTTGATTCCATCAAAGAAATTTGCTGATAAGCTCTGTATTTTTTGAAAAAGGTTGATTCTTATTTCAGAAGCAATTTTACTTCCGCAGTAATCACAAGTGAATTCCTTTGTGTACTGAAAGATACAACGTCCAACTCCGATTCCTAAAATCCCAAGAAGAAGATATTTAAAAATGTCCAGGTTTCTTGCAATAAGTACGTCATCAACAATATGTTGAACAATAAGAGGTGCAACCATATCTAAAATGGTGCTGGCCAGTACTGCAATAACCGCAATAAAGTACAAAAAGGCGTACTTTCTAAAATAACGGGATAAATTTAATCTGTTCATACAAAAATACTCAAATAAAAATAAACATTATAAAATGAAAAATCGGTAACGACCCGAAAGACAACAATACACACGGCGAGGAACGTGCGGTCCGGTTAATTGTGGGGAAATAGTTTTAAGCGAGGGATTTATTTCTCTACAGAAGAAAGGAGATTAGCCCCAAACTTAAAACTATACTGATTCACAAATGTATCCATGGGAGAAACCTCCTTCATATTAAGATTAGCTGCCAAAAAATAATTGCACAAAACTATTATTTGGTAGAATGTTCATAGATTAGTGAGAAGAATACTTTTTGTCAAGCAAGGGCTTCCTTAGATTACTAATTTGCTACAGTCATTATCTGCTGAATTGCAGCATGTTCTGTTGCTTCTTCCCCATCCTTTGTACTGGTCCTAAATGGTGCCAGGGGTAATCCTGATTTTCCATACACAGTTACGGGGCCGTAATTGTACCAGGCATAGCGGGCGTAACGTGGTTGCTGAACTAAATCAGAAGATAGAATGATAGTATTTGCCTTGTTATCTTTTCCAAAAAGGAACTTTGCAGGGTGATATACTTTATCTTCACCTGCAATTTCAAATCCTGTGAAACCTTCTGGTAAATCTTTTCCCTGAATTTTTTCTAATTCAATGTAATTTTTAAGAGTTTCTTCATCTTTTTTTAATATAAATCCTTTGTCCGCATTACTAAAAGAAACGATGATTTTATCTTCCAAAATCAGTGCATTTTCATACATTGGGGACAGGGATGACCGTTTGCTTTTTTGTCCATAGACTTCAGAAACAGCAATTTGTTCCATTCGGGTTGCAACATCAGCCTTTGATTTTGGGTGAATATCATTGAATTGACCTTTGTCCAAGGCAATTACTATCCATGTATTTTTTACTGATTCGTAAACCTGCTGCTGAGCTTCACGAATCAAACACCAATGCTTAAAATCTTTATCCATCAAATAGCGATGATTTGGTAGCTGAACAAAAATGAATGGAAGAGATGAGTCATCAAAATCATCACGCCAGTTTTTAATCATTGTGGCAAAAAGCTTAGCGTATATATTTGGCTTGTGGTCATCGCTTTCGCCCTGGTACCACAAAACTCCCTTTGTACTGTAAGGAGTGATTCGCGAAAGCATTGTTTTGTAAAGTCCACAAGGTCTGTATGGATTTTTGCAGGATTTTGGACCCGGCCATGGATTTTTACCTAAAGTTTTTTCCGCAGTTTCCCAACTGATATTATGGTCTTTTTCCCAAAGCTTTGAAAATTCTGCATTCCATTTTGCAAATTCAACTTCGTAATCATCATATTCCTTGCACTGCTGTTCAATAGATTTTCCCTTTACTGCTTCTTCCTGATCTTTTAAATAAGATTCTAAATCCTTGTCCACAGAAAGATATTTTTCATTCATCCAGGCACTTGCACTAGTTCCACCCCAGTTACAACCGATTACACCAACTGTACATTTAATATCCGCTGCCAGTTTTTTTGCAAAGAGGTAGCCGATTGCTGACCAGTTTTTTGCGCTTTCACCATCCCAGGTTTTCCAGCAGGAATTTTTTTCGTCTTCGTAGTATTTATCATTAAACCAGGCATTTTTAGGAGTGTAATAAAAGCGGATATGTTTGCCACCATTTTTTGATTTTAATTCTTTTGGTCCTTCGGTACAGTTCTGTAGTTCAAATTCCATATTACTTTGACCACCTGCAATCCATACTTCGCCAATGCTTATATTTTCAAAAATAGTTGCTTTAGAATTAATTGTGTCAGAAAAACGACAGTCGATTTTTAAACTACAGCCTTCCTGTTCAGATTGAGGTTCCAAAGAAATAATCCATTTGATTTCAGATTCGGTACAAATGGTTTTTGTATTTTTTGAAAGTATTTTGTGTTGATTGTTATATAAAGTTGTTACAATTTCGCAGTTTGAATCAACATAACCAAAAATATTGATAATCTTATTTCTCTGCAAAACACAATTGTCAGAAAAAATAGATGAAATGGAAAATTTATTCATGAGAATGATTTTAACACAAAACTAGAGAAAAAGGAGGTTTAAATTAAAGAAAATATCACATACAGACAGATTGCAACTTCCACGATGAAAATACTACCAGTTAGAAAGATGATGTCAAAACCGCTCCATAAGGAGCTACACGTGTAGGTCGGCAAGGAAACTATGTTCCGCCCTACAAGTGTTTTTGCCATCCTCTTTCTGCCTTCCCGTATTTTCATGCATGGATTTTTCATGTCTGTAAAAAGTTTTTCTTTATTCAAACCATGGGCACGGAAGGGGCAGAATTTATAAAACACATCCCCGCCTTCTAAAAAGAATCACTCATTTACGGCCACAAATGCTTGAAACTTTCACAAAGCAATGCTTTTCACTTAAAATCCCCGCCATTTCGGCACCAGGTTTACAAATGAAAGAAAAATCAAAATACCAGGGAAGTCTTAGAGTAAAAGTACGAGAGCGAAAACGGGACTAGGAAGTGCCTCTGAAGCTGACGAGCGCAGCGAGATGGATAACTTCCAAACAGCTTCAGCGAGCAACTTCGTAGGCACGTTGTAGCGGTAGTACTATTACTCTAAGACGCTGTGGGAAATATGTTTTTTTCTTTAATTTAAACCTCCATTTTCTTTTGCAATATGTTATATTTAGACTAGGAGTTAAAAACATGAAAGTAGATTTTGGAAAACAGACTTATTTATATCCTATGCCAGTTCTTATTATTGCAACTTATGACGAAAACGGGAATGTAGATATTATGAATGCGGCCTGGGGCGGAATTCATGATACTAATCAGATTGGTATTTGTATCGATCCTTCTCACAAAACTGCAGATAATCTGAAATTAAAAAAAGCTTTTACTGTTAGTATGGCAGATGCTGCACATGTTGCTCAGTGTGATTTTGTTGGCATTGTAAGTGGAAAGAATGATGCAGATAAATTAAAAAAATCTGGTTTCACTGTTGTAAAAAGCAAGAATGTTGACGCTCCTGTTATTAATGAGTTGTCTATGTGTCTTGAATGCGAAGTTGTTTCTTATGATGATAAAACAGGATGTACTGTGGCCAATATTGTAAATGTTTGTGCAGATGAATCTGTTTTGACAGACGGAAAAATTGATCCTTCTAAATTAAATCTAATTACATATGATCCTGTTAATCATAAATATTTAAAATTAGGAGAAATTGCAGGTAACGCATTTTCTGATGGCAAAGCATTAATGTAAGTTTATTTTTTTTCATAGATTACGTAATCGTAAGAGATTCCATTTTCTGTTTTTGATTCAAGTATTGTTTTTTTCCAGCTTGAATTTATCTGTGGAAAATAGGAATCTCCTTTTATTTTTAAATTAATTTCTGTTGCGTAGATTTTATTTGCTTTTGGTAAAGTCTGTTCGTATAAGCTTTGCCCACCTGCAATCAAAATTTCTTTCTGGTCTTTGCATAATTCAAAAGCTTCTTCTAAGGATGATGCAAACTGAATGGGAGGAATGGTTCCGCTAGTGGAAGGTTCATCTTTTTGTATCTGCAAGAGGCTTTTTTTTCCATTATTTTTTGTTAGTACAATCAGATTACAATAGGAAAGTGGTTTTCCAATTTCATCAAAAGATTTTCGCCCCATTATTACAAATTTATTATTGCAAATTTTTTTAAAATAATTACGCTCAGAAGGAAGCTTCCATGGAATTTTCCCCTGAGCGCCAATTATATGTTCATTCTTTGTATATGCTGCTAAAAGACTGATTGTCATATAGCAATATTATGCATCAACTTCAACAAGCTGTGCAACTGGTTGTTTCTGGGAATAAACACTTCTGTTGGTTTTATATGGATTTTTAAAGTTCTGAATCTGCTGGCGAATGCTATCAATATGAACTCTGAGCAAATCTCTGTTAATTTTATTCTGATTAAGAACTTTATTCTGTAAATCATTCAAATCATTCTGGATTTTTGTGATTGATTCCTGATCTGAATTTGGCATATTCTGATTTGCAGCCTTGTACATTCTTGTCATTGGTACAATTACTTTCTGAAGATTTGCAATATTTTTTACAACCTGTTGTTCAAGCTCTGTATGTGCTAAAAGTGCTTCTGGATCTTCTTTAGAAATTGAATCCTGCTGTTTTTCAAGAACAGTTAAATATTCTTGAAATTTGTTTCTCTGCTGTTCCAAAAGTGCTCTGAATTTTTTTAATAATGCAACTCTTTCATTTAATTCTTCGTTTGTAAGTTCCATAACAGTACCTCCCACTAGCCTGTAATGTTTAATGAGTTTTCAATCTTAGCTGCAGGAGCATTTGCTGTACTGTTTGCAACAACTCTCCAGGAAGCAACAAGCTGACTCATCATATTTAATACAAATTCAATTTTCTTTCTGTTTTTTGTGATGCTGGCATCAACTAATTCTTCATTAAAATATAAGTAGAGAGACATAAGATTTTTTGCTATTTCTCCACCTTTTTCCATATCTAAGGAAACCTGCAATTCTGTAATGATTGCTTGTGTTTTTTGAATGCAGATTCCAAATTTTTCAATATTTGAAGGAATTACTTTTCCGTCTGAATTTATATATGAAAGGGCTGCAGTTAACTGTTTAATTGCTCCTTCATAAAGTAGTACAACTAATCGTCCCTGACTTGCGGTACTAACGTTTGTTTTCTGATAGGCTGTGTAAGCATTTGAATAGGCCATTCAAAATCCTCCTTGTATACAGTAGATTTTCGGATTGGTAGAAAAAAACTTAAGGAAAAATTATCTTTTTTATCGACAATTCTATTCATTATTAGTATATTTTAAATATATTTCATATTCAGAGGGCCTCATGGCAAATAATAGTAAGAAATCAAATTCACCAGATGATGAAAACGACCCTTTCAACTTTTTTAAGTTTCCTGGTCCAGACAGTAACAACAAAGGCGACAATAATAAAAACAAGAAACCTGAAAATGGTCACAAAATTCCTTTTTTTGTTATCTTAATTGCTGTAATAGGATTTTTATTCCTTATTCAATCGTTAGCTTCTTCAGTTAGAAATGAAGGATTTATTGAGTATTCAAAATTCCGTTCTCTTGTAGAAAATGGAACAATTGTTAATGTGGAAATAAATGATTCCTATCTTATTGGTTATGAAAAACCAACGACTGTAACAAATCAGACTGAAAAAAAAGGAATACAACTTTTTTCTGTAGATTCTGAACAGATTCAAAGAGGAAAGGCATATAAGGCAAAGGCAAATATAATTGTGCTTCCAGAATTAACAGCCTTAATGGATGAAAAAGGAATTTCATATACATTTATAATTAAAGAAAACAATGGTCTCTTGTCATTCCTTTTAACTTTTGGGTTCCCAATTGGATGTATACTTCTTCTCTATTATTTCCTTTTTAGAAAAATGGGCGGAGGCTCTGGTGGCGGCATGGGAAGCATTTTTAATGTTGGTGCATCTCGTGCAAAGGTTGTTGAAGAAGGAAAAACTAAAACCCGCTTCTCTGATGTGGCTGGTGTTGATGAAGCAAAAGAAGAGCTTGTGGAAGTAGTAGATTTCTTAAAGTCTCCTAAAAAATATACTGATATTGGTGGTAAGATTCCTAAAGGTGTTCTTTTAGTTGGACCTCCAGGAACTGGTAAAACATTGCTTGCTCGTGCCGTTGCAGGTGAAGCTGGCGTTCCATTCTTTAGAATCAGTGGTTCTGACTTTGTAGAAATGTTTGTTGGTGTTGGAGCTAGCCGTGTTCGAGATTTATTTAAGCAGGCTCGTGAAAAGGCTCCATGTATCATCTTTATTGACGAATTAGATGCAATTGGTAAAAGCCGTGTAAACAATCTTAGTGGTAATGATGAACGGGAACAGACATTAAACCAGCTGCTTGTAGAAATGGATGGTTTTGATAATGAAAAAGGTTTGATTATCCTTGGTGCCACAAACCGTGCAGATATTCTTGACCCGGCATTGCTTCGTCCTGGTCGTTTTGACAGACAGGTTCCAGTTGAACGTCCTGATGTAAAGGGGCGTGAAGAAATCCTTCGCATTCACTCTAAAAATGTAAAACTTGATGATGATGTTGATTTTGAATCAGTTGCTCATGGTACAACAGGATTTGCTGGTGCTGATTTGGCTAACGTTGTAAATGAAGCCGCACTTCTTGCAGTCAGAAATGGTCGCAAGAAGGTTTCAATGGTTGATTTCAATGATGCCATTGATAAAGTTAGCATTGGTCTTAAGAAAAAGACTCGTTCTGAAAATGAAAAGGAACGAAAGATTGTTGCAATTCACGAAACAGGCCATGCTTTAATGGGGGCTTTTACACCAGATTATCCTCCTGTAAACAAAATTACAGTTGTGCCTCGTTCCCATGGTGTTGGTGGTTTTACTCAGTATCGTGAAGAACAGGAAAAATCTCTTAAAACAAAAACTGATTTAATTAATGAAGTTGATGTTTTGCTTGGTGGTCGTGCTGCTGAACAGGTAATGTTTAATGAAGTTTCTACCGGTGCTTCAAATGATATCAGTCGTGCAACTGATATAGTAAAGAGTATGATTACTGATTATGGTATGAGTGATAAGTTCCCTAACATGACTCTTGGAAAAGGTGTTCGTGGTTATAGTGGTGGTGAGCCAGAATTGATTCGAGAATTTAGTGAAGAAACACAGAAATATATTGATGAAGAAATTGCAAGAATAGTAAATGAACGATATAAAAATGCCATAAATGTTCTTAAAAAACATAAAGAATTAATAAATGTAGTTGCAAATACACTTCTTGAAAAAGAAACAATAGATGGAAAAACTTTCTCGGAATTGGTTGAAGCCGAAAAGCACTGTGCTTCACTAATTGACGGAAAAGAGTAAGTATTCTAAAATAAATAAGGTTAACGTTATGAATAGAATGCGAAAAAGTATTATTTTAAGTCTTGTTCTTTTGTGTTGTGCAACAGCAGGTTTGTCTGCACAGATTACAACTGCCAGTGCATATTTTAAGGCTATTTCAGAATATTATGCTTCCTTAAAAGACTATGAAGTTGACTTTCAGATTACAATTAATAAGAAAGAAACAAGTGGTTCTTTATCATTTTTAGCTCCTAACTTTGTAAGAATGGACTATGTTGAACCAGCAAACCAGGTCATTTGTTTTAATGGAGATAATTTAACAATGTATCTTCCAGAAACAGGTGCTGTAATGCAGCAAGAGCCAGAAGGGGCCTCTGCAAAAACTTCCATGGGACTTTCATTATTAAGTCGCTATTATACTGTTTCCTATGAATCAGGACAGGCTGCAGTTCCTCTTGATGAAAACTCTATGGAGCAGGTTGTTAAGTTTATTCTATATCGTAAAAGTAGTGCAGAAGCCTTTAGATATATAAAAATTGCTGTTAATCCTGATACAAAATTGATTCGACGTATGGAAGCTGTTACTCCTGCTGGCGTAACATTTGTTTTCAACTTTACAAATTACAAATTGAATCAAGGTATTTCGGAAAAACGATTTGTATATGATCCACCTAGTTCTGCAAATAATTTAAACAACTTCTTGTTTACGGAGTAATTTAAAAAATGGATAGTTTCGGAGAAATTTTACACAATACCCGTGTTCAGAAAAATCTTGATTTGGACAGAGTTGCTAGAGAAATTTCAATTGATAAAAGATATCTCCAGGGATTGGAAGACGAAGATAATTCTGTTTTCCCTGGTGAAGCATATATGATTGGTTTTTTACGAAACTATTCAAACTATTTGGAATTAAATACAGATTTAATGCTTAAATTATATAACAATAAGAAAATTCAGGAATCTCCTGTTCCTGTTGAACTTATTGCTAAACCAAAGCCAACATGGTTGTTACCAGCTATTATAGTTCCTTCTGTTTTGGTTCTTGGTGTAATTCTTTTTATATCTATTATGCTTGTAAACAAAAATAAACAGGAAGACGATCCTTCTGTTGTAGTTTCAAGTAAAATCAAAAATAAGCAATACAAAATAGGGGATGAAAAATTTACCCAGCGTGTATATAAAGGGGATCAGATTCTTGTTCCTTCTGGAAATAATCCAATTGTTTTAACTGTTCATGATACTTTATCTTCTTTTGGTATTGATACTCCATCTGGTGTTTTCTACACAGATTTGGCAGAAGAATCAGAAATTGATATTGATGGTGATTCAAATCCTGATTTAATCATTTATGTTTCAGATCTTTCTTATACAGATGAAAACCGAGGTGCTGAAGTAAATATTCTTGCAAGACATGGTGTTTCAAGTTCTGGTTCAGATGTTTATACAGAAGATATTCCATTTATTGCTGATGTAAAATCTTCACATCCTCAAAAAGTTATTATTGAAGATAACAGAGCGTATCCATTTACTGTTACTGCAAGCTTCTTAAATAACGTATTGTTCAGAGATAAAGTTGATAATTCTGAAGCTGTAGAAACATATTTCTCTAAAGGTGAAGTGTTTACTGCAAATCCACATAATGGTATTCGAATGTGGATTTCTAATAGCAATTCTGTACGCTTTACAATTAATGCTGACACTAAAACTTATAATATTGATATTGGTAAAGCAGGCCACGTTCTTGTAGAAGATATTAAGTGGATTAAAGATACTGATGGTAGATATCGTTTGGTGGTAATCGAGCTTGACTAAATTTTATATTGATCAGCATGGGTGTGCTAAAAATCAGACTGATGGTGAATTAATTGCCAGTTATCTTATGGATGCTGGATACCAGCTTACTTCAAATCCTGATGAAGCTGATTTTATTTATATAAACACATGTGGTTTTATTGAATCTGCTAAGAAAGAAAGCATTACAGCAATTTATGACATTAAAGCCTCATATCCAAAAGCAAAACTGATTCTTGGTGGTTGTCTTGCTCAGCGTTATTCTAAAGACCTTTATGATTCCATGAAAGAATTGGATGGAGTTTTTGGTAACGGAGACTTAACAAAGATTTCTGATTTTATGAAAGTTCTGGAATATAAACGATGTCTCCAGACTTATGAACAAAAGGGCATTGCGGAAGGTAACAGACCTGTTTTGTTTAATTACAAAGGTGCTGCTTTTGTAAAAATTACAGAAGGTTGTTCAAATCATTGTTCTTTCTGTGCTATTCCTTTAATTCGTGGTGAACTTAGAAGTCGTAAACCGGAAAGTGTTGTTAAAGAGATTCAGCAGCTGGTTTCTAATGGTGTTTATGAAATAAATCTTATTGGTCAGGATTTAGCTGCATATGGAACTGGTGCCGAAGATTTTCAGCTGGAAAACAAGAATCTGTCTCCATTAGCTCAGTTATTTCAAATGATTTCTAAAATAGAAGGGGATTTTATTGTACGTCCTCTTTATATTCATCCTGATCATTTTAATAAAGATATTATTCCTGTTATGCAGGCTGATAAACGTTTTGTTCCCTATTTTGACATTCCATTCCAAAGTGGCGACAGTCAGATTATTAAGGCTATGAATCGTGTTGGTCCAGCGGAAAAATACATTGAAACTATAAAATTTATCCGTAGTTCTTTTCAGCGTTCAATTTTGCGAACAACTTTCTTAACTGGTTTTCCAGGTGAAACTGATGAAGCTGCAGAAAATACAAAAGCTTTCCTTCAGCAGATTCAACCGGATTGGTCTGGATGTTTTCCATATAGTCGGGAAGAAGATACCCCTGCTTATAATCTGAAAAAACGGGTTTCTGAAAAAGTTGCTGTTAGTCGTGCAAATGCTTTAGAAGAAATTCAGAGTGGAATTACAGAAGAAAGATTGCAGCAATGGGTTGGACAGGAGGTTTCTGTTCTCATAGAAGAAATTGTAGAATTATCTAGGGAAGCAGAAGATCAGGGTGAAGGGCTGGCAATTGGACGTTCATGGTTCCAGGCTCCAGATGTAGATGGTTGTATTGTAATCCGCTATGACCGGGATGATAAAAAGCAAGCTGATATTATGAAAGCTGGTAATGTGGTAAATGCAAGAATCCTTGCTGTTACTGGTGTAGATTTGGATTCCAGACTTATAGGGTTGAAAAAGGAATTCAAACAAAATAAAATCAATTTTAGTTTATAAAAAATTTCGAAAATCATTATTGTTAATTTAAATTAATTTTATAGGTGTAAAACGTGACTGAAGACTTGGAAAAATATATGCTCACGCTTAATCCTGAACAAAAGGCCGCAGTAGAGCATGAAGGCTCCCCACTTTTAATACTTGCAGGAGCTGGTTCTGGAAAAACAAGAGTAATTACAACAAAAATTGCATACCTTATTCAGGAAAAACTTGTAGATCCATATTCCATTCTTTCTGTTACATTTACAAAAAAGGCCGCTAACGAAATGCGCCAGAGAGCAGTTGGTCTTGAACCTGGCGCAAATCATGCACAAATCCGTACTTTTCACTCTTTTGGTTCCTGGTTTTTAAGAAAATATAATGAAGCAGCCGGTTTAATTGACAGTTTTACAGTTTATGATGATGATGCATCGGCTATTCTTATTAAAAAAGCAATTCCTTCTTTATCAACAAAAGAAAGTCGCCTGGCAGCAAAACAGATTGCTCTTGCAAAGGATTACTGTCTTGGTCCTAAAGATGATCTTTCTATTTTAAATAGTGAATTTGATATAAATGATATTTATGAGAAATATGAAAAGCGATTAAAAGCAACTGGAAATACAGATTTTGGTGATCTTATTATGCTTCCATATCTGGTTATGGAACAGAATCCTGAAATTGCAGCTTCTATTCATTCTCGTTTTAAAGTAATTATGGTAGATGAATATCAGGATTCAAATATTGCTCAATTTAAGCTTTTACAAAAAATTTCAGGTGTAAAAGATGGAAATGATTCTTACGTTTGCGTGGTTGGTGATGATGACCAGTCTATCTATCATTTTCGTGGTGCAGAAGTTTCAAATATTCTGTCTTTTGAAAAGCAGTTCCCGGGAACACAAATAATTAAACTAGAAAGAAATTATCGTTCTTCGGGAAAGATTTTAAAGGCAGCAGATTTAGTTGTTCATAATAATCAGGGGCGAATTGGTAAAACTTTAATTGCAGAAAGGGGAGAAGGTGGAACTCCTGTAATGGCTTTTTTAGAAGATTCTAATCAGGAAACTGGATTCTGTGCAGAATTAATTCAAAAATCTGTTGATAGTGGTGCTTCTTATAAAGACTGGGCTGTGCTTTACAGAACAAATGCTCAGTCTCTTGGATTCGAAAAAGAATTCATTCATAGAAAAATTCCTTATTTTGTTGTAGGTTCCCTTAAGTTTTATGAGCGAGAAGAAATTAAAGATGCATTGGCATATCTTTCTTTGTGTGCAAATCCAAGAGATGAAATTTCTTTTGGGAGAATTGTAAATAAACCTGCTCGTGGAATTGGAGAAAAAAAACAGGAGCAGATTATAGAAAAAGCATTTTCTGGAACTGATGAAAACGGAAATAATATTTATATAGATTTACTGGAAACCCTGGAAGAAGTGGCACAATCATTTCCTAAAAAAGCAAAGGAACAGGCTCTTGATTTTGTAAACCTTTATGAAAAATTTAGAAATGCATTTTCATCTGAAAAAAAATTATCACAAGTTTTAGAAACAATTATTTTTGACTCTGGACTAGAAGCTTTATATAAAGCAGAAGATGAAGTAGAAGGAACCCAGAGAGTAGAAAACTTACGGGAATTAATTAATACTGCCTTGCCATATGCCGGTTCTGTTCAGGGACTTATTGATTTTCTTGATGCAATTAATCTTGACAGAACTTTGGCAGAAGAAGAAAACGAAAATGAAGATTCTGTTACTTTAATTACACTTCATAATACAAAAGGTCTGGAGTTTAATAAGGTTATTATTACTGGTCTTGAAGATGGTGTATTTCCTCGCACTGACAAACAGGGTGCAGATTTGGAAGAAGAACGCCGCTTGTTTTATGTTGGAATTACTCGAGCTAAAGATGAACTTTATGTTACAAGTGCAGCCCACAGAGTTATGTATGGCAGCTGGCAGATGATGCGACCTAGTGGCTTTTTAAGTGAAGCAAGAGAGGCTTTTAAGATTATTGGAAAGCGTCCTTATATGTTTGCAGCGGCTTCAGATGTAAAGTCTTTTGGTAGTGAAAGTTCTATTTCTGAAAAATGGAAAAAGGGAACAAAAGTTTATAATGATGATTATGGTTATGGTGTTATAATTCAGACTGAAGAGAGTGCAGGTGAACTTATAGTGACAGTGCAATTTGAAAATGGTGGAAAGAAAAAATTTCTACCTCAATATCAGGCAAAGAAATTGGAAATTATTAAGGATTAATAATAAAAAAAGGCTGGGTTGTTTTCCAGCCAGTTTTGTTACCAGTCTCTCTGAATATATGTGGCTCTTGGCCGGGCAACAATTTCTACACGACGGTTTTGTTTTCGACCCTCTTCGGTGTCATTATTAGCAATTGGTAGTGTGCCTCCACAACCTTTGGAAGTCATAATATTGCGGTTTATTCCTTCAGACACCAGCGCATTCACAACCGCCTGAGCACGATCAATAGAAAGATTAAGCTGACCTGTAGGTTTTCCAACATCAGCAGTATGTCCTTCCACCATAATTGTGTATCCATCGTCTAAAAGGATATTCTTAAGGTCTTCAGCAATCATTTTAATCTTTTTTTCTTCCCCTGGTAATAATTTTGAAGAATCAGGATAGAAGTTTAATTGAACAATGTATTTTGGACCTTCAATTGTTTCGTCAATTGTTATACCTTCGATTACATTAGTCAGTAAGTGCTGCTGTGCTTCTTCAACCTTGGCATAATATAATTCATCTTTTTCTGGAACTGCAATATTATAAATCAATTGTTCCTGATCCAATAAAATAACCACTTTGCCCTGTTTTAATAATTCCACATTTTCTGGAACAGTCAGGATTTTTAATGCATCCCTTCGTTTAATAACAGGATCTGTTCTATTGCGTCCAAAAACTTCTGTGGCTTTTATATACAAAGGATCTGAACCAATTCTATTTGCATAACGGGCAGGATTTTCTGTGTAATCAAAGGCAACCAAACCAGACTGTTTAATTACTTCTGGATCAACCATTCCTTTTTCAAAAATTGTGTTCATGTTTTCATCCCAGATTTTTGGGAAAAGACAGGGATATGTATTGTCTTTTACATATTCACCATGAACAGGGTTTTTTCCTCGAGCATCAATAATAATTCCTGTGTAAGGACGACTTGGTACATCTTCAATAGGTTCTTCTGGTGAGTAGGGGTAACGATGTTTAATTAACAGCTGACCAAGTTTATCAATATCCAGTGTATTTGTTGTTTTTAGAGAATTTGCATCGCTGGTAAAAACATCTGGTGTTTTATATCCCTTTTGAATGAAGGCTTGAACTTGTGGTAAAGTAATATTTTCATTTACTACATAATCTGCAATGTGTTTTGAAGAATCAGCATATAAATATAATAATGGATCTTGAATCAATTGGGGCATCTTCATTGTAATGGCGGAAGAGGCTTGTTTTTTACCTGAAGGCATAACAATTTGAGCTTTTTTTGTATCCATTTTAATATTTGAAACAAATTTTCGTGTTACCCAGTTTATACTGCTGGTAGATTCAATAGTTCCTTTTGGCAAAGAAAAAGCAGCCTGTGCGAAACAGATTGAAATTAATACTAGAAATGATTTTTTTAATGTCTTCTTCATTCTTCTTTTATCGGCTTAGTTTTGAAGGAATATAAAGGATTTTTCCAATGGAAAGAATTGCATTTTCCTTTATATTATTTAACTCGCAAATCTGGCTTACAGTTACACCGAATTTTTTAGAAATTCCCCAAAGTGTGTCACCTTTGACAACTTTATATTTTACAGGGAAATCTATTGGTTTTATGTTTTCCAGAGCTTTTTCTGCAGTTTCCTTCATGCCAATTGGTAATCTGATAGTTGATTCCTTTGTTGGATGAGTGAAACCTTCTATAAAAGAAGGATTTAATTTTTTAAGAATATCATAGTCTATACGCATTTCCTGGGCTAATGTTTTTAACGAATAGGCATTTTTTACACAGACATACTCAAAGATACCATTTGTTTCGTTGTATAAACCATTGTATTCATCCTGGTGAAGTGGAATATCCATTTCATAAAAATCGCTATGCATAACTAAATCTGCAATGGCAAGTAATTTTGGAACATATTGAATAGTTTGTAATGGAATAAGCTTGTTTTCTGCAAGAAACCAGAAATCTTTTTTTTCAGCTTTATTTAATGCTCTTTGCATAGCACCTGCACCACAGTTGTATGCTCCAATTGCTAAAAGCCAGTCTCCAAACATGTTATAGTTTTCTTTTAATTTTTTTAAAGCGGCTTCTGTTTCTTTCCACGGGTCCAGTCTTTCATCAACATAATCATTTAATTCTAAATAAGGTTTTACACTGTTTGCCATAAATTGCCATAAACCTAAGGCACCTGATGATGATTTTGCTGTTGTTTTATAATAGGACTCTACAACAGGTAAATATTCTAATTCGGGAGGAAGACCAGCATTTTGAATTGCTTTTCTAACATAAAGACGCAATTCCAAAGAATTTTCCAAAGCGTCTTTTAAAAGTGTTTTATTTCTGGTTGTTTGAAAAGTTTTACGGAAGGCTTCAACCTCTTCCCGATCTGCTCCTTCCAGATAAGGTGCATTGTAAAGAAGCTGGATTGTATTTACAGCGTGACCTTGTTGAGAAATAGAAACGTCGTTTAGATTTTTATATATTCCAGCTTTTGTTTTTTCATATGTTTCAGATGAAACTGCATTTGAGAATGAGGGAAAAGAGAAAAATGATATTGTTAAAAAAAGGCAGATAAATGTCTTTTTCATTACAATTTGTTACCTATGTAAATTCCTGCCCATTCCCAGTTACCATTAATTTCTGGATCCAATGGGAAATCAACTTTTCTAAAATAAAAGTACCAGACAGAAACGTAATCGTTCCATCCCCAGGTTTTTAAATAGGCTTCATTTGAAGTAGACGCTTCATCTAATGTTGGACTAAAACGGATTGAGTTACCTGTCATCCAGTTTGCCATAGAGAATTCTTCTTGATTATCAACATCAACTGCATCCTGTTTCCAGGACATTGTAAAGAAGTTTACTTTTGCACGGTATTTATCCAATGCTCTGGCATCGTAATTTGAAATTGCTTTTTTAACAGCTTTTTCAAGACTAGATAAGGATTCAAAAGTCCAGTCTTTTGCAGAACGATTAAAATCAATCAGGTGGCGGGCATTATTGTAGGCATCAGGTTCCCCAGGAATTTGAATTGTAGAAGCGTCTGGTTGTTGAATAAAAAGTGTGTAGGTTTTTAAAGCTTCTTCCCACTGATTATCATTCTGGTATTCCAGGGCTAATCGTAAGTACAATTCTGTTGTATTAATATTCTGAGGAAAGCGATTTATTAAATCGTTAAAATATTTAATTTTATGGGTTGGGGTTTTACTAATCTGAATAAGATTTTGTAAGCAGCGATAATGTACTGAAATATCCTTTACATAAAGATCTGGATAAGTCTGTAAAATTTTATCAAAATAATATTCTGCAACAGGTTCTGCGTTTAAGGAAAGATAAGCATGAGCTGTCATTAATAACCAGTATGCATTGTAAATATCATCCGGGTTTTCTTCTACCCATTCTGTAAGCAGAAGAATGGCATCTTGATATTGTTCGTTAGCTAAATAGTTTTGGGCAATTTTATCAATACATGTAAACTTCTGACTAGAATCCAAAAGAGAGTTTTTAAGGGAATCTTTATAGATTTTTTGGATTTCTTTTTCTGTTAATTGCCCCGATTTTGTTCTATTGCAACCTGTGAAAATAACCGAAAAAATAAACGTAAATAAACATAAGTATATATAGAAAACTTTATTATCAAACTTCATATTTTTTAATCTAACACAGTGATTTATTATTGTAAAGATTAAACAATATGGATAAAATTAAATTATATTTGGGACTAAAGTATGAGTAAATTTGGCTACAGACTAATTAACATTCTTCTCTGCATTGCCTTCTTGTTGTTCTTTGTTGTATTTTTTACAACAATTTTTCAATCAGATAAACAGCATGCAATGGTATTAGATGTTTTTCCAGTTTTTCTTTTGATTGTGGGAATTACAGTAGCTATTCTTACGGTTTATACAAAAAGTGCTTATCAGTTGTTTATTGGCGGTTTTCTTGCATTTTCAGGTTTGCTTTCAATTTTAATAATGGGAAATATTATTTCAGGAAATCTTAAACAATGGTGGCCAATTTATGCTGTTGCCAGTGGAATAATACTTTTTGCTGCAGGCTTTTATAAATATCGCAAAATCGATTTTGGTTATGTTATTCCTGCTGTTGTTTTTGAAATTTTGGGATTGTGGCTTTTACTGTTCTCTTTTAAAATCATTACAATTCCATTTAAAACATTTATACTTTGTTTTGGACCATTGCTATTAGTAATGCTTTGCATACTTTTGTTTGTTCTTTTTTTATGGCAGAAAAAGTATGGTAAATTCTCAAGTTCAGACGCAGATATTAAACAGTTTGAAGATGATGAATTAATTCCAGAGTAAACAGGATATAGGATTTGCTCAAAGAAGGTTTTTGGAAAATAACAGGTTTTCTCATTGCTGTTTCACTTGCATTTACAGCTTGTGGTTCAACAGATAATCCTGAAACAGGGACTGTTGTTGAAGCCCCTGTTGTGCCAGATTCTGATGAAGTGACTTCTGAAAATCCTACAAAGCTTTCTGGTTCTGTAAAAGATAAAACCCTTAATTATAAAATCAGTGATGAAGTTATGTTTGATATAGAAAACGGTTCTTCTGAGTCTTTAAAAAGAGCTGCTTCTCAATTAAAGAAAAATTCAGCTGATTATTCTGATAATGAAAAAATTCTGCTGTCAATTGCTAAAAACTTAATGGAAATTGTGTGGCCCTCAGTTCCTTCTGATATTCCAACAGTTTCAGTAGATAATAATAATCCATATATGGGTGCCATCAATTCTGCAAAAAATGGAATTTTTGACTCAAGTACAGGTAATGTAGATTTTCTTTCAACAATTTTACCTGCCATTGTGGTGCTAACAAGTAATCCTTCTGAGGCAGTTTTGCAAAAATGTGAAAAGTGCATTTTAGATGCTCAGAAAATAAATTCTAAATCAATGCTGGCAAATTATCTTGGTGGGGTTGTTTATGAAAAAATGGGCGATAGTAGCAATGCAGAGAGATTTTATAAGCTGGCTTATGAAAATTCTTCTTCTGAAACAGAATTGAGTGTAGCCTATGCCAGAGTTCTAAGTAAAAATGGAAATCAGGAATTGGCTTCAAAAGTTCTTTCTTCCGTTTCTTCTACAAGTGTTAATGATATTCAGGTTTTAAAACAAAATGCCTATATTGCCTATGAAAAGAATGATTTGCAGGCTGCAGAAGAATATGTAGCAAGAGTTTTACAGCAGAACCCAAATGATTTAGATTTTGTTTTGTTCCGTGCAAAAATTTTTATTGGTAAAAATGATTATATTCATGCAGTTTCTTTGCTTGATATGTATGCCCGTCAGAATGATACAAATCTTGACTATCTGGTGTTGCGGGCTAGCGTTCAATTGGATTGGAGTAAAAATACAACAAGTGCAACGGAAACTGTTGAAAAAGCATTAAGACTTTATCCAGACAGCGAAGATGCATTAATGATTGCGGCAAAACTTTCTTCAACAACCGATGCTCCTGTTGCAGGTAAATATGCAGATGAACTTGCACAAATGGTTTTAGACAAAAATCCTAAAAATACCCAGGCCTTGTCTTATGCTTTGGAAGGGCTGATTTTAAGAGAGAACTGGCAGAATGCATATGAAATAAGTACAAAATTAATAAATATGCCAAATGTCCAAGGTGATTCAATTTATCGCCATGTTAATATTTGTATTCATTTAGGAAAAAAGACAGAAGCTTTTGAAGTTGCAAATAATGCTTACAATAGCAATAAAAAGGACGAAGCTTTAATTCAAAGTTATGTTTATGCCTATACACAGATTTACAGTAGAGATGCCTCTTTATCTTTAATTAACTCTTTTATGGATTCTTCCAGCTCAAAAATGAAGAGTTTTCTATATTACAGAAGAAGTTATTTACAGCGAACAGAAGATACTCAACTAGCAGATTTGCGTTCAAGTTTGATTGCCAATCCAAGAAATAGCGATGCTCTATTCCGTCTGTATGAAATTTATTATGAAAAAAAGGATTACAGAAAGGCTCAATATTACTTAAAACAAGTTGTTGCAATTAAACCAAATGATTCTTCAATCAAAAAATTAAATGATACGTTAACTCAACTTATTAAATAGTTCCAGTTTTGAATATAGACAGATACCATTTTTAGTGATAAACTTTTATGATGATATTTTTATCAAAATTTAATAACTAGGATGGAATTTTATATGTCTTTTATCCCATTTTTACAGGAAGCTACTTTAGGTGGCGGATCAGCTTTTGGAATCTTTTTTCCTATGTTGGCAATCATTGTTATTTTTTATTTCTTTTTAATTCGTCCACAGAATAAGAAACAGAAAGAAATTGAAAAAATGATTGCTGCTTTGAAAAAAGGCGACAAAGTAATCACAATTGGTGGTATTCATGGTGTTGTTTCTTCTGTAAAAGAAAAAACAATCATTGTTAAAGTTGATGATAATGCAAAAATCGAATTCAACCGTACAGCAATTGCTACTGTACAGAAGAGCGATGCTGAATTAGCAAAAGAAGCTGAAGAAGCTGCAGCTAAAAAAGCAGCAAAAGAAGCTAAAAAAAATAAGAAAGCAAAAGAATCAGAAGAAGTAGTTGAAGAAAAAGCTACAGAAACTGAAGAAAAATAAAAAATAAACTGGAGTTAATCAAAAATGAACAAAAGAACTCGTTTTGTGATTCTTCTTGCAGTTCTTGCTATCTGTTTTGTTTTTCTCTGGCCATCAATAAGCTGGTATGGAAGAACACCTAAGGAAGTTCAGGCACTTGCTTTAGGTTCAACAGAAAAAATTAAGGACTATGCAGTTGCAAAAGCATCGGAAGATGTACGCACAATTAAAGATTTGGCTGTAAAAAATGCTTCAGCTAAATTAAGCCCTGAGTATGCTTGGATTGAAAAGAAAGCAGAAAAGAGATATAAGGCTAACAAACAGACTGTTCCTGCAGAAATGACAGCAGGTGCAGTTTTGAATGCTTATTCAAGTGAAAAAGATTTTCTTGATGATGTTCAGTCAAAATATCGTGATGAAATCTTAAAAGCAAAGAAAGCTTACACCAACTCTGTAAAACTTGGTCTTGATCTTTCTGGTGGTATGAACGTTATTGTTCGTGCTGATTTGGATGAAGCTGTAAAAGCTCAGAAAGAATCTTTGGCATCTGTTTCAGAAGAAAGTGTTGCTGCTTTTGATGAAGCTAATTTTAGAAAAGAAGCTATTGCTAATGCAATTGAAAATCTTTCTAGCCGTGTTGACCGCTTTGGTTTATCATCACCTGTAATTCGCCAGCAGGGTAGCGATAGAATTTATATCGAAATTCCTGGTGCTGCTCAGGCTGATGCAATTAACACATTGATTATGGGTAAAGGTTTATTAAACTTCCGTCTTTCAAATGCTGCTGCAACCCAGGCTTTTAATGATTATTATAATCAGCATCCTGCTACAACATTTAATGCCGCTGGTGAATTGATTGATCAGTCACTTATTCCAGAAGGATATGAAGTACTTGGTTTCTATAAAAAAGATGCATATGGTCTTGATGAAATAACAGGTTATGTTGTTGTAAGTAAAGAAATTGCTCTTGAAGGTAAACATATTCAGTCTGCAACTGTTACAAGTTCAGAGCTTGGTGAAATTGAAGTTTGTTTCAACCTTGATGCAGAAGGTACTAAACTTTTTGGTGATTTTACCGCTGCTCACGTTGGTGAAACAATGTCTATCGTAAGCGATAACAAAGTAAAATCAGATGCTACAATTAGAACAGCAATTACTGGTGGTAGTGTTTCTCTTACAGGTGGATTCAGTTTTGAAGAAGCTGATAACATTAAAAAAGTATTACAGACAGCCTGGTTAAATGTTCCCCTTGAAGTAGAAAGCCAGCAGGTAATTGGTGCTTCCCTTGGTGATGAAGCTATTAGACAGGGGGTTATGGCTATTCTTCTTGGTTTAGGCTTAATCCTTATATTTATGTTGTTCTTCTATAAGGCTTCTGGTATTAATGCTGTTGTAGCTCAGATTTTGAACCTTTATATGATGTTCTCTATTCTTTCAGCTTTCAATCTTACACTTACACTTTCTTCTATTGCCGGTATGATTCTTACAATCGGTATGGCTGTAGATGCCAACGTACTTGTTTTTGAAAGAATTAAGGAAGAATTAAGAGCTGGAAAGAGCCGTGCAGCTGCTATTTCAATGGGTTTTGATAACGCATTCTGGGCAATTATGGACTCTAACATTACAACATTTATTGCAGCTTTATTCTTGTCACAACTTGGAACTGGTGCAATCCAGGGATTCGCTGTTTCATTAGCAATTGGTGTTGTATCATCTGTATTTACAGCATTGTTCGTTTCAAGATTGATGTTTGACTTTAGTACTGATGTTTTCCATGCCAAAAAAGTAAGCATTGGTTGGGGGATTAAACAATGAAAAAAAATATAAACTTTAGTAAAGGATTTCTTCCTTGTGCAATTATTAGTTTAGCAATTATTGTTTTTGGTGTTGTTGGATTCTTCACAAAAGGTATTAACTTTGGTATTGATTACAAACCAGGCCATATTGAAGAAATTCGTGTTGCAACTCCTGTAGCTGAGCTTTCATATTCTGGTGATGCAAAAGTAACAATTGATTTGTCATCATCAAAACTGGAAGTTGTTATTAGTGGTGCTTCTGTTACAAATGAAACAAAATCTTATGAATTTGTTGAATATCCAACAGTTCAGAGCCTTGCTTCTGCTGTAAGTCAGATTCAGGGTGTAAAAATGACTGTTAAAGACGGTTCATTTGATTCAACTAAATTGTTTATGAATTCTGCTGTTACAAATCAGCTTTCTGAAACAGTAACATATCTTTATCCATTAGGAGCATCTTCTGTTTCTATTGATGATGTAAGAAATGCATTGGCTGGCGTTAATGGAATTTCTATTAAACAGCTTGGTGAAGGTGCTGATGTAAGTTATCAGATTCGTGTAGGAGTTTCAGAAGGTAGCGAACAGGCTTCTGTTTTGAACACTATCAATGATAAATTGTATTCAAAGTTTGGTAAGGAAAGTGTTGCAATCGTAAAGACTGACTTTATTGGTTCTTCAAGTTCTAAATCAAATACACTTAAATCAATCATTATGCTTGCATTAACATTGTTATTGATTTGGATTTATGCAGCATTCCGTTTCCACTGGGACTTTGCTCTTGGCTCAATCATCGCTTTGCTCCACGATACTTGTATTATGATTACTTTTATCTGTTGGACTCAGTTGGAATTCTCTGCAACAGTTCTTGCTGCCGTACTTACAATCATTGGTTACTCAATCAACGCAACTGTAGTTATTCTTGACCGTGTTCGTTATAACCTTAAATATATGCCAGAAGCTAAAAACTTTAAGGAAATCTTGAACAAGGCCTTGAGCGATACTTTAGTTCGTTCTATTTTGACAACAGCAACAACTTTGTTTGCCGTAGTTTCTTTGTATGTATTCACAACAGGTTCAATCAAAGACTTTGCTCTTGCAATGATTGTTGGTTTGATTAGTGGTATGTACTCTTCAATCTTTATTTCAAGTGGCTTTATTGCTCTTTGTCGTAAAAATTGGAAACCAGAATATGGTGTACATCACTCTGCTAAAACAGCGGCAAAAGCTACAGAATAGTTATTAAATTTTTAATATAAAAATAGACCATCTGAACTTTTTGTTTGGATGGTCTTTTTTTTTTGTTTAATTTTAGATAATCTAGAGATATGAAAGTTGTTCGTGCAGAAGTTTTAGGTTTTTGCTTTGGTGTAAGAAGAGCTGTTGAAGAAGCTAAAAAAGCTTTATGTGAAAATACCTCAACGGTTTATTCACTAGGTCCTCTTATTCATAATGAATCTGTATTAGAAAAACTTGGGAAATCTGGACTAAAGATTATTAATGAAGAAAATATTAATCAGATTAAGAATGAAAGTATAGTAATTATTCGTGCCCATGGGGTTGAACCCTCTGTTATTAATCAGCTTAAAAATAAAAATTGCAAAATCATAGATGCGACCTGTCCTCGTGTTAAGGCAAATCAAAAAATGGTTCAAAAATATAGTTCAAATAATAATCATGTTATTTTGACTGGTGATATGAATCATGGAGAAGTAAAAGGTATTGCAGGATATGCTGGTGAGAATTTTCATTTAATCCAGAATCCTGAAGAAGCAAAAAGACTTGAATTAAAAGATTATGCTGAAAAAGAAATTATATTGTTGAGTCAGACAACATTTAGTGGAACAGAGTTTGAAGAAATAGAAATAATTTTAAAGAATAAATATCCTTCTTTGACTGTAAAAAATACAATTTGTCCTGCAACAAATGAAAGACAGCAGGCATTAATAGATTTGTGTAAAAATGTTAATGGCATTTTAGTGATTGGAGGCAAATCCTCTGCAAATACAAAACGATTATTTCAGATTGCCAGGGATAATTGTAAAAATGCTGCTCTCATACAAAATAAAGATGATATACCTTCAATTTTTTATACATTGGAGACTGTTGGTCTAACTGCAGGTGCCAGCACTCCAGATGATATAATTGAAGAAGTTGAAAATACTCTCTTATTAAGCTATAATAAAAAACTATGACAAGATGTTTTACAATGTTAAAACCAGGTGTTATTAATCGTCGCCTGGTAGGTGAAGTTATTGCTCGCCTGGAAAAAAAAGGATTTAAATTAGTTGGTTTGAAACTTATGCATGTTTCAAAGGAATTAGCTGGTGAACATTATGCTGAACACAAAGGTAAACCATTCTATGACGAATTGGTAGACTATATTACTTCAGGTCCTGTAATTGCAATGGTATGGCAGGCTGATGATTGTGTTGCATTAATTAGAAAATTCTGTGGAGCTACAAAACCTGCTGAGGCTCAGCCAGGAACAATTCGTGGTGACTATTGTACTCATACAGCAAGAAATATTATTCATGCTTCTGATAGCGATGAAAGTGCTGAAAGAGAAATTAAACTCTGGTTCAAAGAAGATGAACTTTTTGACTGGAAAGACTGTGAAGACGGTTGGTATTAGGCTAAAATCGAAGAACCGTTAAAAAATGAGCGCCAAGGCGGTCATTTTAGGTTCATCGAAAGAATGCCTCAAGCCGAAAACTGAGTTTGAGGTGCTAAAATCGAAAAACCGTAAAAAAATGAGGTAAAAGAAATGGGAATGAAATCTGTAGGAGTTATTGGTGGTGGTGCCTGGGGAACAGGTATGGCTCAGGCAATTGCCAGAGGCGGCCATCAGGTTCAGATTTGGGCTTTAGAAGATGAGGTTGTTGAATCAATCAATAAAGAACATGAAAATAAAAAATTCCTTCCAGGTTACAAATTAAGTGAAAATATTACTTGTTCAAAAGATATTATAGAAGTAGCTACTGGAAAAGAATTTTTAATCATTGCTTCTCCATCTCTTTATCTTGCAAGTACAATTTCAAAAATTGTTGATATTCCTAATATAAAAGATGGTTCAACAGTAATTGCTGCTCTTACAAAAGGTTTTGTGCCTTCTCCAGAGGGACCAAAATTTATTGTTGAAACAATTGAAAATGTATTACCTGCTATTTACAAAGATTGTACAGTTTATGTGGCAGGTCCTTCTCATGCAGAAGAAGTTGCTATGGGTAAAGTTACAGGTTTGGTAGCGGCTTCTTTTAATCCTAAAAATTCTATTAAAGTTCGAGAATTATTAAGAGTACCAGGTTTAATGGTTTACTCTAGTTTTGATGTTATTGGTGTTCAGGTTTGTGCTGCCGCAAAAAATGTAATTGCCGTAATTTATGGTGCAATGGACGCTTTATCTGAAACTTCTCCATTCTTTGGGGATAATACTGAAAGTTTATTAATGGCTGCTGGATTGAATGAAATTCAGACTCTTGGTTTTGCAATGGGTGCTACTCATGCGGAAACCTTTACATCCATTTCTGGCGTTGGTGATCTTGATGTAACATGTAAAAGTAAGTATGGACGTAATCGTCGTTTTGGTCAGGATATGGTTCGTACTGACATGCTTTCGAAATTCAAGGATATTGATGATTTGATTGCAAATGTTGGTAAAATTGGCTATTTACCAGAAGGTGCTATTGCATGTAAGTACGTTCACGAAATTTCCGTTAAAAAAGATATAAAACTTCCATTGTGTAATGGATTGTATAAGATTTTGAATAAAGAAAAAACAATTCAGGATTTCGTAGATCAATTAATTAATTTTGCAAAATAAATAAGGAAATAAGATGTTAGAGAAATTAACAGGAACTTTTAGCAATATTGTTAAAACTATTAGTGGAAAATCTACAATCACAGAAAAAAATATTGAAGAAACAGTTGAGCAGATTAAAATGGCTTTGCTGGAAGCTGATGTAAACCTGAGAGTTGTTCGTCGCTTCGTAAATTCTACAATAGAAGAAGCAAAAGGTGAAAAGGTTTTAAAATCTGTTAATCCTGGTCAGCAGTTTGTAAAAATCATCCATGATAAAATGGTTACAATGCTTGGAGATTCAAAACAGGATCTTCATTTAAAAGGACCAGATACTCAGTCTGTTATTTTGATGTTAGGTCTTCAGGGTGCCGGTAAAACTACTGCTGCCCATAAGTTGGCCGCAAAATTATTGAAAGAGGGAAGAAAGCCTTTATTAGTTGCCTGTGACCTTGTTCGTCCAGCTGCGGTTGAACAGTTGTGTCAGTTAGGTGAAAAAATTGGTGTTCCTGTATATAAAGAAGATGGTAAAGATGCTGTAAAAACAGCTAAAAATGCCATTGCTCATGCTAAAAAAAATCAGTTTGATACTATTATTATAGATACTGCCGGTCGTCTTCAGATTGATGAAGAAATGATGGCAGAACTTGTAAAAATTAAGAAAGCAACAGATCCTGTAGAAGTATTACTTGTTGCAGATGCAATGACTGGTCAGAATGCAGTTGATATTGCCCAGTCTTTTGATGAACAGCTTGGTCTTACAGGTGTAATTCTTACTAAGTTTGACTCTGATGCTCGTGGTGGTGCGGCACTTTCATTAAAGTCCATTACTGGTAAACCAATTCTTTATATTGGTACTGGTGAAAAGACTGAAGATTTTGAACAGTTCCATCCAGATAGAATTGCATCTCGTATTCTTGGTATGGGTGATATTGTTTCTCTTGTTGAAAAAGCCCAGGAAACAGTAGACGAAGAAGCTGCTTTGAAAATGGCAAAGAAGCTTCAGCGAAATGAATTTACTTTGCAGGATTATCTGGAACAGTTTCAACAGGTAAAAAAGATGGGAAATATCCAGTCTATTATGGATATGATTCCTGGAATGAGTGGAATGGATGCTTCCCAAATGGATTTTAGCAGTCTTAAAAAGAATGAAGCTATTATTCAGTCTATGACTTATAAGGAAAGATTAAATCATCTTATTATTGGACCAAGCCGTCGTAAACGAATTGCAAAGGGGTCTGGTACATCAGTTGCAGATGTTAATAAATTGCTTAAGCAGTTTGAAAAAACAAAGCTTATGATGAAAAAAATGAGCCGTAATAAGGGAATGCAGGGTAAAATGATGAGCCAGCTTGGAATTGATCCTTCTGCATTAGGTGGAATGGGTGGCGGACTTCCTGGAGGAATGGATTTATCTTCATTAAAAGGTATGGATATGAAGAAACTTCAGGAAATGGCCAGACGTTTTAGATAGTTTATAAATTATAGAATAAAGAGACCAGGTGGTATGAATGTCCCCTGGTCTTTTTTATGATTGATGTTGACAAAAGTACAAAAAATGTCATAATGTAGGTATATATTGAAAGAGTAATTTTTAGGAGTATATATATGAAAAGCGTATTTTTATTCCCAGGACAGGGGGCTCAGAAAAAAGGAATGCTTAAAGATGTTTGTGATAAATATCCTGAAGCAATGGCAGTAGTAAAAGCTGCAGAAGAGATTTCTGGTGAAAAGATTTCTGATTTCATGTGGAATTGTGAAGAATCTGAACTTGCAAGAAGTGATAGAAGTCAGCTGGCAATTACAACATCATCTCTTGCACTTTTAAAAGTATTAGAATCAAAAGGTTATGAACCTGAAATTTGTGCTGGTTTCTCCTTAGGAGAATTTGCCGCTCTTTGTGCAGCTGGAGTTCTTACTTTTGAAGAAACAATAACTCTTGTAAAACAGCGTGGTATTATTATGCAGAAAGCTTGTGATAAATTGGCTCAGGCTTCTGGTGGTGAAGATGCAAAACCTGGTATGGCTGCTGTTATTGGTCTTACACCAGAACAGGTTATTGAAGCTGTAAAACCTTTGGCAGAAAAAGGAATTGCTTTTGCTGCAAATATGAACAGCCCAAAACAGACTGTAATTTCAGGAACATTCCAAGGACTTAAAGAAGCTGAGGCTTTGTGTACAGCTGCAGGTTGTCGTAGATATATTAAGCTTAAGGTTGCTGGTCCTTTCCATTCTCCACTTATGCAGGAAGCTGGTGTAGAATTTGAAAAAGTTCTTGCAACAATGAATTTTAAAGATCCTGTAAAGAGACTTTTCTCTAATGTTACTGGAAAAGAAATTACAAAAGGTGAAGAAGCAAAGCAGCTGGCTGTAAAACATTTTACAAATCCAGTTTTGTGGACAAGCGAAGAAAAGGAAATAGCACAGATTATTGATTCTGCAAATGCAGATTGTAAAAATAACTGGTCAATTTTCGAAGTTGGACCTGGAACTGTTTTAAGTGGTTTGTGGCGTGATTCAACTTATGCTGAAAATATTAGTTGTGCTGCAGTAAACTCTACAGAATCTTTGGATGCAATTAACTAAGGGAGAAAAACAGAATGTTATTATCAGGAAAAAAAGCACTTGTAACTGGTTCTTCAAGAGGAATTGGTAAAGAAATTGCAAAGAAGTTTATTTCGGAAGGTGCTTGCGTATGGGGAATCTGTACAAAACCTTCAGCTGCAAAAGAAGAATTAGAAGCTTTGGCAAAGGAACATGGTGTTATTTTTGTTGAAATGTATGCTAATGCTGGTGATGCTGAAGTTTGGACAAATACAATCAAAGAAGCATTAAAACAAGCAGGTAGTTTTGATGTTTTAGTAAACAATGCTGGTATTACAAAAGATGGTCTTTCTTTCAGAATGAAGATGGAAGACTGGCAGAATGTAATCAACATCAATCTTACAAGTGCATTTATTGCAAGTCAGATTGTTTCATCAGATATGATTCGTCAGAGAAAAGGTTCTATCATCAATATGTCTAGTATTGTTGGTGTTCACGGACAAGGGGGACAGGTTAATTACTCTGCAAGTAAAGCAGGTTTAATTGGTCTTACAAAAAGCCTTGCTAAAGAAACAGGTTCTAGAGGCGTTCGTGTAAATGCAATTGCACCAGGTTTTATTCAGACAGATATGACAGGTGCTTTACCAGAGGATTTGCAGAAAGCAATGATTGATTCAGTACCATTAAAAAGAGCTGGTGTTCCAGAAGATATTGCCAATGCAGCAGTATTCTTAGCCAGCGACATGTCAACATACATCACCGGCCAGGTTATTGGTGTTGATGGTGGTATGGGCTGCTAAGCCGGACCGGCCAGGTTATTGGTGTTGATTGCTTTAATCGAAGAACCGTTAAAAAATAAGCCGAAGGGTTATTTTAGGTTCATCGAAAAAAGCAGGGGGCGAGATTGATCGAGCCCGGTATGGGCTGCTAAACCGGTATGGGCTGCTAAGCCGGATTAAATAGGATTAAAAAAGGAGATATACAAAATGGAAAAAAGAAGAGTAGTTGTAACAGGTCTTGGTTGTGTAAGTCCACTTGGAAATACAGTTGCAGAAACATGGGAAGCTATTAAAGCTGGAAAGAGTGGTATTTCAAATATTACACTTTTTGATACAACAAATTTTGATGTAAAAATTGCTGGTGAAGTTAAAAATCTTGATGTAGGTCAGTGGATTGATAAAAAAGAAGCTCGTAAAATGGCACGCTTCTGTCAGTTTGCAACAGTTGCTTCTGTTCAGGCTATGCAGGATGCAGGACTTACAAAAGAAACTATTGATTCTGAAAGAACTTCAGTTGTTCTTGGAAACGGTATTGGTGGTTTTGAAGTAATTGAAAACTCAATGAAAAAATATTTTGAAGCAGGTCCATCTCGTATGCCTCCATTAACAATTCCAATGATGATTGGTAACGAAGGTCCAGGAAACATCAGTATGCTTCTTGGTATTAAGAGTACTGCATGGAACATTCAGACAGCATGTGCTTCTTCTACAGATGCTCTTGGTCTTGCATTGGATCAGATTCGTTCTGGTCGTGTTGATATGTGTTTTGCAGGTGGTGCAGAAGCTGCAATCACAGGTTTTGGTATTGGTGGTTTCAGTGTATTAAAGACTTTGGCTGCTTCTTATAACGATTGTCCAGAAAAAGCAAGCCGTCCTTTTGATAAAGCTCGTGAAGGTTTTATTATGGGTGAAGGTTCTACAATGCTGGTATTGGAAGAATATGAACATGCAAAAGCACGTGGTGCAAAAATCTACTGTGAATTCTTAGGATACGGTGGAACTTCTGATGCTTATCATATTACTAGCCCAGATCCAGAAGGAAATGGTGGTGCAAGAGCTGTAACATTGGCTTTGGAAGATGCAGGAATTAGCGGTGATGAATTACAGTATTACAATGCCCATGGTACATCTACACACATTAATGATTCTTCTGAAACTGCAATGCTTAAAAAAGCATTAGGTGATCATGCATATAAAATGAAGGTTTCTTCTACAAAATCAATGACAGGTCACTGTCTTGGTGCTGCAGGTGCTTTGGAAGCAATGCTCAGTATTATGGCAATGCAGGATAACGTATATCCACCAACAATCAACTTGGAAAATCCAGATATTGAAGCAGGTTGTGATTTGGATTATGTTCCAAACAAAGCTGTTAAAGATGAAAATGGTATTAACTGTGTAGCATCAGGTTCATTAGGATTTGGTGGTCATAACGGTGTAGTAATCTTTAAGAAAATTAAATAGGAATTGTAAAATGAGCGTAACAAAAGATATAGAAAGTTTATTGCCACATAGAAAACCATTTTTATTTGTTGATGAAATTATTAGCTGTGATGAAAATGGTTCTGTTAGTGAACATGTTTTTAAACCAGAAGAATTCTTTTTTAAAGGACACTTCCCAGAATATCCTGTAGTACCAGGTGTTATTCTTGTAGAAACAATGGCTCAGGCAGGGGGCGCTGCTTTGAGTTATCAGAAAACATTTGATGAAGGAAGCTTGTTCTTCCTCGCAACTGTAAACAATGTAAAATTCAGAAACCAGGTAAGACCAGGTGACAAAGTTCGCATGGAAATCACAAACCTGCGTGTTTCAAAAAAAATGATTAAACAAGCTGGAAAAGCCTATGTAGGCGACCAGGTAGCCGCAGAAGCAGAGTGGATGTGTCTCGTCGGCGCAGCGAACTAAGTGAGCGAGACGACGGGTTGGATAATTTCCACCCACAAAACGGCACGAAGTGACGTATGTGTTTAGTAGGCGCAGCGAACTAAAAAGAGGTAATAATATGGCAGTTACACCAATGGTAAGAAGTAATATCTGTTTGAACGCACACCCTCAGGGTTGCAAACAGTCAGTTCTTAATCAGATTGAATATACAAAAAAAGTAAAAGCAAATACAGCAAAGAAAGATGGTAAACACCGTGGAATCAAAAACGTATTGGTTCTTGGATGTTCAAATGGTTATGGTCTTGCAAGTCGTATTACTGCAGGATTTGCATATGATGCAGCAACAATTGGTGTATCATTTGAAAAAGCTGGTTCTGAAAAAAAATTCGGAACTCCAGGCTGGTATAACAATCTTGCTTATGATCAGGAAGCAAAAAAAGCGGGTTTGTTCTCTTTAACAATAGATGGAGATGCTTTCTCTGATGAAATTAAAGCAGAAGTAATCAGCAAAGCAAAGGAAAACAACATGAAGTTTGACCTTGTTGTTTACTCACTTGCAAGCCCAGTTCGCACAGATCCAGATACAAAGGTATTATATAAATCAGTAATCAAACCAATTGGAAAAGATTTTACTGGTGTTACTTTTGACACTATGACTGGGGAGATGAAAGAAATTACAGCTCCAGCTGCTACAGAAGAAGAAATTGCTAATACAGTAAAAGTAATGGGTGGTGAAGACTGGGAAAGATGGATGAAACAGCTTAAAGAAGCCGGAGTTTTGAACGAAGGTTGTATGACAGTTGCTTATTCTTACATTGGACCAGAAGTTTCACAGGCAATTTACAGAACTGGTACAATTGGTATGGCAAAGGTTGATCTGGAAGCAAGAGCCGCTAAAATCCGTTCTTCGCTAGGTGAAATTGGAGGTCAGGCATTTGTTTCTGTAAACAAAGGACTTGTAACTCGTTCATCTGCAGTTATTCCAATCATCCCATTGTATCTTTCAGTTTTGTTCAAAGTAATGAAACAACAGGGAAGTCACGAAGGATGTATTGAACAGATTAACCGTCTTTTTGCAGACAGACTTTATATTAAAAATGCAAAGGGTGATGCAGCTGTTCCAGTTGATGAAGAAAATAGAATTCGTATTGATGACTGGGAAATGGATCCTAAAGTTCAGGCAGAAGTTTCTAAAATCATGCCAGCTGTTACTGCAGAAAATATTAAAGAACTTGGTGATTTTGAAGGATATCGTTCAGACTTCCTGGCAACAAGTGGTTTTGCAATTCCAGGTGTTGATTACGAAAAAGACGTAGAAAGATACGACGTAATCTAAATATTGAAGCATAAGTAGGAAAATTGCATAAGTAGGTAAACTATGGAAAATATCAAACTTGTTTGTTCTGCTTGTAAAGTAGAAACAGAACATGAAAAAGCAAAAGAAAATCTTTATATCTGTCCAAACTGTAATAAATATTTGCGTGTTTCTGCAATGGACAGAATTAGTATGATTGCTGATGAAGGAACATTTGAATCATTTGCTGATGATTTAGTTTCTGGAAACCCATTGGAAATTCCAGGATACGAAGAAAAGCTTCAGAAAGCCAGAGAGGCTACTGGTTTGAATGAAGGTGTTATAGTTGGTAAATGTAAAATTTACGAAAATGAATGTATTATTGGTGCTATTGATTCTCGCTTTATGATGGGATCTATGGGTAGTATCGTTGGTGAAAAAATTACACTTGCTGTAGAAGAAGCAACAAAGAAAAGACTTCCAGTTGTATTGTTCTGTTGTTCTGGTGGTGCTCGTATGCAGGAAGGTATTCTTTCTTTAATGCAGATGGAAAAAACTTCTGCTGCTTTAAAGAGACACTCTGATGCAGGAAATCTTTATATTTCAGTTTGTACAGACCCAACAACAGGTGGTGTAACAGCATCTTTTGCCATGCTTGGTGATATCATTCTCGCTGAGCCAAAAGCTATGATTGGTTTTGCCGGCCCACGTGTTATTGAACAGACAATTGGTAAACAGCTTCCAGAAGGATTCCAGAGAGCTGAATTCCAGCTTGAACACGGATTCGTTGATGCAATTGTAGAAAGAAAAGATTTAAAAAATACAATTGGAAACATACTTTCTTGTCATCCAAAATCACGTTCTAAGATTGTAAAGACAGTTGCACTTGCTGGAAGACAGATGCAGATTTTTAAGAAAATGGATGCTACCCTTGCTCACGAAACAAAAGAAGCAAATGATGCGGCAGAAACTCCAAATACAAATCCATTATCAGCATGGGAAAAAGTTCTTACAGTTCGTAAACCAACTCGTCTTGGTGCAAGAGAATATATTAATGCATTGTTCGATGGTTTTATTGAACTTCATGGTGACCGTTATTTCCGGGATGATCCTTCTATTGTTGGTGGTATTGCAACATTTAATGGTATTCCTGTAACAGTTATTGGTATTGATCGTGGTCACGAATTAAACGAAATGATGCGTGCTAATTTTGGTATGCCTTCTCCAGAAGGATACAGAAAAGGTATTCGTTTAATGAAACAGGCTGAAAAATTTGACCGTCCTGTTATCACATTTGTAAATACTTCCGGTGCTTATCCTGGAAAAGAAGCTGAAGAAAACGGACAGGGTGAAGCAATTGCCCGCAGTATTTTCGAAATGTCTGGACTTAAGATTCCAACACTTTCTATTATGCTTGGAGAAGGTGGTTCAGGTGGAGCATTAGCCCTTGCTGTTGGAAACGAAGTTTGGATGATGGAAAATGCAATTTATTCAATCCTTTCTCCAGAAGGTTTTGCTTCTATTCTTTGGAAAGATGGTAACCGTGCTCAGGAAGCAGCTTCTGTAATGAAGATTACAGCTCAGGATTTGAACAAGCTTGGTGTTGTAGATGCAATTATTCCAGAATTTGGCGGTGCAGAACCTGCAAACTTGGAAAAGATTTCAGAGCATCTTAGAGAAAAAATTTCTTACTTCTTAAATGTAACAAGTCGTAAAAGTGGAGAAACTTTGGCTCAGGAAAGATACAATCGCTTTAGAGTCTTTTAGTTAGTTCTAAAACTTTTATTTAATTGAAATTTGTAGTAAAATGGCTGTTGTAAGTATCTAATTAGGCGGATTTCGTGGAAGTCACAAAACTTATTTATATATTGACAGCAGCTATTTTCTTTTTATTTAATGCAATTTGTCTTGTATTATCTATGGCTCGAGACACAAAAATGTCAACTGCTGTTGCAAAAAATCAATTTGCAGTAATGGCATGTATTTTCTCTTTTACAATGGCCATTACAAATGAAAATCCCATTTTTGCCGATATAGGTTTTGGTCTCTATTATGGATGTGTTAATTTTTCCTTATATATGGTGCTTCGTTTTATTAACACCATGGAAAGTTCTTCGCAAAAATCTTCTAAAGCAAGAAAACTTTCTGTGTTTGTAAACATTTCAGGTATAAACGGAATTCTTCTTGCATTTAATTTTCTTCATAATTCTTATTATGAACTTATCCCATATTACAGCAATGATAAATTTATAACTTATGTTCCTTATCGTACGCCAGTTTTTGGATTCTATTTATTACTTATTGTTTTTATTTCAGGCTACGTAATATTCCGAACTGTATATAATATAATCAATGCTTCCCGAATTTATAAAGAAAAATACATAATTGTTCTTGTGTTTACATTGTTTGTAATCTTGCTAAACCTGCATTATATATTGTTCCCTTATATTTTTGTTTTTGATTATTCACTTCTTTTGTTTCAATTATTATCGATTGTTTCATATTTCTTTTCATTATATCTTTTACCAAATAAGCTTAGAAAAAGTATGCTTTCTGTAGCAAATAGAGATATTTCTGATGCTGTAATTTGTTATGATTATGCAAAGGAATGTATTTATATAAATAGATTTGCGCAGAAAATTTTCAAAGGAAATCTGAAAAATGTTGATTGGATAAATGCTTTATTGGATTCTGACAGGGAATTGAATCGTTTTAGGAAAGAAATTCAGGTTGAAAATATAAACAGAATATTTGATGTAGAATTTCGGCAGATTCTTGATAATAGAAAAAAAGTTTCAGGTTATTATATAAAACTTACAGACCAAACTGTAGAATTAAAAAAACTGGAACAGGAACAATATCGCTCTACCCACGACGACCTTACTGGTTTATATAATCGAAGTTATTTTTTTAGCGAGATGGAAAGAATTCTTGTTGAAAATGTAGATGAAGCATTTATTTTAGTTACTTCTAATATTAGAGATTTTAAGATTGTAAATGAATTGTTTGGAGCAAAATTTGGAGACAGCTTGTTGATAAAGCAGGCTGAACAGTTTAGAAAAGCAAAATACGAAAATTGTATTATTGGACGCATTTCCGCAGATAAATTTGCCATGCTTATTCCAAAAAAGAATTTTAATCTTGAATATGCAATAAAGAATACTGAAAGCGTTAATGAACTTGCTAAGGATGTAAACTTTAAGTTTCTAATGGAATTAGGAATGTATGAAATTTCAAATCATTTTGAAAATGTACATACTATGTATGATAAAGCAAATCTTGCAATCAAAAATAAAGTAGATGAAAATCAGATTGTATCTGTTTATGATACAGATTTAATGCGAAAAATTATTGCAGAAAAATCAATTATCAACGAGTTCAAATTTGCTCTTGAACAGAATCAATTTAAAATGTTTTTACAGCCACAGATTAATTGTGAAAACGGTAAATGCTACGGAGCTGAAGCCCTGGTTCGATGGCTGGATTTAGATGGTAATTGTAAGCAGCCTGGTGAATTTATTCCTGTTTTGGAAAAGGCCGGTCTTATTTACAAATTAGATTATTATATTTGGGAAAAAGCGGCCCAGAAAATAAAAGACTGGAACCATGCAGGATATAAAGATTATTATATTTCTGTGAATATTTCTGTAAAAGATTTTTATTATGCAGATTTGTATTCAATTTTTACAGGTTTTGTTGAAAAATATAATATTTCACCAAAAAGTCTTCATCTTGAAATAACAGAATCTGTAATTATTGGTGATAAACTTTTTCATAGATCCATATTGTCAAAGCTTAGAAATTTTGGGTTCATTGTAGAAATGGATGATTTTGGAAGTGGATATTCTTCTTTGAACGCTCTTAAAGAAATGTCCATGGATGTTCTTAAAATTGATATGGGCTTTATCAGTAAAACAAATAATGAAGAACGTGGAAAAGTAATTGTATCTTCAATTATAAAAATGGCAAAAGCACTGGGAATGAGTGTAATTACTGAAGGCGTAGAAAATCAGGAACAAGCGGACTTCTTAAAAAAAGAGGGAAGTGATGTTTTACAGGGATATTTATTTTCAAAACCAATAGATGCAGAAGAATTTGAACTAAAATATATACGAGGTGCAAAATGATTTTTCCAAATTTATTTCGTTCAATATTTATTGCATCTTGTTTATTTTTGTCTGGTGTGATTGTTTTACTTGCTACATTAATGTACAAGCGAAAGAACAAATATAGACAATATATCATTATCCCCATTGTATTTAGTTTATATTCAATTTTATCCTATTGTATTTTTTTGATGACGGGACCACAAAGTCATAATTTAGCTGTATTTTTAGATTCTTTGTTCTTTATTGGGACAGACTGGATGGCATTATATATTATGGTTTTTGCCATTGTGTATACAGAAATTGGAATGAAGCATAAAAAAACAATAATAAAAGTTGCTTCCACCTTTTGTTTTGCAGATACTATCTTACTTATTGTAAATAATTTTACACATCATATGTTTGACTTGGAATTGCGTTATGATAAATTCAATAATTTTTTCTGGGCAAATAATTTTAAATGGGCACATTTTTTACACTTGGGAATGTGCTATATAATGGTTGGTATAACTATTGTATTATTTACAGTAATCACATTAAAAGTTTCAAAAATCTATAAAGCAAAATATCTGGGCATTTCAATTGCCTATTTCGTCGTAATCATTGCAAACTTAGTTTCCTATTCATTGAATTTTCCAATAGACATTTCTGTAATTTTGTATTCCGTACTTGCTGGTTTTATTTGTTATTATTCCACATATACCTTTCCCCATACCTTGCTCTATAACATATTGGAAGCCATAAATGAAACAATCAATGATGCAGTTATTTATTTTGATTATGAAGGAAACTGTATTTATGCAAATAAAGCCGCAAAACAAATCTTTATAGATGAGTATGGTTTTAATCCAGTTTTGGCAGAACAATATAGAATTTCCTGGGAAAAGAAGCTGAGCATAAATCCCAATCTTGATAAAGATGCTTTTGAAGTAAAATCGGTTCTTCATTATTACAAGGTTGATTATCAGGTTAAGAAAAATAATATTGATATTGAAGGTTACATTATTCGCTTTGTAGATGAAACTATAGAAATCTTAAACTATCAGAAAGAAAAATATCTTACAACTTACGATGATTTAACAGGAATTTATAATAGAACAGGATTTATTGAAGCCGTTGATGAATTTATTAAAGAAAATGGTTTGCAAAATCATATAATGATTTGTTCAGATATTAAAGATTTTAAGCTTATAAATGAATTGTTTGGTGAAGGGGTTGGTGATGAAATTCTGCAGAAAATTGGAGAATTATTTATAACAAGTTCACAGCAAGGGACAATATATGGACGTATTGGTGATGATAATTTTGCCGCTTTTACAGACAGAAAGAATTTTACAGAAGAAACTTTCTTAAAATATATAGAAACAATCATTAAAATTACAGAAAGCTCCTTATTCCGTATGCATATTTATGCTGGTGTTTATGCTCCTGTTTCGGCTAATGAAAGTGCTCAAATGATGATAGATAAAGCTTTTATTGCCATTAGTCAAATTGCCGGCGACTATAATAAGGTTTTTTCATATTATGATACGGATTTGGTAAATCGCTTACTTGATGAAAAAAATATTGCTGCAGATTTTGAAAATGCAATTTCTACAAATCAAATTAAGATGTTCTTGCAACCGGTGATTAATGACAAAAAACAGGTTCTTGGTGCAGAAGCTTTATGTCGTTGGAATCATCCTGTTAGAGGACAGCTTATGCCAGGGGATTTTATTGAAATTCTGGAAAACTCTAGTCTTATTTATTTACTGGATGAATATATTTGGGAGCAGGCTGCAAAAAAATTAAGGCAATGGGCAGACAATGGAATTACAGATAAATATATTTCGGTAAATGTTTCGGAAAAAGATTTCTTCTTTACAGATATTTATAAAACTTTTACTCGTCTTGTTCAGAATTATGATATTAATCCTTCCTGTTTCCGAATAGAAATTGAAGAGTCGGTGTTGATGTCAGATTTTAAAAAGGCTTATGAGCTTTCATCAAAATTGCAGAAAGATGGCTTTAAGGTTGCAATTGATAATTTTGGAAGCGGGTATTCTTCATTGAATATGCTTAAGGATTTTAAGCCAAATCAGTTTAAGCTTGATATGTCACTTTTGCAAACAGAAGGTGATGAAAAGAAAAATCATATCATTTTGAATGCAATTATTACCATGGCTTTTGCTTTGGATATTGAAGTTATTGGAACTGGTGTTGAAACTAAAGAACAAATGCAGATTTTAGACGGTTTTGGATGTCATATATATCAGGGACATTATCTGGCTGCGGCAATGGATGTTTCAGATTTTGAAGAAACTTTTTTCCATAAATGATATTAACTAGCATTTGTATAAAAAATACGATATATTTTATTGTATCTAATTTTAAAAAAATCCATGAAAGTGGATAAAGAATAAACAAGGAGTTTTTTTATGATCCAGACAGTAAAAGATGTTGATCTTAAAGGAAAACGCATTATTATGCGTGTTGATTTTAACGTTCCTATGAAGGACGGAGTAGTACAGGATGATACACGTATCATGGCTGCTCTTCCAACAATTAAATACATTCTTGAACAGAGCCCACGTTCTCTCGTTCTCATGAGCCACTTGGGTGACCCTAAAAAGGACGTAAAAAAAGCTCAGGAAAAAGCAGAAAAAGCTGGAAAAACCTGGACAGATGCAGATGCTGAAAAATTCATCAATGGTAAAAACCGCATGGCTCCAGTTGTAAAATACTTTGCTGAAAAGCTTGGAAAAGAAGTTACATTCCTTCCAGATGCCCTTGGACAGAAAGCTGCAATTGATGCTCTTCCAGAAGGTGCAGTTGCAATGCTTGAAAATGTTCGCTTCCACAAAGAAGAAACATCTAAAGATGCTGCAGAACGGGATGTAATGGCTAAAGAATTAGCTACCTACGGTGACATTTTCGTAAACGATGCTTTTGGTACAGCTCATCGCGATCAGGCTTCTACAGCTTCTATTTCTAAATTTATGCCAGTTCCATCTGTTGGTGGATTCTTAATGGAAAAAGAAGTTAAATATATCCAGCCAATGGTAACAAACCCAGAAAAACCAATGACAGCAATTATCGGTGGTGCAAAAGTATCATCAAAAATCGCTGTTCTTGAAAGCCTTATGAAAAACGCTTCAACACTCATTGTTGGTGGTGGTATGGCTTATACATTCCTTAAAGCACAGGGACACTCAATTGGTAAATCACTTGTTGAAGATGACTTCCTTGATACAGCTAAAGATCTTCTTGCAAAAGCAGAAAAAGCTGGTGTTAAGATTCTTCTTCCAGTTGACCACGTTGGTGGTGCAGAATTTGCTGATAAAGATCCAGTTGCAGTAGATGCAGTTGATTTACCAGCTGACCTTATGGGTATGGATGTTGGTCCAAAAACTGTTGCTCTTTACAAAGAAGCAATTTTGGCTTCTAAATCTATCGTTTGGAATGGTCCAGTTGGAGTATTCGAATTCGATAACTTTGCAAAAGGTACAGAAGCAGTTGCTCGCCTGGTAGCAGAAGCTACTGGTAAAGGTGCTATGACTGTAGTTGGTGGTGGTGACTCTGTTGCTGCTGTAAACAAGTTCAACTTAGCAGACAAAATGAGCCACGTTTCAACAGGTGGTGGTGCTTCTCTGGAATTCTTAGAAGGAAAAACATTACCAGGAATTGCTATTTTGGCTACAAAATAGCAATTCCGTGTCAGTTTTCGAAGAAAACTGAGTAGCAAACAAAGTTTGCGGAGAATAGCTGTATTAGCAACAAAGTAAAGTTTCACACGGACAACTGCATGCGCAGTTGCCGTGTAAACTGTTTAATGCAACGACAGCTGCGCTGCATTGCAAAGTAATTTCAAAACGACACTTCGTGCGTTTTAAATCATAGCGGTGCGACAATGTGTGCGTTTTAAATCATAGTGGTGCGACACTGTGTGCGTTTTAAATCATAGTGGTGTGTCACTTTGGGCGCATTGAATATGAATAGTACGACACTTCGTGCGTACCAAGATAAAAATCATTATTTAGAAGAAGAGTGGGATTTATTTGGGGGGCTTCTAAATTGATTTTTTTTGACTTATGTTTGGACAAAAAAAATTAATAGGGCTTTTAATCTCGCTCTTTTTCTTAAACACAATCAGTTTTTCTCAAGTTTATAAGGCTGCTGTAAAAAGTCCTTCTCCGGTAAAAAATATTACTTGGAGTGATGATGGGACTATGTTTGCATACATTGAAGGCAGCAGCATTTACATTAGAAGTTCAAATAATTATGAGTTATTATCAACAATTTCTCAGAACAATATAAAATTCTTTTGTTTTTCCAGAGAAGACAATCATAACAGCATGCTAACATTAACTTCAGATGGTTATTTTTCAATGTGGGATTTATCAACTGTAACAACATCAAAGAAGAATCTGGAAGCAGAATTTATAATCAATTTTGAAACTGTTAGCGATATTAAAGTAATTTCTTTTAGTAAAACAAAAGATATAATTGCCGCTTCTTCGGGCAATAATAGACTGCAAATGTATGATGTAGATCGTGTTGAAAAAAAAGCCGATTTTCGTGTTTTAAAAGAACATCAATCTAATATTTATTTCACGGATTTTAGTTCAGATTCAGAATACATGGTATCTGCTTCAGAAGATGGAGTTATAAATATTTGGAATTCAGAAGAACAGAGTGTTGTACTTTCTATGAAAGGTGCATTTACACAAAATCATACTCCTGTTCGAATTACAAATGATAAAAGAATTATTTTTTCAAAAAATCCTTCAACAATTGTAGTTTCTTCCTTTGCAGGTTCTTTACTTGGGACAATTGATGTTGGCGAACAGATTGTTGATATAAAATATCTGGAAAAAGCAAACCAACTGGCAGTTCAAACAATAAAAAACGATATATTGTTTTTCTCATTGGCAACTTTTAAAAAAGTAGATTATATACCAACAGTAATTGAATCTGCTATTTCTTCTTTTGATATAAATAAGGCAAATACTAAAATTTTCGTTGCCTATGAGGATGGTAATGTTTACATGTTTAATCTTGATGATGTAATTCTGGAGCAAGACCAGACAGCTCCAGATTTTAAAACAGAATATAAAGATGTAAATGATACTGTAATTGAAACTGAAAATGATATTGTAAATGATACGGTAAATGATACTGTAGTTGAAACTGAAAATGATAATGTAATTGATACTGTAAATGATAATGTAATTGATACTGTAAATATTAATGACTCTGTAATTCAGATTGAAGGGCCAATGGTGAAGAAAAGTAATGTCATTTTCTTCCCAAATTCGGTTTATTTAGATTTTGGAACAGGAATTATTACTGCATCAGATTTATTTACTGTCGATATATTTTTAGGTGCTGAGTATAAGCATGCACAACTTTTTCCACCATTTTATTTTGGTGGTGGGTATGAATTTGCTTTAGGTTTTCCTTCATCAGACTTTCCGTACAGATATAGTTTTGCTGGAGTTCAGGCAAATTCGCCTTTAGTATATATGAACACAATTTTTGCCTCTGGTGGTTTTGTAACAGCCCCTTGGAATATAGATCTTATTTTGAATTTATCTGCAAAATTTGGTTTAAGAATTATTACTGTTGCAATTTCGGCACAAGGTAATTATCATGTGAATACCACCAAGTGTACTGTTTACACAGATCTTGGTTTTGGTGTCATTTATAAAATGTTTGAATTCGATTTTTCTTGCGAATATGATGTTATAAATGGATTCTGTCCGAAGTTTACTTTGGGCTGGAATATGAGCTTAGACTTATTTAAAAAGAAGAGTGAACAGTGAGACGCTTGAAATTATTTTATAAAAACATGCTGTTTATTCTCGTCTTAATGCTCTGTGGATGTAAACTCTCCTACGAATCAATGGTAGATGAGTTGAATTCTAATTTTTCTCCAGCTTATAAAGAACCTTCAATTATGGATCCAGATTATGATTATTCTAGTATGATACCAAGTGGAATATATGAAATAAAAAAAGGTAATGTACTTATGATTGAAGCACCTAAAGATGGTGATAAATATTATTGGTTAGTACAAAATTCAAAAAATAATGAGGTTTTTGAAATTACTGAAACAATAAATGAAGCAGGTACTAATATTCCAATGAAAGAAGAAGGGGTCTTTTTTTATAGAATTACAGAAGGAGTTTTCCTTTCAAATGAAAAAAACATACTAAAGCTAATTGTTATGGATAAAAGAGGGGTATCCCATAAAGATGAAGCTTATGTTTATTTAATAGATTAGCCATATATTTATGGCGGGAGATTGACATGCTAAAAAAAATTAATGGATTTCTTACAGTTCTTCTTGCTGTAAGTATGTTTGTTCTTGTTGGATGTAACTTTAACAACATACAAGGAACAATCGATGGTTTATATGATGATGTTCTTACTGTAACAATTGATACAGTTTGTACACAGCAGGGATTATCTGCTCGTTATATTGCTCCAAATAACTGGGACAAAGATAATGACGTTATGAATATGGATTTGTATCTTTCTGGTGTATCACGTAATGGTAAAACAGTAACAGGTACAGATCCATTAGTGAAGGGTGATGATGGAAAGTATAGAATTGACCTTACATATGACCTTTGGGATTTAACTCTCTCTGCTCACACAACTTTTAATGGAAATGATGTAGAAGTATTAAAAGGTAGTACAACAGTTGATTTAAGAAATGGTTCAAAAACAATTAAATTCCGTTTGACAACAGATGGTCTTAATGGAAACGGTGGAATTAAAATTTCTGGTTCATATACAGATGCATCAGATGCAGCAAAAAAAATTGTTATTAGTTTATTGGATTTTAATACTGGTGCTGAAAAAATAACTAGTAACGATATGGCTGCAGTTGCTGAAAAAAAATTCTCTTATGCAAACAATGAAATTCCTGCTGGTGAATATACTTTGGAAATCAAGTTCAAAAATGATGCTGATGTAGTAATTGGATACTGGTCTGACACAATTCGTGTTGCTCCAGGAAAAATTACAGAAAAAACAACAATTGACTGCGGTGCATTAAATACAATACCTGCTGCTCCTGCAAATTTAAAGGTAACAAATATAACTAATTCAGATGATAACGCTGGTTATTATAATGTACAACTTGAATGGGATGATAATTCAAAAAATGAAGATAGCTTCTTAATTTATGTTTATGAATACGAAACCTGGGGTATAAAACCTGCTGCTCCAACAGTAATTCTTGGTACAAAAAAAGGAGCTGAATTAGTAACTCCTACAGATGAAGTTATTTTCCTTGAAAATTCAATGCGTGTAAGTGGAAATTTACTTGCAGGTCATACAACTGTTGATTTGAAACTCCATACAGGTAAAATTTATGATTTTGAAATTTCTGCAAGAAACATTATTGGCGAATCAGATAAAGTTGCTCGTGTGGCAACAACAGATTATGATGCTCCTGATACAGAAAATGTTGCTCGAACAAAGATTACATATTACCTTAATGGTGGTACGTTAAATCTTAATGGAGAGAACTACAACGGAACTTACATTGAATTCAAAAAATATGCAGGTACAGACATTCCTTTGCTGACTATTGCAGATTCTGTAACTTTAATAAATAATGGAAAAGCATTCACTAAATGGACAGACACACCTAAAGGTACAACTGAAGTTACAACAACAACTGGTGTAGCAAATTGTACAGTTTGGGCCCAGTATTTAACAGATAATGAAATCGACTTTGATGTTGAATCATTTGAAAATAAACTTGATACCTCAAAGGTTTCTGTAACAGTAAATGATGTAGATGTTAAAAATCAATCTGTTGCAGTTACTGCGGATACAGTAATTAAGTTTACAATTACTCCAGACTTAGGTGATGGTGTTGTTTGTGATGAATTTATGATAAGGATTAATGGTGTTCCTGTAACTGCAAAAATGGCAACAGCATCTTGGGATTGGGATAATGTTCAAGATTATGATAGTGTAACTTACAGTATTGAAGTTCTTGCAAAACCTTCATCATCTAACAGATGGCATAGTGATCAATTCCTCATTAAATTGACTCGCTAATCCATAAAAATTAGTATAAGCCAAGGGGTGTCGAAAGATGCCCCTTTTTTTGTTTAAGATTAAGTCATTTTAATGCAACTTATTAACTTTTATATATTCCTATTCCCCAACCCATAAAAATGCATTAAAATAAGTACATCGCATTTTAAGGAGTCATAAATGGCACGTACACATTACATTGCTGGAAACTGGAAAATGAACACTTCTAAAGCAGAAGCTGTTGCATTGGCTAAAGATTTAGTTGAACAGTTAAAAGGTAAAACAAACAAATACATGATTGGTGTTCCTTTTGTATATCTTGATGCAGTTGCTCAGGTTGTAAAAGGTTCTAACATCATTTTGGCAGCTCAGGATTGTGCTGCAACTTCTAACGGAGCTCACACTGGTGAAGTTTCTACAACTATGCTTAAAGACATTGGTTGTCAGTGTGTAATCCTTGGTCACTCAGAACGCCGTCACGAAATTGGTGAATCAGATGAACTTATCAACAAAAAAGTTCGCAAAGCTTTGGCAGACGGTCTTGAAGTTGATCTTTGTATTGGTGAACTTCTTTCAGAAAGAGAAGCAGGTGAAGCAGAACAGGTTTGTGCATTCCAGCTTTCTGCAGGTCTTGCAGGTGTAACTGCTGAACAGATGAAAAACGTAACAATCGCTTACGAACCAGTTTGGGCTATTGGTACAGGTAAAGTTGCAACTCCAGAAGACGCTCAGGCAATCCACAAGTTTATCCGTAACTACATCGCTAAACTTTATGATCAGAAAGTAGCTGATGAAGTTATCATCCAGTACGGTGGATCAATGAAAGCAGAAAATGCTCCAGAACTCTTGGCTCAGCCAGATATCGATGGTGGTTTGATTGGTGGTGCTTCTTTAAAAGCTTCAACATTCGTACCAATCTGCGTACTTTAATTAATTAGGAATTATGAATTAGGAATGAGGAATTAAACCCTGTCCTGAAAAAAAGACATTTGCAATATGAAGTGCAAATGTCTTTTTTTTTAATATTCCTCCTCCTTCATACTTCCTCCTTTAGCCTTCATCATTCATCCCTCCTAATTCCTTCTAATTCCTCCCTCATACTTCATACTTCCTAATTCCTAACTCCTAACTCCTAACTCATAATTCTTAATTCTTAATTCTTAATTCTTAATTCTTAATTCTTAATTCTTAATTCTTAATTCTTAATTCTTAATTCTTAATTCTTACTTCTTAATTCTTAATTCTTACTTCCTAACTCCTCCTTCCTCCCTCCTAACTCCTAATTCCTAATTCCGAATTAATATAGACAAACCTTCTTTTTTTGTATAAAATATTAGAACTTATATTAGAAAAAAAATATTTTTGGAGATATACATGAATACTTTAGGTATTGTTCTTTTGGTAGCATTCATTATTGTTTGTGTTTTATTAGTTCTTTTAGTTGTTATTCAGGATGATGGCGAAAATGGAATGGGTGGTCTTTTAGGTGGTCGTGGTACTGCTGCATTTGGTTCACACTCAGCTAGCGTTCTTACAAAAACAACTCGTGTATTTGTATTCTTGTTTTTTGGATTGGCTGTTGCTCTTGCTTTAGTAACAAAGAAACCTGCTGTTGATGCTTCTATTATCGATAAAAATACTACTGTAGAAACAACAGTAAGCACAGAATCTGCTGCTCCAGCTGACTGGTGGAATGAATCAAAGGAAGCTGCTGCCGATGCTGAAGTTTCTCCTGAAACTGTTGAAGCTGAAGAAGCTGCTGAATAATCTGTAAAAATAATAATACAATATTGAATTTATTTCCGTGTTAAAAAATCAATCTTGGTGTATAATAGTAAGTGCTCTTACATCAAGGTTGATTTTTGGAGTTTTAAATGGATGAAGTAAATTCGCAGATAGATATATTAAATCACATTATTGAAATTGAAAAAGAAGTTACTACATTAATAGAAAATGCAACTTCTTATGCTGAAAAAAAAGTATCAGAAGCTAAACAAGTTGCTAATGCTGAATTTCAGAAAAAGAATGCAGAAATTCAATCTGCTTTAGAAAAAGAATTTGAATCAAAGCTTCTTCAAATAAATGCTGACTGTGAAAAAGATTTTGAATCTTTTAGGAGTCAGTTACGTTCAAAAAATCAAAATCAAAAAAAATTGAATGCAGTTTTAGATAAATTGCTTTTTAATGAATAAGGGTTGAAATCATAATGGATAGTACAGCCCTTGAATTTTGTTACACTAAAGCTGCAGGTTTATTAAGCACTTCATTCTTAAATCAGAGAATGTCTCTTTTATTTAATTCTAAATCTCTTGTAGAATTATGGGCTGTTTTGTTTTCTGATTCTGTTCCTGCTGTACCAGAAGCTCTTCTTGCTGATGAAATTGAAAAAAAAGCTTTTAATAATCTTTTACAGCAGTATCTTTCAATTTTGAATCAGTTCGATAATCCTTCGGATTTGCTGCTTTCTCAGATTCAGCTTTTTGAGATAGAAAATATTAAATCTATGATGGACGGAATCTGTAATGGTGAACCATTGCCTCCAAAAATTATTGATTTAAAAAAATATTCTACTCTTAACATTTCTGCTTACCCGGATTTAGAAAAAATTACCAGAAACACTATTTTTAACTGGCTTCCTAAAAATCCTGAATTAAAAGATTTGCAGCTTCTTGAATTTAAAATGGATTTATTTTTTTTAAAATCTATATGGGATAAAATTGAAAAATCAAAAGGTGAAGATAAAGGGCTTTGGGAAAAATTATTCTTAGAAGATTATATTATAAAAAATATTATATGGGCTATGCGTCTTTCTGTTTATTATCAAAAGTCAAAAGAAGAAATAATGGCAGAGTTATTTTATGTAACTGAAAGAGCAGACAAGCTTGATCCTATTGCTGGTTCAGCTATTGCAGTTTTAGATAAATCTCCTGTTAATTTTGAAGACTGGCAGAATTGGAAATACAAGGAATATCTGAATCCTTACGAAGGAACTGATTGGAAATTTGATCCAGCTTGGTTTGAACGTCGTTATATGGCTTCTACTTCTAAGCGTTATATTAGATTTTTTCATCAGCATCCTCTAACGGAACCTGCTTTGGTTGCCTGGTTTAAGGCTAAACAATATGAGCTTCGATGCATTAGAAGTGCGGTTGAAGGAACTCGATTAAATATAAATCCTACAGATGCTATGAAGGCACTTGGTGCTATAAGTGAATAGACGGAGGCGAAATGGCAAGAACTCAACAGATGAGATTAATTGAATTAATGATTCTCAAACAGGATATTACTAAAGTAATTGAATATCTTGGTAAAAAAGGTTCCTTTCAGTTTCAGAATTCTCTGGAAGAACAGAAAGGTTCATCAACTGATAATGAAGAGTTTGAGGCTGACTTACAATACTATTCTGATCTTCAAAAGTGCTGTAATTTTTTTGAAATTCCTTTAACTGATTTGGATCTTTCAAAAAGTACTGTTGCAACAGAAGAGGATACAAAACAAGCCGCATCAATTTTATCTGCATACAACGAGTTATATCAAAATATTAAAGATGCGGGTGCTGAATTAGAAAAGGTAACTAATACTTCAAAAGAAGCTCTTGCTTTTGCAAATCTTCAGGTTTCTTTTTCTCAGCTTGTGCATTTATCTTTTTTGTCTTTGCGCATTGGTAAAATTGAAGCTTCTTTGTTTGAGGACTTAAAAAAACACCTTGCTCCTTCAGCTGTGGTTATTGCTTTGGGAGAAGATAAATCTCATGTTATGATTGCATCTTCAAAAAAAGCAGGAGCAATTGCCCCTCAAGACCTTAAACAGTTTGGTTTTGTGGAAATGCAGCTTCCAGAAGATTTTAAAGGTGTGCCTGCTGATGTTCTTACAGGGCTTGAAAATGTAAAGGCTGAATATCAGGCATTGTATAATGAGTATATGATTCAAAAGGCAAATTTTGCAGAAACTCATAAAGAAAAAATTCTTGAGCTTGTAAAAGCATTTGCTATTAAGGTTCAAATTGGAAAAATTCAGCAGAAAATTGAAGCTACAGAAATGGTATATAGAATTACTGGTTGGGTTCCTTTAAAAGATGCAAAGGATTATTCTCAAGAACTGGCAAAAATCACAGAAGATAGAATTGCAATCCGAGAATTTGAACCAAGGGAAGTACGTGAAGTTCTGGAAGGTCGTGAAAAAGTTCCTGTAAAACTTCAGCACGGAAAATTCATTCGCAGTTTTGAACGTATAGTTTTAAGTTATGGTTCACCTCTTTATGGCACTATTGATCCAACACCATTTGTTGCTGTATTTTTTACAATTCTTTTTGGTATGATGTTTGGTGATTTAGGTCAGGGGCTTGTGTTCCTGTTTCTTGGCATTTTCATGGCAAAGGGTATTGTTAAAGTTAATGGCTGGAATAAATTTGCCCCAGTTTTTATGGCCATTGGTGTTACAAGTTCCATAATGGGGTTGCTTACTGGGGAATTCTTTTCCAATGAAACCTTATTGGAACCTTTTTCTATGTGGATTACGGGGCTCTTTGGACATCCTCATGCTCCAATTATTCATTTAATGCCTTCTCAGGATCCAAAATCTATTGTTGCAATGTTCTCTGTTTTTGGTGTTGCAGTTGCTTTTGGTTTTGTTGTTAATACTGTAGGTTTAATCATCAATATTATTAATAATTTTAATCTTAAAAAATATGATAAGGCTTTGTTTGGAAAGGAAGGTCTTGCCGGTGCTGTTTTCTTCTGGTATGTCATTGTTCTTGTAATTAGAATTGCCGCATTTAAACATTCACCAGCAGTTTATGACTGGGTTATTATTGGTGTTACTTTGTTCTTTTCTGCTTTTGCAGAACCTTTTGAAAACATAATAATGAAGCGTAAACCTATACTTGAAAATGGTTTTGGTACATATTTAATTTCTGGTATGGTTGAGCTTATAGAAGTTTTCTCTGGTTATCTTTCTAATACTGTCAGCTTTGTTCGTGTTGGTGCGTTTGCTTTGTCTCACGCTGTTCTTGATTTTACAATTCTTACCTTATCACAAATGTGCGGACCAATTTTTGGTATTTTTATTCTGATTATTGGTAATGCAATTATTATTGTTTTGGAAGGTATGATTGTTGCAATTCAGGTAATCCGATTGCAGTATTATGAATTTTTCAGTAAATTCTTCCACGAGACTGGTCGAGAGTTTAAACCATTTACTTTTACTTTGGAAACTAATTAACAGGTATATAGATATAGGAGTTATAAAGATGAAAAAGAGAATTATTAGTGTACTTTCAATTTTGTTCTGCTGTTGTGCAGCTGTTTTTGCAGAAGAAACTGGAAATGCTGAAGCTGTAAAAGACTCTGCTGCTATTTCTGGTGCAGTAAAGTACATTGCTGCTGCCATTGCCGTTGGAGTTGCTTGTTTGGCGGGTGGTCTTGCTGTAGGAAAAATTGGTTCTTCAGCTATGGGTGCTATGAGCGAAAATCCAGAGCTTTCTGGTAAGGCACTTCCATTTGTTGGTCTTGCAGAAGGTATTTGTCTTTGGGGTATGCTTGTTGCTGTTTTAATTTTGCTCCTCTAATTTTAATAAAGAATTTATAAACTAATGAATTTTTATACTATTGGTGAACGAGAAATTGTTCTGGCATTTAAAATGACAGGTGTTGATGGTACAGTTGCTCAAACACGGCAGGAAGTATTGGAAGCCTTTAATCGGGTTACGGGAAAAGGTGATTCAGTAATGCTTCCTGTTGAAAGTGTGCCAAAAGTCCTGATTTTAACAGAACGTGCTGCCAGTTTGATTCAAGAAGAAGAAATAGAATGGCAGAAAACAGGAAAATATCCTCTTATTGTAGAAGTTCCAGGATTATCTGGAGAAGTTAAAGGTAAAAAATCTCTAACAGATGCAATTAGAGAAGCTATTGGCATACAAATTTAGCAAAATTGTTGTGGTGATATATGAAGGAAATAAAATCTACTGAGTTTCTTGATAAGCAGATTCATGTGGAAGCTGCAAAAAAGATTCAGGCAATTCTTGAAAATGCAGATAAGGAATGTGAGGTTATTTCTAATTCTGTTGCCGAAGAATTGGAAAAATCAAGAAATCAGAAACAGGAATTCTACAATAATAAAATTGATGATGAAAGAAAAAATCTTAATGCTACTTTTCCTTTGGAAAAACAGCGTTTGGAGCTTTCTTTTGTACAGAATTCTCTGATTGATGGAATTAATAATTATCTTGAAGCTTTAGGTGAAGAAAAGAAACTTGCCCTTGTGTTAAAAGATTTAAAAAATCAGGCTTCTTTCTGGAAAGATAAAAAATGTTCCGCTTATATTTACGGTTTTGATTTTAATGCCACTAAAAAAGAATTGGAAAAAATACTTGGGGACAATCTGACTGCTGTGGAAAAAACTGAATATGGAAAAATGATTATAGAGGAAGAAATTGCTCTTAAAACTCAGCAGGGAATTATTCTTGAAGCAGAAGATAAATCTTTCAGATTGCGTCTTACAATAAATCAGATTATTAGTCACATTCTTGATGTAAACAGAGAGGAATTAACTGTAGCTTTGTTTGGGGATGGTGAAAATGATTAAGGGTGAAATTACTAGAATTTCAGGACCAATTATTTACGCAAAAGGCTTGGACGGTTGTGGTCTTTATGATGTTGTTGATGTTGGTAAGGCAAAATTAATTGGTGAAATTATCCGTCAGAATGCAGGTAATGCAACGATTCAGGTATACGAAGAAGATACTGGTATGCATATTGGCGAAGAGGTTGTTTGTACTCAGCGTCCTTTATCTTTAAAATTAGGACCAGGTCTTGTTGGAAATATTTATGATGGTATTCAGCGACCTTTACGGCAGATGTTTGAAAACAGTGGTGCTTTCCTTTTGCCAGGTGAACGGGCTGAACCACTTGATGTTAGCAAAAAATGGGACTTTGTTGCCCTTGAAAATATAAAAGAAGGTTGTGAGATTTCTAAAGGCATGGTAATTGGTACTGTTGAAGAAACAGAATCAATTACTCAGAAAATTATGATTTCTCCAGATATTCGTGGTAAAAAACTTAAAGCTTTTAAAGGCTCTGGTTCATATTCAATTGATGATGTAATTGGAGTTACAGAATTTGATGAAGAAATTAAGCTTTCTCAATATTGGCCTGTAAGAATCCCTCGTCCTTATGCACAAAAGCTTTCTGTTTCTGAACCTTTGGTAACAGGCCAGCGTGTAATTGATGTTTTCTTCCCTTTAAGTAAAGGTGGTACTGCTGCTATTCCAGGTGGTTTTGGTACTGGTAAAACAATGACTCAGCATGCTGTAGCAAAATGGTGTGATGCTGATTTAATTGTTTATATTGGTTGTGGGGAACGGGGAAACGAAATGACAGATGTTTTGTCTGAATTCCCAGAATTAATTGACCCACGTACTGGGCGTTCTATTATGGAACGTACAATTTTGATTGCAAACACTTCTAATATGCCGGTTGCAGCTCGTGAAGTATCCCTTTATTCGGGAATTACTTTGGCCGAATACTTCCGGGATATGGGAATGGCTGTTGCAATTATGGCAGATTCTACTAGTCGTTGGGCAGAAGCATTGCGGGAGCTTTCTGGTCGTATGGAAGAAATGCCAGCTGAAGAAGGCTTTCCTGCATATTTACCAACACGTCTTGCATCCTTTTATGAAAGAGCTGGTCGTGTAAATACACTTTGTGGACAGGAAGGTTCTGTTTCTGTAATTGGTGCTGTTTCTCCTCCTGGAGGTGACTTTAGTGAACCTGTTACTCAGCATACAAAACGTTTCATCCGTTGTTTCTGGGCTTTGGATCGGGAATTGGCAAATGCCCGCCATTATCCTGCTATTGGATGGATAGATTCTTATTCAGAATATGCAGAAGAAGTAAAAGACTGGTGGGAGCTTCATAATCCACTTTGGTATAAGCTTCGTCTTGAAGCATTGGAAGTTCTAAAAAGTGAAGCAAAATTGCAGCAGATAGTTCGCCTTGTTGGACCAGATGCGTTGCCAACATCCCAGCGTCTTGTGCTAAAAATTGCTGATATGATTAAAAACGGTTTTTTACAACAGAATGCTTTTGATGACATTGATAAATATTGCAGCGTAGAAAAACAGATTTTAATTCTTGATTTAATCATGGAATTCTATAAACGTTCAGTTGAACTCATAAAAAATGGGGCTTTGCTATCCAGAATAATAAATCTTCCTGTTTGTGACGAACTGGTAAGAATTAAAATGGTTTATAAGAATGATGAAATAGACAAGATAGAAGAAGTTAGAATTCACCTGGATACTCAGCTTGGTGAATTGGAAAAATCCTATTCTGCAAAAAAGAACATGATGATGTAGAACATTTTTGGGGATAATATGAAAGGTGTTGAATATAGAGGAATCACTTCGGTTGATGGACCAATTGTTGTAATGAAAAGAACTGAAAATGTTTTTTATAATGAAACAGTTTGTGTTCGAGACAGAAATGGTGAAAAAAGAACTGGAAAAATTGTTGATATTAGTGATGAAGCCGTTGTTGTCCAGATTTTTGGTTCTACCACTGGTATTGATTTGGAATCTTCTACTTTTGAGTTTTTAAATAAGCCATTGGAACTTCGTGTTGGTGAAGGTCTTTTGGGACGGGTATTTAATGGATTGGGAAAACCAATTGACGGATATCCTGAAATTATTTCTTCTAAGAAAATAAATGTAAACGGAAAGCCTATTAATCCTTATGCCAGAATCTATCCACGAGATTTTATTCAGACTGGAATCTCTGCAATTGATGGAATGAACTCCCTTGTTCGTGGACAAAAGCTTCCTATTTTCTCTGGAAACGGGTTGCCACATAACAAACTGGCTGCTCAAATTATTAGACAGGCAAAACTTTTGAATAGCGATGAAAAATTCGTTATGGTTTTTGCCGGCATGGGGATTAAATATGACGTCGCTAAATTCTTCGTTGATTCTTTTGAAGAATCTGGTGTACTTTCTAATGTTGTAATGTTCCAGTCTTTGGCAGATGCTCCTTCTATTGAACGTATTGTAACTCCTCGCTGTGCTCTTACTGCAGCAGAATATCTTGCATTTGAAAAAGGTATGCATGTTCTTGTTGTTATGACAGATATGACAAACTATTGTGAAGCTTTGCGTGAAATTTCTACGACTCGTGGTGAAGTTCCGGGGCTAAAGGGTTACCCTGGATATTTGTATTCAGACCTTGCAGAATTATATGAACGGGCTGGAAAAATTAAAGGCTCCAATGGTTCTATTACCCAGATACCAATTTTAACTATGCCAAATGACGATATTTCTCATCCAATTCCAGACTTAACTGGTTACATTACAGAGGGACAAATTGTATTAGACAGAGAAATGTCTCAAAGGGGATTATATCCTCCTGTTTCTGGTTTACCAAGCCTTTCTCGTTTAATGAAAGATGGTATTGGGCCTAATATGACACGAGAAGACCATGCAAATGTTTCATCTCAATTGTTTGCCAGTTATTCAAAGGTAAAATCAATCAGAAATCTTGCGGCAATTATTGGCGAAGAAGAATTGAGTGATTTGGACCAGCAATATTTAAAATTTGGACTTCGTTTTGAAAATGAATTCCTTGGTCAGGGTGAAAATGAAAATCGAACAATTCAGCAAACCCTGGATTTAGGATGGGAAATTCTAAAAGAGCTTCCAAAAGAGGAACTTACAAGAATTAAACCAGAATTGATTGAAAAATATATGGATAAATAATGGATAAATAATGGATAAACTGAATATTGCACCAACAAAAAGTAATCTTCTCCAAATGAAAGAACAACTTGCTGTTTCTACAAACGGTTATGAATTGCTGGAAGAAAAGCGAGAAATTCTTGTTAGAGAACTTATGCAGCTTGTGGAAAGAGTAAAATCCTTGGAAGAAGATATTAAAAAACTAACTCAAGAAGCGTATCCAGCCTTTACTCGCATGCTTATGTTAGATGGTGCAGACCAGATAGAAAGATTGTCTAAATCAATTCATTATAAATTTGAGATGGAAGAAAAAACTGAAGTGATTTGTGGTATGCAATTTTCTTCAATTGATGTAAAACTTCCTGAAAAAGAATTATTCTATTCTTTAATAGGTACGGATGCAAATACAGATGCAACAACTGTAAAGTTTTTTGAATTATTAAGCCTTCTTACTCAAATGGCCAGTATCAGAACAATTGTATGGCGTCTGGCAGGTGAAGTTAAAAAAACTCAGCGTCGTGTAAATGCACTTGATAAAATGATAATTCCTCAAACAAAGGAAACTAAAGCCTATATTGAACGGGTTCTGGAAGAAAGAGACCGGGAAAACTTTTTTGTATTAAAAGCTCTCAAAAAGAAAAAAGGAAATCACTAATGAATAATTTCTACAAAATTCTTGGCATTCGGGAAAATGCAACACTGGCTGAAATTAAAAGAGCTTATAGAGAAAAAGTAAAAATCCTTCATCCAGATTTAAGCGGAGATATTACTCATAAAGATGAATTTGATGAAGTTGTAAAAGCTTACAGAGTTCTTTCTGATCAGCGCCAGAGAAATATTTTTGATGAATCTTTTTTTACGAAGATGCATCGCAATACCCAAGCCGACGACGCCTTTGATTATTATAAATGGCTTTCTGCCCGTGATGATGAAGAAAGTCGTGCAAAGCTGATTTTTTATACATTAATGCGTGGAAAAGAAGATGAAGCTGTAGCGGAATTTAAACGAATGCAAATGAATCATGCCGATTTTAGCTTAAAAAATTGGTTTACTCGTGAAGATTTTATGGACTATGGTTATATTCTGGCTGAAGAACTTGTAATTCGTAGTGAATATTATGATGCTTTTATTCTTTTGGAGCAGATTATCCAAATGGAATACAGTTATACATATTTCTATATTTTCTTTCCAGAAGTTCTGGAGTTTACTCTTTCAATTTTGAAAAAAAATATAGACCGGGTAATTCCAGACGAGCTTGCTTTAGATGTATTTGAACGGGCTTTAGATTTAAATCTGGGACCCCAGAATGATTCCTTTTTTTTAATGAAAATGAGTGAGGAATATCACCGCCTTGGAGACGATGCAACAGCCGAAATCTGTCGAAGAGAAAGCGAGAAAATGCGAATTAGGAAGTAGAAAGTATAGCAGATTAACCGTCCTTGTAATATATAAATTGTAATTTTTATTTATAATTGATAGAATAACATCATGATTCACTTAAAGACAGAAGAACAAATTGCTAGTATTAGAAAGGCTTGCCATTTAACAGCCGACATGTTTAATGAACTAATTCCACGTATTAAAGCAGGAATGAGCACTTATGAAATTGACAAAATGTTTGAAAAATATATTACATCTCATGGTGGAACTCCTGCCTGGTGGCATGAAGAGTATCCAGGTTCTGTATGTATTAGCGTAAATGAAGTTGTAATTCATGGTCTTCCATCAAAGAAAAAGATTATTAAAGAAGGTGATCTTGTTAGTCTTGATGTTGGTATTGATCTTAATGGATATATTAGCGATACAACTCATTCTGTTTTAATTGGAAATGTTAAGCCTGAAGTTGCAAAGTTAAAGAAAGTAACTGAAGAGTGTTTAAAAGCAGGTATTGCAGCTTGTAAAGTAGGTAACAGGGTTAGTGATATTTCAAACGCCGTTTATGAAATTGCAAGGGCAAATGGATACGGTGTTGTTTATGACTACTGTGGACATGGAGTTGGATTGGAAGTTCATGAAGATCCAAGTGTTCCAAACTGTCCTTCAAGAGGTCTTAATCCTAGATTGCGTCCAGGTATGGTTTTAGCTATTGAACCAATGATTAATCTTGGAACTGCAGATGTAAAAACATTAAATGATGGCTGGACTGTTGTTACTTGTGATGGTAAAGTCAGTTGCCACGAAGAACATACTGTAGCCCTTTTTGAAGATCATACAGAAGTTCTTACAGATTTAAATTATAATAAATAAAAGAAACAGTTATTTATATAACAGTATTTTATTCCTTTTTTTGTTACCTTTTTCTTATAAATGTATTATTTTTTTTATAAGACATTATTTATTAGAGGTAATAAACGATGAAAAAGTGGACTAAATGTATTGTTGGCGTAGCAAGTGTAGCAGTTTTAGCATTTGCTTTAGTATCGCTGTCATGTGGTAAAACAAAGGTTTCAGGTTCAGCAGAAACAACTTTTGCAGGCGGAACTGCAGGAACTGCTTATGCTGAAACACCTAGAAATAATTATTCTCCAGAGCAGGCTCTTTCTATTGTAGAAGCTTTGCAAACATCTTTCCGTTATATAACAGATACAATGCTTCCTGCTGTTGTAGAAGTTGATGTTACTGAAACAAAAACTTATACAAATCCAATGCCAAGTTTTGGATGGCCTTTTGATGAATTATTGGGAAATGGTTCTGGAAGCAATAATTCAAAAGAATATGAATCTAAAGGTCTTGGTTCTGGGGTAATTGTACGTCGTTCCGGAAATATTCTTTATGTATTAACAAACAATCACGTTGCAGGGGCCGCATCAAAAATCTCTGTAAAATTAAACGATGGCCGTGAATTTGAAGGAAAACTTGTTGGTGCCGATTCCCGCATGGATATTGCCCTAGTTTCCTTTGAATCTGAAGATAAAGAAATTCCTGTTGCAAAGCTTGGTGATTCTGATGAAGTTAGAGCCGGTGATATTTGTCTTGCTTTTGGTGCTCCTCTTGGATACCGCCAGTCTGTAACTCAGGGTATTGTAAGTGCAGTTGAAAGAAATGAACCTGGAATGTCAAATATTAATGATTTTATTCAGACAGATGCAGCTATAAATCAGGGAAACTCAGGTGGACCTCTTGTTAATATTTATGGTGAAGTAATTGGTATTAATACATGGATTGCTTCACAGTCTGGTGGTTCACAGGGACTTGGTTTTGCAATTCCAATTAATAATATCAAATCAACAATTGATTCTTTTATCAGTAAAGGAAAGGCAACTTACGGATGGATTGGTGTTTCTTTACTTGATGTTACAGATGACTTTAAGAAAGAACTTGGTGTTTCTGAAGCAGGAGCTTTTGCGGCTGAAGTATTTACTGATTCTCCTGCATATAAGGCTGGAATTAAACCTGGTGATTATATTATTGAATTGAATGGAAAATCTGTAAAAACAGTAAATCAGCTTATTCGTGACGTTGGAAGTCTTGAAGCTGGAAAAACAGCAAAATGTACTGTTATTCGTGGTGGTGAAAAGGTTTCTAATATTGTAATTAAAATTGAAGAAAGAGCAGAAGATGTTGATTCAAAGAATAACAAATTATGGCCAGGATTCATTGCAACTCCATTAACAGAGGATGTAAAAAAATCACTGAAGATTAATGACAAAAAGCTTGAAGGGGTTGTAATTTCTAATATCGAATCAAAATCACCAGCAGCTGCTTTAAGACTTCAGAATGGTGATATTATTACTGCTGTGAATGGTGTAAAGGTTCGTAATATTAAAGAATTTTATAAAGAACTTGCCGCCGCTAAAAATTCAATCAACTTTGATTTGTATAGCAATGGTGGAACAATAACAACAGGAACCTTTAAGTTCTAAAATTAAGCAGTAAAAGAATCTGGGAATATTGTTATTTTTCTGTGTAAATTGGGGGAACCTGATATTATAAAAAACAGGTTCCCCCATATTATTTAAATGAAATTAAAAGGTGTTGCCTGATATACGTAATAATTGAGCCAGTTTGAATAGAAAAGGTGGGCAGTTGCACGCCAGTAACTGGTTGGCATTATATTAACATTATTTGTAGGGAAGTAGTTTTTTGGCAGAGGAACTTTCATGCCCTTATTTATGTCCCTGTAATATTCTTCTGCTAAAGTTAGAGTGTCGTATTCCAAATGACCAGTCATGAAAATCTGGCGGTTATCTTTTGATTTTACAATTGTAACACCGGCTTCTGCTGATTCTGCAAGAATGCACAAATCTTTACATTTAAGAATATCTTCTTTTTTTAATGTGGTATGACGGGACTGGGGAATTGGGAAGGTGTCATCAAAACCACGAAGTAAAGGTTCTCCGGCTACACAGCGTTCATTCATAAAAATACCAGACATTTTGCTGGCTAAAGGATATTTTGGAACATTATAATAATGATATAAACCGGCAAAACTACCCCAGCAAAGAAAAAGTGTAGAAAATACATTTTCTTTTGCATAATCCATAATTTTGCAAAGTTCATCCCAGTAATCAACCTGTTCAAAATCCATTTGTTCAACAGGTGCACCAGTAATAATCATTCCATCGAATTTATGTTTATAAATCTCGCTGGAAGATATATAGAAGCGGTCAAGATAAGTTTCATCGGTATTCTTACTTGTATGATTTTCCATTCGTACAAGACTAATTTCAATTTGTAAAGGAGTATTACCTAAAAGGCGAAGCAATTGAGTTTCAGTAACTTCTTTTGTTGGCATAAGATTAACAATTGCAATTTTTAAAGGACGAATATCCTGTTGAGCAGCACGATTTTCTGTCATTACAAAGATGTTTTCTTTTTCCAGAATGCTACATGCTGGTAAATCTGATTGAATTTTTATAGGCATAAACAGATTATAGCAAAAATCAATTTTATTTGCTATAATTGTACACATGTCAATGCAAAATGATCGCCGTGGTGCAATAAAAAGATTAAAGTTATTAACATATAATTCTAAAACACCTTTGGAAGTTTTCCGTTCAAAATTAGAAAATGAATTTAAAACTGTATTTTTGCCAAATAAAGTAGAGCGCACAGAATATAAATATGGAAATGTGGTTTGTGATGTTTTATCACCGGAAATTTATTCTTCCAATAGAATTATGATTTATTTACATGGTGGTTGTTTTTCTGGGGGTTCCAGAGCATCTTATAGAGATTTTTGTTCATCATTGGCTAGTAAATCCTACAGTAGAGTTGTAGTTCCAGAATATAGATTGGCTCCAGAATATCAGTATCCTTGTGCAGTGGAAGATGTTCAGTCTGTATTCAGAGCCGTTTTTACAGAAGAACAAATTGCCTGTTCATTAAATAGCGAGCCCGGAACTATTGTTTTGCCAGAAATCATTATTGCAGCAGATGGTTCTGCTGCTTCTTTAGCATGTTCCCTGCTCTTTAATTTGCGGGATAAATATAGAAATTGTATTAAGCATGTTGTTATGTTTTCACCTTGGCTGGATGTTTCTCCACAGTCAGAAATTTTAACTGCAAAAAAAGCCGTAGATGAAGTAATGAGTGCAGATGTTATTAGAAACAGTTGTTCTGGCTACACTTACGGGGCAAATACTGCAAATCCATCCTTATCACCATTGCTGGCGGATGATGATATGCTAAAAAATTTCCCACCAGTATTTATTCAGATGGGCGAAAAAGAAATCTTGCTTAATGACGCAAAGAAATTCTGTCAGAGATTAATTGATAATGGAAATGAGTGTACTTTAGATGTGTGGCCAAAAATGATGTATATGTTCCAAATGGCAGATAAACAGCTTTCTACATCTCATCTTGCATTAGACAAGGTTGGAAAAGTTGTAACAAATTACACAGCTGGAGAAAAGGCTATCGAAATCATAAATAAGCCTGTTCTTGAATATAGTCTTAGAGCTGAATCTTAATTAGTTTTTTGGAAAAATAAATGGAATTATTATCACCTGCAGGAAATGTAGAAAAATTATCATATGCATATGCTTATGGCGCTGATGCGGCTTATATTGGATTAAAAAAATTTTCATTACGTGTAAAAGCTGATAATTTTTATGAAGATGAATATAAGCGGGTTATAGCACTTAAAGAACAATTTCCAGGAAAAAAACTTCATTGTGCTCTTAACATTATTTTTCATGATAATGAAATTGATGCCCTTAAACAAAATCTTGATTATTTCCGTCAGTATCCAATTGATGCCTTTATTGTTCAGGATATTGGAATTGTTCCACTTTTACAAAAAGAATTTCCTAATACACAGCTTCATTTAAGCACACAGGCTTCTTGTGTAAATAGCGAAGCCGTAAAAATGTATAAAAATATGGGATTTTCACGTATTGTTTTAGGTCGTGAAATTTCTTTAGATCAGATTAAGCGCATAAAAGATTCTGTTCCTGATATGGAATTGGAAGCCTTTGCTCATGGTGCAATGTGTATTGCGTATGCAGGGCGATGTTTAATGAGTGCATATTTAACTGGGCGAAGTGCTCAAAGTGGATTTTGTAGTCATTCTTGCAGATGGGAATTTACTGCTGGTCAGAAACTTACTGATATTCAAGCTAAAGAAATTGCAACTTCTGGAGAATTGCTTTTAGAAGAACAACAGCGAAAAGGAGAATATTTTCCTGTTATTGAAGGGGATGATTTTACAGCAATTCTCTCTTCAAAAGATTTGCGCATGATTGATCACCTGGCTGATATGAAAGCGGCCGGAGTTGATTCATTAAAAATTGAAGGAAGAATGAAAAGCGTTTATTACGTTGCCATGGTTACTCGTGCTTACAGAAAAGCTCTTGATGCATTGGAGGGTAAACTTCCCTCTTGTGATGCGGCTCCATTTATCCAAGAGTTAGAAAATGTTAGTCATCGGGAAAGTACAACCGGATTTTATTTTAACAAAACAGAAGCCGATAAAACTACAATTGGTGCATCAGACAGTAAATATTATCTTGCGGCACAAATGGGTAAAGAAATTGCTGGTGATGAGTTTGAAAAATTATATTCCCTGGGGCAAAAGGCTTATGAAAAATTTAAGACAGATTTAGAGCAAATGCATCCAAGTGCCAGAGAAGCCCGATTAAAAGATATTGAAATTCATACAGATAGAAAAATTGAAGCCTTTGAAAAAAAAGAAGGCTGGAAATTATATGAATGTACTGCTCTAAATAAAATAAATGCTAATACAGAAATAGAATTTATTTCTCCAGATTTTGTAAGCAAAAAAGCAATGCCTGGAGACTGGGAACTGATTAACCCTGAGACAGGAACAAAAGTAAACTGGGTTTGCGACAGCCATCCTTGCGTTATTTACACAAAATATGAATTGCCAGATTATTCATTACTTAGAGTTCTGGATCCTGATTATAGAGAAGGGTTTATAAGAGATACTGGCAGATAATAATTTCTGTAAAGGAATTGTTATTCATCCCAAGAAACGTTAATTGTTCGGGAATCTTTATGAGCATTTCTGTGATAGATAAGACAGTCAGCTCTGTGGATTTTAATTCCTTTTGTTAAAGTTACATAGCCTACAATTAAGTCTGGGTATTCTGGTTTACAGCACTGAGCAATTGTGTACAAAACATGCTTTTCACCATCAATCAAAACATTTTTATGAATATGCTGAACCTGTTCTGGATTTACACCTGATTTAGGTCGTCGCTTTTTTTGATGTGGCAAGGGTTGTGCTGGTGTATTTTCTCCATCAGAAGGCTTACCTTGCAATGCTATATTTTCGCTAAAGGTAGGGTCGTGGAGCATAAGCCAGGAATGAATCTTCTGGTGTGCTTTTGAAGTTTTTACCAGCTTTAATTGAGCTTCTGTTGGGTGAGAATTTGGATTTGTAATAACTTCAATAATTTGTGTATTTTCAAGTGGCTTATTCAGGGGGATTATTTTTCCATCTGCTTTAGCGGCAATCACTTTTTCACCAATGGCAGAGTGAATTGCATAGGCAAAATCCAATGCGGTAGCGCCACAGGGTAACTGAATTACATCACCACGAGGTGTAAATACATAAATCTGATCTCCTAATAATTCATTTCTAAGCTTTAAAAAGCTTTTTTCATCAGTAAAATCGTTGTTTTTAAATTCCTGAAGTTTATTTATAATACTAAGTTGATCAGCCTGAATATAATCTTTGTTAGTTCCTTTTTTATAAAGCCAGTGACTTGCAATTCCATGTTCCGCCTGGTCGTGCATCTGGTAAGTTCTGATTTGAATTTCCAGAGGTTTATCCTGACACATTACTGTTGTGTGAAGAGACTGATATCCATTTGCTTTTGGCATAGCAATGTAATCTTTAAAACGGCCATCTAATGGTTTCCAAAGTCCGTGAACAACGCCAATCAATGTATAACATTCTGCAGGGTTGTTGCAAAGAACTCTAAGAGCAAGCAAATCGTATAATTCACTTGCTTCTTTATTTCTTTTTCGCATTTTTTGGTAAATGGAATAAAAATGTTTTGCCCGGCTTTGAATTTCAACTTGAATACCAAGTTTTTCAGCCTGAGTTTTAATTGCATTTACTGCGGAAGAAAGATATTGGGAGCGTTCATCCTGTTTTTGAGCAACAATTGCCTTAATTTGTTGGAAAACAGCAGGATTTGTATATTTAAGACTTAAATCTTCAAATTCATTTTTTTCATTTTGCATACCCATGCGGTCTGCTAAAGGTGCCCAAATTTCAACACCAGCTTCTGCAATCAGTTTTTGATAATCGTGGTCAAAATTCCGAAGGTTTCTGATTCTATCAAGACGGTCTGCCAATGTAATCAATATAATACGAACATCATCAGACATTGCAAAAAGCATTTTTCTAATTGCATCTGCTTGATGTAATCTTTTTGAGTTTAAGGGAAGATTGAAAATTTTATTTGCAGTAGAAATAATTTTGTATACTGGCTCACCAAAGTTTTCTTTTATTGCTTCAGGAGAAATGTCAACTTCTTCTGCGGTGTGTAAAATTGCACAAATAATGGAATCTTTATCCAGGTGATTTTGAGCCAGAATATGAGCAACTCTTAGATGATGCAGGTAGTAAGGTTCACCAGAAATTCTGTTTTTTGTCTGGCATTTTTTTGTAAAATAGTTCCAGGCTTTTAGAATATCTTTTTTTTCATCATCAGAAAAATAATTATTTAATTCAAAGAATTCGTTAATCAGTTGATCTGGATTATTAAAATCTGATTTAAAAACAGAATTTTTACTCATTAACTTCTCCTTTGATTTTTATTTATTGTAATAAATTTATCACTTTTTAGGAAAAATTTATAGTAAAAAAGTCTAAAATTGTAAGAAAAATTATTGACATAAGTTCTGATAATTTGTATATTATGAACACTCATTCCCCGATTGTGTAATGGTAGCACTTCAGATTCTGGTTCTGACTGTGGGGGTTCGAATCCTCCTTGGGGAACTAAAGGCTGAATCTTTTTTGATTCAGCTTTTTTTTTGCATGGTCCTTTCGAATATCGGTTTAGTTCGCGGCCCTCTCAAGGCTGAAAGACGGGTTCGATTCCCGTAAGGACCGTATGGTTTTAACAATAGGTGCTCAGTTTTTTTAGAGCGCCTTTTTTTACGGTAAAATTAATATTGCTTTTTATCAAAGTAGACTTTATTATTTAAATTAATCCTTATTGAGAAACTATTTATATGAATTATAACGATAATAAAACATCTTTTGATAAACTTGTTGCAGGATTAAGTGCCCAAGATAGAACTGCAATGCTTGAAAGAATTAACAAGTCTACAGTTCAGAATATCCAGATAATCAATCCAGAGCAGCATAAGGATAATTTTCAGTCATTAAAAATCAGATTAAATAATGAATCTTTTTTTTATAAAATCATTCTCTATATTCGTTCCTTATTTCAGAAAAATCCACAGGAAAAAATTTATAATGATGATTTAATTGCGGATTTGGCACGGAAAATAAATCGTAATCATCCGGGAATTGTAAATCATAAAATTAAATCTTTAGATTATTTGTTTTATGAACGCCTTGTTGCATTAAAGGAAATGGCTGATTTTTTCAGACCTTATTTTAGTTTTGTAAATGAAAATCCTGGAGATTTTTATGTTTTTTTAAGTTCTTTCGTTGCTCCAGAAATTGCAGAGACTATTAATTCAAAGGCGGACCCTTTTTCTTTACCATTTACAAAAGAAGCTACGTCGGAGACTCGAGCTGAATTGGTTCGTAGTTTGGATTCTGTTTTAAAAGATATTAATCCTTCTTCAAAAGCCAATTTATACTCATCAATTGTTGCTTGTAACTGGTTAAATAATTTTGTTTCTTTGCCATATCTTCATTTTCTTGCCCAGTTTACAAATGTGGCTGGTACTAATTATACAGCTCCATATAAAAGTGTAATTACAGATTTTAATGAGGTAGCTTCTGTTTATGAAAAATGTACCGTAGTTCCAATAGAAGTTTTTGAAGCTTTATATCTTTTTTCACAAAGAAAAAATCTTAATGACAACGTGCAGGATAAAGATATTGAACGTGCTACCAGGGAGTTTTTAGGTAAGGCTAATACATCAATGACAGCAATACAGTCTTTTATTTCTGAAATGGCAATTCCTCGTTTAGGTAGAGTAATTTCTGGAAATTATGATTGGGAAGCAGGACCAATGGAAGGTGCAGAAGGTTGGTTTCCGTTATTTAGAGCTCAATGGCGTAAAATCCTTGATATTAGATGGAATGAATGGACAAGAGAAAAGAAAATAGAGGGGCTTGGAGAACAATTACGTGAAGATTTTGAATTGTCAGAATTTCCCGTTATGCCATTTAGACCCTGGAGAAATTTGTGGATGCCAGTTTCCTTTTCTTGTGAATTGACAGGAGGTTTTTTGGCCTGGTTTGCTCAGGAGAAATATGATGAATTAATTATGCCATTAAATCTTGTTGCCATGGAAGGTATTTTTCTTAAAAGTGAAAACCGTACAGAATACTCAGAGGCATTAAATTGTTTTTCAACAGCAATTAATAATATGCAGACATTAATAGCAAAACTTTCTCCAAGTGGAAATTATGGACATGTGTTCCAGGATTTTGCAGAGAATAAACTTCATACTATGCAGGTTCAAAATCAGATTAATGCCATGATGGCTGACACAGAAGGTATTATTTATGATGCAATCAAGAATTTTGGAAGAGGTGCTCGTTCTATAGAGTCTATTTTTCATGGAATTTTTGATGAATCAAAAGATGGGGTTCATGAAGGATTGCAGAATCTTACAACTATTCGTGGTCGTGAAAATTCCAACTTTAGAAGTCAGTTACAATCAATAAGACAAACTATTAAAAAAGCATTGTTCTATATTTCTGAATTAGAACCAATTGATTCTGTATCCTGATTTCATTATATATTTATCTGTATGAATTATTTTTCAATAAAAAATTGTACTCAATCCTACGCAACTTTTTCGTTTATGAGTAATGGAAGGATTGTTGAAAATGCTCCTGTTTGTGGATTAACTTTAAAGAAAGCTGGAAGCATGCGTTTTAGATGGAATGAAAAAAATCCTCTTCGGGATAAAGCTTTAAAAGAGATTTCACAGCAGGTTAGTGGTCTTTCTTCTATAGAGATTGCCCCTGTAGAATTAATCCATTCTCAGTTGGTGTTTAAGGCTGATTCAGAAAAAGATGTCCATAATTTACAAGGGGATGGTATTATTTCTAATCAGAAAAATTTTATGCCAGTGGTGACTGTGGCAGACTGTATGCCTTTGTATATTTATGATAAAAAAACTGGCACTTATGGAATTGTCCATTCAGGATGGAAAGGAACGGGAATTTGTGTCAAAGCTATTAACCAAATGAAAAATGAGTATGGTACAAATATTGAAGATGTTTGCGTGATTCTTGGACCTCACATTCGCAATTGTTGTTACATTGTTAATGAAGAACGAGCTGAATATTTTTCGCGAAACTTTTCTGCTGCAAGTGTTAGCAAGCTGGAAGAGGGAGGTAAATGTTATTGCGGGGGACGGGGTTTGAAAATTGATTGGGATAATGGTGAAGGCCAGCTTTATAGATTATCTCTTGAAGAAGCAAACCTTGCTGACCTAAAAAAAACAGGAATCCCTTCCGAGAACATTACCATTTGTCAGGATTGTACCTGTTGTAATCTGGTGTTCGGTTCAAACAGAAGGGAAACTGCAGAGGGAACAGCTTTTACTGTGCAGGCTGCATGGATTTTGGGGTAAATTCATCTAACAAAGCGTTTGCCTGTTCAATTTCTTCTAAACCTAAATCCATATCTACATCACTTGGAAGCCATGGATATTTCTCTCTAAGAGAATTAACCGTCTGTCTTGCATTATCAGTTTCTGCAAGAGAATTAAAATAATCCTGTTTAAATTGTTCATTATCAATTTCCATAGGAGTTTCTTCCAGATTGAAGTTTGTGATTCTCCATCTGTCTTTTACAAAGGTAAGTTCAACTGAACCTTTTAAATGGGAAATTGTAAGTTCACCATCTGCTCCCTCTGTAAAAATCAGGTTATATTCAACAGAGTGATTTACAACATCTTTGTCATGAACTTCTTTGTTATTATCAAATTTGATTGCAGGTGGATTATCTAATCTTTGTGCAATGTCTGTATCAATTTCTTCTGGTTTACCATCAATAATAAGTCCTGTTACACCATAAACAGTAGCTTTTGAATAACCAGATTCATTTGCAGCTTCCAATGCCCAGCGTCCTGGAGAAAGATAGCCTTTGCTGTTTGAATATTGCTGCTGCATTTTTCCTACAACATAAATATTGCTTACAATATCATTGTAGCTACTTGTGTTTCCGCCTTTTGTGAATATATCAAGCATTACAGAATCTTTAATATTTACAGCTTTGTAATAGCCTTCTATTGTTTCAACAGAAGTTAAGCCTTTAGATGTGTAGTTTTCTAAACTTGATTTGATTGTAGCGCGTATAACTAAGGCTGCAACAAATACACCAAGTACTGCACATATAATAGCAGTCTTATTTCGTCTGATTTTTCTCTTTAGGGCGATTTGTGAGTCTTGTTTTTTAAGGAAAGCAGCATTTTTTTCATTAAATTCTTCCTTACTCATGGCATATTTTTCTGGATTTTTAGAAAACTCAAAAAGCTCTTCTAAAGGAAAATCTGCAGTTGGAGTTAAATCTTCGCTGGATTTCCCCTTTTTCTTTTTTCCTGGAATATTTACCAGATTTGCATTTAATTTAAGACCTTTATTAATATTGATAGCAAGTTTGCTATTAAGATTTTTGCAGCAATAATCAACAGGAAGAAATTTTGAATCTAAGAAGTCAGCATTTCTTTCAAGTTGATTAATTGCCGGGTAAGGCATTTTACCAGAAACCATTCTGTAGGCAATTACAGAACGCATAAAACACATTCCAGGTAAATCATAAATTGTTGAATTTAACCAATGGGCATGAAGAGATGAATAATCCTGTTCTGGAAGTCCCCCTACAGAATATTTGAATAAATCTTCAGGTAAGAATAAAACAGATGTTTCTGCGGCTGTAATGTCAACAAGAATACCGCCAGCACCAATAAGTGGAATTGTTATATTTTCCTGTGCGGCCTGGGTAATGATGGAACAAACTGCATAACCTGCTGCCAAAAAATCCTTTGTTTCTGATAATTCAAGCAAAGTTTTAGCTTTATTTGATAAAGGATTTTCTCCGCAGTAAAAAACCAGTCTGTTTTTGTTTCCTTCAACATCAAAAGATTTAATATCAGAAAAAGTCCAATCTGCAAAAGTCCAGTCCATTATTCCTTCAGAATTGTTTTTTGCTTTTGCAAGAAGTCCTTTTTGTGTAACAACTGCATCATAATTTGTTTTGCTAAAACTAAGTTCTTCCATTCTGGAATTTAATCTGATTTCTTTATTTTCAATTGTTACCATCATCTTCACACCTCAAATTAAGAAATTTAGCGTCCTGTTGCACTGTAAAGATAATCAAAATAATCCATGTCAGTGCTGTAGGTTGCATTGTAATCTTTCAAAGTTTTTTTGTAAGATTCCATGCTTTTCCAGAATGTATAGAATTCAGGGTCTTTGTTGTATGCTTCTGCATAAATTTTAGCCGCTTCAGCATCTGCGTTACCTTTGATTTCTTCGGCTTTACGATATGCTTCAGATTCAATTGTACGTTTGTCGTTTTCAAGTTTACCAAGGAGTTCAGCTTTTTTTCCTTCACCCTGTGAGCGATAGTGCTGTGCTTCCTGATTACGATCTTTTATCATTCTGTTGTAAACAGATTCTGTAAGTGCATCAGTATATTTAATCTGGCGAGGAACAATATCAATAATTTCAATGCCATAATCTTCGCAGGTTTTATTTGCTACTGCCAGCATTTGACGACACAATTCATTACGTCCCTTTGTTACAGATTCATATTCTAATCTACTAGAAATATAAGAATCATCATTTCCATCATTTTCATTACTAGCTTCAACTTCATTAATAATGTTAGATGAACGAACAATTTCGCTTAATTTATTTTGTGTGATGATTGTTTTACAAGAAGAGTCGATTACATCACTAAGTCTGTTGTATCCATATTCAAGTTTCTGGAACTTATGATAGAATTTCTGAGGATCTGTAATTCTCCAGCGAGATGTTATATCAACAATAATCAGAAGTGCTTCTTCTGTTTGAATTTCCTGTGTATCCCCATCCAAAGATAATATTTTTTTTGGATATGTTGTTACTTTGTCTAAGAATGGAACTTTGAAATAAAGACCAGCTTCTGTGTGAGTAGCCACAATCGTTTTTAAACGGGAGATAACAACCTGTTCGCCTTCATTTACGATATAAAATGGCTTTGCAATAATTGCAAAAATTACCAGTAAAATAATAACTACTAAAAAGCTAATGAGTTTTTTGATTTTTCCTGCCATATTAGTTTTTACCTCCATTCAAGTCTTTAATTGGTAAAATATTTTTCAATTCAGAATCAATAAGTTCTGGTTTAACATTTGCACCAAAAATTTCTTCCATTGTTTCAAGATAGATACGTTCGCGAGTTACTTTTGGTGAACGACGATATTCATCATAAACCGCATTGAATTTTGCAACATCACCTTTTGCCCGGTTGATTCGTTCTGCAGCATAACCTTCTGCAATCTGAATCTGACGATCACTTTCACCCTGAGCCTTTGGAATTTCTGTATTGTAGGCTTCTTTTCCTTCGTTAATGTAGCGGTCTTTATCCTGAATTGCTTTGTTTACATCTTCAAAAGCTTCCTGAACAACATCTGGTGCAACAATGTTCTGAAGCTGAACATCTGTAACTTTAATACCAAGCTGCAATCTGTCAAAGTTTTCATTCATCATTTTGATTGCTTCTTCACGAATTGGTGTACGAGCTTTTCCAATTACATCAAGAATTGCCCGATCTCCAATCAGTGTATTAATTACAGAGCGGGAAACATCATCAATTGTAGATTCTCTTTCCTGTACACTAAATAACCAGTTTTTTGGATCTACAATCTGATAGTGAATTGCCCATTCAACATTAATAAGGTTTAAATCACCAGTAAGCATTGTAGACTCTTCTGTAATATTATTTCTGTATTCGTTGTTACGACCAGACTTTACTGTTCTAAAACCATATTGCTTAGAAAGAAGAGAAGTAACAGGAACGTTATAATTTTTTTCAATTCCAAAAGGAAGTTTTAAATGAACACCAGAATTTACAGTATCAACATATTTTCCAAAGCGAGTTATAACTGCCTGTTCTGTTTCATCAACAATATAAAATCCAGATAAAACTCCTGCGGCAATAATTGCAAGAACTATAAGTAATACAATGGATTTTCCTTTAAGTTTTCTGACTTTTTTGATTTTTTGTTCTTCAGCCATGATAGTCTCCTATATTCATAAAAAAAATAAGAATAATGAGTTAAAGATATAAAAATCTGTTCAAAAAAACAACAAGAAAATTCAAATGTAGGGTATAATAAAGCAGGGAGAAGGAATATTTATGGAAGAAAATCAGAAAAATCATACAGAAAAAAGAAATTGTAAAACAAAAAAAACAAAGGAAGAAAAAGCTCGGGATAGAGAAATTTATAGAAGAAGAAAAAGACAGAATAGAATTGATTACAAAGAATTGCATTCACCTTTTCAACGTTTTCTTACAAAAATTATAATAATTCTTGTTTTGATTTGCATGCTTGTTGGTATGGGTTATTTTGGTTTTAAGAAAGGGTCAGAAGTAACTGTAACAAAAAGTTATGCCATGGTAAAAGAATCTCTTACATACTGGCAGGAATTTGTTACCTTAAAGTATAGATATAGCGATATAGTATCAGTTAAAAAAGAAAAATATTTTTCTGCTAGTTATACTTTAGTTAAATATACAGGGATTATAAGGGCCGGAATTCCAGATATAACAAAATGCGAAATTACAGTGTCCCCTGATCAAAAATGTTTAACCATAAAACTCCCTCCAGCAGAAATTCTGGGAAATGAAATTGAAAGCCAGGAAGTTTTTGATGAAAGACACAGCATTTTTGTTCCACTAACAATGGGCGAAATTTTCACAGAAATAGAAAATTCAAAAGATATAGCTTTGGAAGAAATACTACAGGAAGGCATTTTAACAGAAGCCCGGGCCCACGCCGCCAAAATACTGGAACAAGTATTCCACACTGCAGGTTTCGAAGTGGTAGAGATATTGTAGGTTTAAATTAAAGAAAAATAAACAAACAAACAAACTTCCCACAGCGTCTTAGAGTAAAAGTACTATCGCTACAACGTGCCTACGAAGTTGCTCGCTGAAGCTGTTTGGAAGTTATCCATCTCGCTGCGCTCGTCAGCTTCAGAGGCACTTCGTAGTCCCGTTTTCGCTCCCGTACTTTTACTCTAAGACTTCCCTGGTATTTTGATTTTTCTTTATTCAAACCATGGACCCGGAAGGGGCAGGGTTTTTTAAACACATCCCCGCCTTCAAAAAAGAATCACACATTTGAAGCCATAAATGCTTGAAACTTTCACAAAGCAATGTTTTTCACTTAAAATCCCCGCTTTTATCGGGCAC